>JAABUT010000509.1_pt1 | contig 60960 bp, 65 predicted proteins | sample 5559281 | NCBI WGS metagenome assembly JAABUT01 (sample SAMN10711880, study PRJNA513359) | rock metagenome | isolation source: Antarctica rocks | place: Antarctica: Victoria Land, Ricker Hills nord | collected 2016-01-04 | reverse complement strand
GCGGCCACCCTGGGTCCCCGGGGAACTCGAAACGCTGTCCCGTCGGCTCCTGGAGGTGATCGCCCCCGAACTCGCCGAAGCCAACGACGCCGAACGGTTGCAGCGACAGGAAAAGGAAGCAACCCGGACCCGGTTCCTGACGATGGGTAACGACGGGCACGGCTCCACCTATGGACGGTTCAAACTCGGCGTCGGTGACGGCGACGCCCTCCGTGCGGTCATCGACGCGATCGCCCACCGCGACCTGGTCGGGGACGACATCACCACCGGGCACCGGGACCTGCGCACCATGGACCAACGCCGCGCCGACGCCCTCATCGACCTCACCGGCCACCCCGGGACTGCGACGCCCACCACATCATCCCCTGGTGGCACCACGGCGAAACCGCCCTCACCAACGGGGCCCTGCTGTGCCGATACCACCATCAGCAAGTCGAACCCCGCGACACCCACAGTGTGACCCAGCAACACCTGCGATGGGTCATACGGATGAGCCCCGACAGCTACCCCGAACTCATCCCACCCGCCTACCTCGAACGACCCCGCCGCCACGAAGGATTCCCCACCCGCCAATAGACACAGCCGAACCGGACCTACAGCCGAGACGGCCCGACCGGACGCTACGTCCCAGGCGCGTTCGTTCCTCGCGTCTGGCACAGCTGCCAGTCCAACCGCGAGTCGCCCGTCGTCGCATCGATCAACCCGTAACTGGTGCAGTAGAAGCCGTTGGTGATCGATCGGTAGTAGGCATTCTCGTCGACGAGCATGCGGGTAAGGAGGTTCGGCCCACCGGCGCCCAACCCGAACAGCGTCGCATGCCTGCCGGAGTAGACGAGCAGCCAACTCAGCCGATCGGTGAACGTCGGCTTGGGCGGCGGTGCGCCGATGTCGCCCCAGTCGCCGTCCGACGCGACGACCAATCGTCCGGCGACCCGGGTCGCGCTGTGAGCACGACCTCCCTCCGGGTCGAAGAGCGCGAGCGTCGGCCAGCGGGATGCGCACCGGCGTGGTGGCTGCCACCGGCACGAGGTCGAGTCCGATGCTTCCGAGGTGGACACCCCCAGGCGGCAGCTGTCGCGGCTCGAACGGCCGCTCCATCACCTCGACCGGGAACGGCGGCACATACGCCGTCGCGTGCACCGGCGACGCCGTCGCGGAGGTGGATCCGACCAGCGCGACGAGGAACAGCGTGAGACCGGCGGCCACGGCTCGCACACCGACTTGGATCATCCCCACCGCCCTTTCCCGAGGCTCGCCTCGATCCGGCTCAGACTCCGTCCTGGCCGCTCACCCGTCAAGATTAGAGGTCTTGCCGCGCCCCACCAACAAATCGTCCGGTGTCGCGTTTGGCAGACCGCAAATCGTCCTGCAAACTAGCGCTATGACGCAGCTTGTCGATCGAATCGACGCACTCTCGCCGGAAAACCTTGTCCGGCCGTCCGACGTACACCCGATCCTGCGGCGCAGCATGCTCGCCGACGGGTTCGACCTCGTCCTCGACATCGAGAACTCCCACGGCTCCACCCTCGTCGACGCGCGCGACGGCACCCGCTACCTCGACCTCTTCACCTTCTTCGCGTCCAACGCTCTCGGCATGAACCACCCCGCCCTCGCCGACGACCCGGTCTTCCGCGACGAGTTGTTGACGGCCGCGCTGAACAAGCCGAGCAACTCCGACGTCTACAGCGTCCCGATGGCCCGCTTCGTCGACACCTTCGCCCGCGTCCTCGGCGACCCGGCACTGCCCCACCTGTTCTTCGTCGAGGGCGGCGCGCTCGCCGTCGAGAACGCGCTCAAGGTCGCCTTCGACTGGAAGAGCCGCTGGAACGAGGCTCACGGCATCGACCCGACCCTCGGAACCTCGGTCATGCATCTTCAGCACGCGTTCCACGGTCGCAGCGGCTACACGATGTCGCTCACCAACACCGACCCGAACAAGACCGCCCGCTTCCCCACCTTCGACTGGCCGCGCATCCCCAGCCCGGCCATCGGTGACAGCCACTCAGCGGCCGACCTCGAGGCCGCGGAGGCGACAGCGCTCGACGCAGCGCGCACAGCGTTCGCCGACCACGCCCACGACATCGCCTGCTTCATCGCCGAACCCATCCAAGGCGAAGGCGGCGACCGGCACCTGCGCGCAGAGTTCCTCCAGGCCATGCAGGCGTTGTGTGTCGAAAACGACGCACTCTTCATCGTCGACGAGGTACAGACAGGGTGCGGCATGACCGGCACCGCGTGGGCCTACCAGCAGCTCGGGCTGACCCCCGACGTCGTCGCCTTCGGCAAGAAGGTCCAGGTCTGCGGGGTGATGGCCGGCGGCCGCGTCGACGAGATCGACGACAACGTGTTCCACATCAGCTCTCGCATCAACTCCACCTGGGGTGGGAACCTGACCGACATGGTCCGCTCCCGCCGCATCCTCGAGGTCATCGAGCGCGACGGCCTCATCGAACGGGCTGCGACACTCGGCACCGGCCTGCTGGCCCGACTGAACGACCTTGCCGACGCCCACCCCGCCGTCACGAACGTGCGCGGACGCGGGCTGATGTGTGCATTCACCCTTCCCGACGTCAGCACACGCGACGCCGTCATCGCAGCGGCGCGCGAGGACGAGCACGTCGTCATGCTGGGCTGTGGCGGCAACAGCATCCGGTTCCGGCCGGCGCTGACCGTGTCCGAGGACGAACTCACCGACGGGGTCGCCGCCATCGACCGCGTCCTCGCCGGACTGGGTCAGTGAACGGACAGCACCGCAGCAGGTGGGAGCTCCGTGCGGCGTTCGCACGGTCGCTCTCGCTGATGTACGGACGCGAGGTGCCCGAGTACACGACCCTCGTCGAGGTCGCCGAACAGGTGAACGCCGATGTTCTCGCCCGCGACGGTGCCGCCGCCGAACGCCTCGGCAGCATCGACCGCGTCACCGCTGAACGCCACGGCGCGATCCGCCTCGGCACCCCGGCCGAGATGCGTGACGTCGCCCGGGTCTTCGACGCGGTAGGCATGTCACCGGTCGGGTTCTACGACCTGCGCGACGCCTCATCGAGCTCGGTGCCGGTGGTGTCGACCGCGTTCCGGCCGACCGACCGCGACGAACTGGCCCGCAACCCGTTCCGCGTCTTCACCTCACTACTGACCGTCGACGACGAGCGGTTCTTCACCCCGGATGTTCAAGCCGGCTTGGACGAACGGCTCGCCCGCCGACGCCTGTTCGGTCCCGAACTGCTCACGCTCGCCGACCGCAGCGTCGCCGACGACGGCCTGCCGGCGGATGACGCCGATCGCTTCGTCGCGCTGGCGACCGCCGTGTTCGAGCTCTCGACCGAACCTGTCGACCGCGGCTGGTATTCGACCCTGGCGGCGATCTCCGGCGTCGCCGCCGACATCGGCGGTGTCGGCTCGACGCATATCAACCACCTGACACCGCGGGTTCTCGACATCGATGAGCTTTACCGCCGGATGACCGAGCGCGGTGTCACGATGATCGACGAGATCCAGGGCCCGCCACGCTGGGACGGCCCTGACGTCCTGCTCCGCCAGACATCCTTCAAGGCACTCGCCGAGCCCCGGACCTTTGCCGAAGCCGACGGTTCGCTCTCGACCGGGGCCTTAAGGGTCCGCTTCGAGGAGGTCGAAGCCCGCGGCATCGCCCTCACACCGGCGGGTCGGGCCCTCTACGACGAGCTCCTCCTCGAAGTCGACCGTCGGCTGGCGACCGGCAGTGGCCGCCGCGTCGAGCACGCCCGCAGCGTCTGGGTGGAATCCCTACCTGACAACGAGGACGACCTCGACCGGTCGGGCCTCGGCTTCTTCACCTACCGCACGGCAGCAGCCGAAGACATGCCACGACGCACCGACCCCGTCGGCCGAACCCTCGACGCCCTGATCGCCGACGGCACGGTCGCCGCCGACCCGATCGTGTACGAGGACTTCCTGCCCCGCTCGGCGGCCGGCATCTTCCAGTCCAACCTGAGTGACGCCGGCACCCGCACCGGCGGCGACGGCGGGGACATTCGTGACCTCGCGTGGATGTCGGGGATGCTGGAGCGGGTGGTCGCCGACCCGATGGACCTCTACGCCGGCGAACGCACCCGATCGCTGCACACACTGGGCGAACAGCTCGGCCTCGATCCGACGCAACTCATCCGCACTGACTTGAACAGCTATCCGAGCACCGCCGTCAAGGAGACGATATGAGCACCAGCACCGCAGCGACCACCGGTCAGCTGCCTTCCACCACCAACCTGTCCGCGGCCGCACGCCAGGCGCTGGCGGACTGCGGTGTGCACGCATCCGTCTTCGGCCCCGGGCTGACCGCACGCACCCCGCTCACCGGCGGCGTGCTCGGGGAGGTCGTCGCGACCGACGCGGCCGGCGCCGAGCAGGCCATCGCCGCCGCCCAGGAGGCCTTCCTGCGCTGGCGCACCACCCCTGCGCCCGTCCGCGGAGCGCTCGTCAAGCGGTTCGGCGAACTGCTGGCTGAACACCGCGACTCTCTAGCCACGCTGGTCACCCTCGAAGCCGGCAAGATCACCTCCGAGGCAGCGGGTGAGGTTCAGGAGATGATCGACGTCGCCGACTTCGCTGTCGGCCTGTCGCGTCAGCTCTACGGCCGGACGATGCCGTCCGAGCGCCCCGGCCACCGGCTGTCCGAGAGCTGGCACCCCCTCGGCGTCGTCGGCGTCATCTCGGCGTTCAACTTCCCCGTCGCCGTGTGGGCGTGGAACACCACGATCGCCCTCGTGTGCGGTGACGCCGTCGTCTGGAAGCCGTCCGAGAAGGCCCCGCTGACCGCCCTGGCCTGCGCCGCACTGATCGAGCGGGCCATCGAGGAGCAGGGCGCACCGGCCGGCATCCATCGGTTGCTGATCGGCGGCGCCGACCTCGGTGAAACGCTGGTCGACTCACCCACCGTCGCCCTCGTCAGCGCCACCGGCTCCACCCGGATGGGTCGCGCCGTCGGTCCGAAGGTGGCCGCGCGCTTCGGCCGCACCCTGCTCGAACTCGGCGGCAACAACGCCGCCGTCATCGCACCGACGGCAGACCTCGAACTCGCCACCCGTGCCGTCGTCTTCGCTGCCGCGGGGACCGCAGGTCAGCGCTGCACGAGCATGCGCCGGCTGATCGTGCACGACGACGTTGTCGACGCCTTCTGCGACAAGCTCACCGCCGCCTACGAGCGTCTCCCGATCGGTGACCCCGGCTCCGCCGGCACGCTCGTCGGCCCGTTGGTCGATGCGGCCGCGTACTCGGCCATGCAGGCCGCACTGGCGACCGCGCGAGCCGACGGCGGCGAGATCCTCGCCGGTGGCGGACGCAGGATGGCCGACGCCGCGCCGGACGCCTACTACGTCGAACCGGCCCTCGTCCGGATGCCCGGGCAGACTGACATCGTCGCCACCGAAACCTTCGCGCCGATCCTCTACGTCTTGACCTACACCGATTTCGAAACCGCGGTCGCGCTTCACAACGGTGTCCCACAAGGGCTTTCCTCGGGCATCTTCACCCGCGATCAGGCCGAGGCGGAGCGGTTCCTGGCGTCTGATGGAGCCGACTGCGGCATCGTGAACGTCAACATCGGGACGTCGGGCGCCGAGATCGGCGGTGCGTTCGGCGGCGAGAAGGAGACGGGCGGCGGGCGTGAATCAGGTTCGGATACGTGGCGCTCGTACATGCGGCGCTCGACGAACACGGTGAACTACTCGGGCGAACTCAAACTCGCCCAGGACGTGACGTTCCTCTGACACCCGCCCGCTACGGCAGGGGCAGCGGTGACGCGTCGGCGAAGACCAGGTCGTCGAGTTTCGACACGTGGAGTCCGATGGTGGTGAGGCCCTGCGACCACCGGATCCACACGTGGTTGTCGATGACACCGACGATGCGTCCACGGCGACCCTCGGTGACACCGGCGGGTCGGTAGAGGACCTCGGCTCCGACACGCCTCGCCGCCATCGCCAGCGTCATGCCGGCGGTGGCTGTGTCTCGGCGCCTCATCACGGTGCCACCACCGGGCCGGTCTGCATCGGTGCTGTGTTCATCGACGCCTCCAGGACGAGCTGCACCGACACTCACGAGGCGTGGGATCTCATGGTCTGCCGGTGAAACCGTTCGATCGAGTGTCGCACGTTCGCGACCGCACGGACGCCGCCCGGCGTGGCGGTCAGGACGGCCGGACCAGCCCCGCGTCATAGGCGAGGACGACGGCCTGCACCCGGTCGCGCACGTCCAGCTTCGACAGCACCCGTCCGACGTGGGACTTGACCGTCGCCTCGGACAGCACCAACGCGGCCGCGATCTCGGCGTTGGACTGCCCGTCGGCCATACAGCGAAGGACATCGAGCTCCCGGCTCGTCAGTGAACGCAGCCGCGGATGCAGCTCGGGATTCGATGCGGACGCCGACTCGGCCGACGGCAGGTGACGGGCGAACATCTCGAGCATCCGCCGGGTCACCCGTGGCGACACCACGGCGTCACCGCTGACCACGGCACGGATCGCGGACACCAGTTCGGCCGGCTTGGCGTCTTTGAGGAGGAAGCCGCTCGCACCGACCTTCAGCCCGGCGAACGCGTACTCGTCCAGGTCGAAGGTGGTGAGGATGAGGACCCGGCAGGCAGGGCGTGCCGCGACGATGAGTTCGGTCGCCTCGATCCCGCTCATCCCCGGCATCCGAACGTCCATCAGCACGACGTCCGGGTCGAGCGAGTGCGCCAAGGCCACGCCGTCGGCACCCGTCCCGGCTTCACCGACGATGACCAGGTCGTCTTCGGCCTCGAGCACGATCCGGAACCCGACCCGCAGCATCGGCTGGTCGTCGACCAGCAGGATGCGCGTCCGGCTGGTGGGCAGGTCATGACTCTCGACCGGCCGGTCGATACCGCTCACACGCGCCCCTCCGTCCATCGCATCGTCGCGGTCACACGCCAGCCGCCACCGTGCGGGCCGGCGGTGACCGTGCCGCGGTAGACCGCCGCACGTTCCTGCATACCGAGGATGCCCTGGCCGGTTCCCGGTACCGCGAGCAGGCCGCCCCGGTTGTCACCGCTGTTCTCCACCCGGATCTCGATCATCCCGTCGGCATGGGTGATCGCGACGTCGACACTGGCGGCACCGGGTGCGTAGAGCAGGACGTTCGTGAGCGACTCCTGCACAATCCGGTAGACGGCCAGCTGGAGTCCAGCGTCCGCGGGCAGCACGGCGCCGCGGGTGGTGAGGCGGACGGGCAGACCCGAGCGGCGGAACGTCTCGATGATGCTGCCGAGATCGGCGGAAGTGGGTTGCGGAGCGAGTGGCGCCACCGGATCCCGCAACAGTCCGAGCACCCGCCGCATGTCCGACAGCGCCGACCGACCGGTGTCCGCGACCTGGTCGAGGAGCTCGGCGGCGTTGGCGGGATCCCGGCGCAGAACGACGCCGGCGCCGTCGGCGAGGCTGATCATCACCGACAGGCTGTGCGCGACGATGTCGTGCATCTCCCGGGCGATCCGGGTCCGCTCGGCCGCCGCCGCGAGCGCCTCGCGCTGCTCGCGTTCACGCGCGAGTTGCTGCGCCCGTTCGATCAGCGCATCGACGTAGCGGCGCCTGGATCCGACGGCCATCCCGATGGCCGCGACGGCCAGGGTGAAGACGAGGATGAACGAGGTCGACACCCACCGGTCCGGGAGGTGGGAAAACAGGGCCGTGCAAGGACCCGACACGGCGACGACGACGGCCATCCCGATCCACGACGACCTGACCGACCGGTAGACAGCCAGTGCGTACAGGGCGATCGGTACCGCGATCGGGTCGGCGAGTTGGTTGACGGGCCAGCCGACCGCCGATGCGCCCAGGATCACTCCGAAGGAGATGACCGGCCAGCGGCGGCGTACGACCAGCGCGGCCGCAGCCACGACCGTGAGGGCGATCGACAGGGCCTTGCCCCACGGCCCGGCGGTACCGCCGAACAGCGTCGTGGGCACCCCGATGAGCAGGTAGCAGACAGCGATGGTGATGTCGACGAGGCGACGGTGGCGTGCCATGAACCGCCGTACCGGACCGGGGCTGGGCAGCCGAGCGTCGCCCGGCACCGGTTGCGCGAACGCAACGGTGCCGGGCGACGGCGGCGGTAACTCGGTCGTAACGGTCAGACGTCCCTCCTGCGAAGCAACACCGCCGAGGCCGCGGCGAGGACGACGACGTACAGCGCCAACATGCCGAATCCCTGCCAGGGGGTCAATTGCCCGGAGTCGGTGGTGGGCGCCATCATCCGTCCGCCGACCTCGGTCGGGAGCCATTTGGTGATCTTGTCGGCCCAGGAGACGAAGTTCGAGAGGATGTTGAGGATGATCGGGACCAGGAGCATGATCCCCAGCACTGTCGAGATCGCACCGGCGGAGTGCCGCATCATCGCGCCGATCGACAGCGCGAAGAGACTGATCAGCGCGAGGTAGAGCGCGGTGGCGAGGAACACCCGGACGATCTGGCCGTTCAGCCCGGCATTGAGATGGTGAGTGCCCAGGATCGGCTTGGTCACCAGGTAGGAGATGCCGATCGCGACGGTCGCCACCACGAAGGTGGTCAGACCGACGACGAGGTACTTCGCGGCCAGCGCCGGGATCCGCTTCGGCACGGCGGCCATCGTCGAGCGGATCATCCCGGTCCCGTACTCACCGGTGATGAGCAGCACGCCGAGGACCGCGACGACGAGCTGGGCGAAGTAGTAGCCGAACGTGTCGACCAGCATGACGATCTGTTGGTTCGACATGCCCGGTGACGGCGGGCCTTCGTTCGGGCCGCCGGCGCTCGGGGCGGCGATGTTGTGGGCGACGAACGCGAGCAGGATGCTGAACCCGACCATCACGACGACTGTGATGATGAGCGCCCACATGGTCGAGCGGAGCGACCTGAGCTTGATCCACTCTGATTTCACTATGCGGGGGAACGTCAGGTGGGCGTCGGCGGGCACCGACGGTGCGGTGGGGCGTTGCGCCTCGAGGATGGTGGTCATCGCTGTGCTCCTTCGAGCGGTTGCGGCGCTGATGCGGCCGTGGCCACGGGGACGCCCTGGTGAGTCGAGTCGGTGTGGTACTCGACCGAGTCGGCTGTGAGTTCCATGTAGGCCTCCTCGAGCGTCGACTGGAGCGGGGTGAGTTCGTGCAGGACGATCCGCTCGTGCGCGGCCAGTTCGCCGATGCGAGCGGCATCGAGGCCGCTGACCGTGAGCAGCCCGGGTTCGTTGGTCGAGACGGTCACGTTCGGTCCGCTCAGCGCGATCACGAGACGGTCGGCGTCGGGCGTCCGCACCCGGACCGAGCGCGTGGATCCGGTGGCGATGATCTCGGCCACCGGCGCGTCGGCGATGACTTTCCCGCGACCGACGACGATCAGGTGGTCGGCGGTGACGGCCATCTCGCTCATGAGGTGCGAGGACAGGAAAACCGTGCGTCCCTCGCCGGCGAGGTAGCGGACGAGTTCACGTACCCAGAGCACGCCTTCGGGGTCGAGACCGTTGACGGGCTCGTCGAGGATCAGCGTCTTCGGGTCACCGAGCAGCGCGACGGCGATGCCGAGCCGCTGGCCCATACCGAGGGAGAATCCGCCGACCCGCTTGCTCGCCACCGACTGCAGGCCGGTCATCTCGATGACCTCGTGCACCCGCTTGGTGGGGATGCCGTGGGTGGCCGCCAGTGCGGTCAGGTGGTTGAACGCGCTGCGGCCGGTGTGGACCGCCTTCGCGTCGAGGAGCGCACCGACCTCGAGCAGCGGTGCGTGGTGACTGGCGTAGGGCTTGCCGTTCACGGTGACGCTGCCCGAGGTGGGCGCATCGAGTCCGACGATCATCCGCATGGTGGTGGATTTGCCGGCACCGTTGGGACCGAGGAAGCCGGTCACCTTCCCGGCGCTGACGGTGAACGTCACGTCGTCCACCGCCGTCTTGGGCCCGTACCGCTTGGTCAGGCCTATCGCTTCGATCACGTCGTGCCAACCCTTCGTCGATTCTTCGTTCGCAATCCGTCATCCGACCGTCTCGGCCCGATGCAGCCAAGTCTTCAAGGGACGGAGCATCCGGGGAACCGGCTGCAGGATGATCTTGGGAACGACGCCGGCTCATCCCTGCGGATGACGAAGCACCCCGATCGGCAGGGGTCGATCAGGGTCCGGCTCAGGGTCGGCCCCTCAATGGGTTCACAGTCGGCCAGCAGCGGCCGACCGGGGCAACTCACGCGGCCAGCCCCCGGGTCGATGCCACGATGGAACCGATGACTGCCACCGCACCGGACCTGATCGATGGTCTGTGGCTGATCTGCGAGGAGAGCGAGTGGGCGATCCCCGCGCACGACCACTTCGCCCGGGAGCGGGTGGCTCGAGGAGCCGTCGTCGGCTACGACGACAGCCGCTTCGAGGCCCACGTCGAGCGGATCGACCTCGACGACGCGAAGCTCACGCCGGTGTGGGGGCATCACCTGTGGCGGATCCGCTTGCAGGCCACCGGGCTGCCGAGTTCGGGCAGCCACACCCTCGTCGTCACCGCGACCTGACCGATGCGTCCAGCCGCCGGGGAACTCCTGCACTTCTCCGAAGATCCGAGTATCGAGCACTTCGTCCCGCACGTCGCGGCCACCAGCACGAGGGGCGACCCGCTCGTGTGGGCGGTCGATGCCGCGCGCGCACCCGACTACTGGTTCCCACGCCAATGCCCGCGGGCATTGGCGTGGGTGACGCCATCGACGACGGACAACGACCGCGGCCGGATCCTCAGTGCCGGTCGGACCCGCGTCCACGCCGTCGAATACGGCTGGCTGGAGTCGATGCGCACCGTCGAGTTGTTCGCCTACCGACTCCCCGCTGCGCCGTTCCGCCCGGTCGACGAGAAGGATCCGCCCGCGTTCGTCGCCACCACAGCCGTCGATCCCCTCGGCCCGGCCGAGCGGGTCGGCGATCTGTTCACACTGCACGACGAGGCCGGTATCGAACTCCGCGTCCTCGACAACCTGTGGGCGTTCTGGGACGTCGTCGTCACGTCCAGTCTCGGGTTCAGCGGCATCCGGCTGCGCAACGCGCGACCACGACCGGCTGAGACCGGATAGACCGGCTACCTCCTAGCGGGCGGCCGGTTCCAGCACGGGATCGGTGCGGTCGTCATCGACGGGCTGGCTCGTCTGAGCGGGCACCGCGGGCGGTTCGGAAGCCGGCCGCGCGGACACCGATGGCGCAGTGCCAGGCGCGGACGGTTCGCTGTCGCGCAGGCCGTTGACGACGGCGTCGCGCAGCCTGTCGTGGAAGACCCGCTCGATCCCGTAGTGCAGTCCCACGGCGAGCGCGACCGACACACCGACCGCGAGTGCCAGCACTGCGTAGTCGTTCAGTCGGCCGTTCAGCATGTCGATGACGAAGAAGCCGAACTGGCCGTGGACGAGGTACAGCGGGTACGTCAGGAGTCCCAGCGTGGTGAGCCATCTCCAGCCGATCCGTGCGCCCGGGCCCGCCGTGACGAGGTAGACCGCGGCGATCATGCCGAGAACCAGCACCCCGGCCACCGCCGGCGAAACCGACGCACCCACCAGCTTCGACGCTGCGCCGGCGCCGTTCATGGCTGCGCGGACACTGAGGATCCCGGTGAAGCCGATACCCAGCCAGACGAGCGTGGAATGGCCGTCGCGGTACATGAGGAACAGGAGCATCCCGACGCCGAAATACGGCGCGTAGATCGGGACCAGGAGAGCGCTGAGCAGGCCGGGTTGGGAACCCGCCAGGACGCCGAGCAGCGGCCACAGGACGGCGAACGCGATGACGCGCCGGCGGGTGATGCCGAGGAGGATGAAGACCCCGATCAGCAGGTAGAACTTGAGTTCGATCCACAACGTCCAGAACGCGCCCTGCACATCCTGGATGTTGAATCCGCCCTGGACCATCGTCAGGTTGACGAGGCTCTCCAGGCTCGACGTACGGATGCCGCCGCGCCAGAGGAGATGGAGGCCGACGGTGAGGACGACGGCCGCCCAGTACGCCGGGAACAGCCGGGCGATCCGGGACGCGGTGAACTTCTCGATCGGCCGTCCGTACGCAGTCATCAAGATGACGAATCCGCTGACGACGAAGAACAGCTCCACGCCCAGATATCCGTAGCGGGTCAGATGATTCAGGCTCGGAAACACATGGCTCGGAACCGCACCCCAGTAGGTGGTGCCGACGCCGGTGTAGTGGTAGCCGACGACTGCCGCGGCGGCGACGAAGCGCAGGCCGTCGAGCCCGTTGAGGCGTCGCCGTGGCAGGGAGTCCGTCGAGGTCACGGATCGAGGCTAGCTGGCAATTCCCGTGGCGGAGTTGGCGAAACCGTTACGTAACGGTGTTGAAACGGCGGCGCCCAGGTGGCCTGGGGTCGTCGGGCGGGACGACCTGCGCGAGACTGGGCCACATGACCATCAAGATCGCGATCTCGTCCTACTCCTTCCACCGCTTCGGCGGTGGCCCCGAAGGCAAGGAGGCGCCGACGGTCGAATCGATGATCGACCGGTGCGCCGCGCTCGGTGTGTCGGGCATCGAGATCCTCTGGGAGCACCTGGTCCTCAACGGTCAGGACAACGTCGAATCGGCGCACGAGCTCCACCAGTACGCGGCCCTGCGGGGGATCACGCCGGTCACGCTGGCCGCGTCGCACAATCCGATCCAGCTGACGGCGCAGGGCCGTGCGGCCGAGCTGGACAAGCTGATCCGCACCATCGATATCGCCGAGGCACTGGGCACGCCGTTCGTCCGGGCGCACGGTGGCCGTTGGAACACGCTCAGCAGTTTCCATGAAATGTGGGACAACCTGGGCGAGGAGCCGCCGGCGGAGGGTCACACGATCGACGAGGGCTACGACTGGGCGATCGAGGCGCTGACGACCGCCACCGCGCACGCCGCCGAACGGGGCGTCACGCTCGGGCTCGAGAACCACTGGGGCCTGACCGGCACGGCGAAGGGCTGCCAGCGCATCCACGATGCCGTCGACTCACCGTGGTTCCGCTACATCCTCGACATCGGCAACTACTTCCAGCACCCCGATCCCTACGCCGAGATGACGCAGGCGCTGACCGACCTGGCCGTCATCCACGGGAAGTTCTACCTGGGCGGCGGGATGATCGTGGAGCCCGAGATCGACTACCGGCGGGTGGCGACGCTGCTGGCGGGTATCAACTACACCGGCTTCATCTCGCTGGAGTTCGAGGGCAAGGCGCACCCGGATCAAGGGGTGCCGGACGCGATTGCCACGGTGCGCACAGCGTTCGGCCTCTAACCCCGCGCCTCCGCTGGTCGGACCCCGTCCAGTGGTGTCGGACCCCGCCCAGTGGTGTCGGACCCCGTGCACGGGGTCCGACACCCACGGGAGGGGTCCGACAGCACCGGCGGAGGGTTCTTCTCCACAGGCAACGCGGAGCTGACCTCGTCCACAGTTGCGGGCGACGTCAGCTCGCACGCCGGCGGACGTGGCCATAGTTCGGGGATGTCGAGCCTCGAGCAACTACCGACCGGGAGCTCGACGACGTTCACGCGCGCGCAGGCGGTTCGAGCCGGCTACAGCGACCATGAGATCCGGGCCGCCGTACGGTCCGGACGCTGGATCCGAGTGCGTCGGGGAAGCTACTCATGGGCGGCAACCGGCACGGCCGTGCTCGACGTGGAGCAAGCTCACGTGCTGCGTGCCCACGACGTCGCGGCAAAGCTTGGGCCCGGGTCGGTGCTCAGCCACCAGTCGGCGCTCCTCCTACATGGCGTGCCCGTGTGGGGGGTGCCGCTCGGAAACGTGCTGGTCACCCGATTCGGCGCGAGCAGCGCGCGAACCCGTGCCGGCGTGAAGTCACACCAGCGCTCCCTCACTGCGGACGACGTCACCACGGTCGGCGCCACGACGGTTACGACCGTCGCGCGAGCGCTTGTCGACCTGGCATGCGAGGTCAGCCTCGAGGGTGCGGTGTGCTCGATGGATGCCGCGCTACGGGGCGCCATGGTCTCGACCGAAATGCTGGCTTCGGCGCTCGAGCGGATCAAGGGACAGGCCGGGACCGGGCACGCCCGTCGCGCCGTGGCCTTCGCGGACGCCGGGTCGGAGTCCGTCGGCGAATCGCGGATGCGGGTGGCGATCAGCGAGCTCGAATTGCCAAGTCCGGTCCTCCAGCACGTGTTCCGCGGGCCCTCCGGACGCGTCATCGGCCGCGTCGACTTCTGGTGGCCGGCGGAGCGCGTGATCGCCGAGTTCGACGGACTCGTCAAGTACCGGGATCGTTGGGCCGGCCCGTCGAGGTCGTCGTCGAGGAGAAACTGCGGGAGGACGCACTGCGCGAGTTCACCGGTGCGGCGTTCGTGCGAGTCGTCTGGTCCGACCTGCAGGCACGGTCGGACCTCGAGCGAAAGCTGCGTCATGCGCTCGAGCGTCGACCTCATTGAGATTCAACCGGGCCCTGTCGCAGCGCCGGCGCCACACCGAACGTCCCACCGGCACATCCGGCACGACGACCTGACCGAGCCGGATGGTTGCCGCTGATGCTTCCCCACTCCCGTCGGGGGCAGGATGGCCCCATGACTGATCAACCGACCGGTGCACCGACCGGGGACCGCACGGTTCTCGACCACATCGACGAGCTCGTCGCCGAGGAGAAGGCTCTCCGCGCCCAGCACGCCGGCCAGCGGCTCGGTGATACCGACCGCGCCCGGCTCGCGCACCTCGAGGTCCAGCTCGACCAGGCGTGGGACCTGCTCCGGCAGCGTCGGGCCCGGGAAGAACAGCACGCCAGCTTGAGCGACGTGCAGGAGCGGCCCGAGGGTGAGGTCGAGGGGTACCTCCAGTAGCCGGCCGTCCGTGTCCCGCAGGGTCTGATGTAGTTGTCGGCATGTCCGTGCCCGATCAGCCGCCACCCGAGGGCATCCGGGCCGGTTCGGTTTACATCCCGGAGAGCGAGCTCCGCTGGCGGTTCTCGCGCTCGTCGGGACCCGGCGGGCAGGGCGTGAACACCACCGACTCCCGCGTCGAGCTGGTCTGGGACCTGGCCACCTCCCCGTCGCTCCCGGAGCCGGTCAGGCTCCGTGCGATCGATCAGCTGGCCGGTCGGCTGGTCGACGGGACGATCGTGATCGCCGCATCGGAGTACCGCTCGCAGCTGCGCAACCGCGCCGCTGCCCGCGCACGGCTGGCGTCCCTGCTGGCGGACGCGATCCAGCCGCGCGCGCCCCGGCGTCGCACCCGGCCCACCCGTGCCTCGATACGGCGACGGGTCGACGGCAAGAAGCGCACCGGTCAGACCAAGCAGCTCCGACGGCGCCCGGATTTCTGACGCGTCGAACCGCAGGACCGCCTCAGTGTGCGTCCGCCCAGCTCGCACCGATACCGATCTCGGCGACGAAGCGGACGGCGCTGCCCGCAGCCCACCACCTGGCCGTCGAGTCGAGCGCATCCACCAGCAGCGTCCGGGCCGCCTGTGCGTTCACGGCGGGGACGTGCACGAGGAGTTCGTCGTGCAGGCACAGGACGATCTGACCGTCCAACGCCACCAGACCGGCCCGGACGGTGCCCGCCCAGGCCTTGAACAGCTCGGCTGCCGCACCCTGCACCACCGCATTGCGCGCGTACCGGCCGTGCGCCGCGATCGCCGGCCGGTCGTCCGGTTCGTAGGAACCGGCCAGCGGATGCATCAACTGCAGCCGACGACCGCCGTAGGTTCGCAGGTCGGTGCCGCGGACGCCCGACTGTTCGGCATTGCGGAGGTAGGCCATCGCGGCCGGGTACGTCCGGTCCATGTCCCGCAACGCCACTCCGGCCGCGCCGGAGGTCTGGCCGTACATCGCCGCCAGCACGGCCACCTTCGCCGTCGGCCGGTCGCACGACAGAGCCGCGGCCACCGGTGCGTACATGTCGTCCTCGCGTGCGGCCTCGGTCAGCGCCGGGTCAGCGGACACGACCGCGAGAACCCGCGGCTCGATCTGACCGAGGTCGGCACGCAGCAGCACGTGACCCGCCTCGGCACGGACCACCGGCCGGAATGTGGCCGGCAGGTTGTGCAGACCGGCCTGTGCGGTCATCCGGCCGGCTGCCGCGTCGGCCGCGCTCCAGGCACCACGGAGCCGGCCGTCGGCTCCTACCTGACGGTCGAGCCAGGCCCAGCCATAGGTGGTGGCGACCCGCTCGGCCTTGCGCCAGGCGAGGAGCGCTGCCACCGGCTCGAGCGTCTCCTCGTGCGGTTCGAGCCGCCACGACCGGGTGTCGGGCAGATCGAGCCCGATCCGGCTCAGCAACGTCTTCACCTGTGCCGGGCTGCGGAGGTCGACCGCCGGCCCCGGGAACCGGCTCAGGACCGCCCGGTCACGCTCGACCCGGATGGCGACCTCCTCGGCCGCACCGGTGGGTCGTCGGCCGATCGTGCCGGTGAGCAACTCGGTCGCCGCCGCGCGATCGATTGGCAGCCCATCGTGCTCGAGCTCGACGGACAACAACGCTGCCGTCGACTCCGACCGCGCGGTCAGGACGGCCAGCGGTGTCGAGCCGGGTCGCAGCCGCGGATCCGGCACGGCATGCAGCAGCTCGTTCTGGTGGGCTTGCAGCTCGAGGACGACCGACGCCCACCGTTGCGCGGACTCGGCGTCACTCGCCCACCGACCCGTCAGCCATTCACGGCTGAGCTGACCGTCGGCCCGGATCGGTTGCTCGTCACCCGTGTCGTCGTCGGGGTCGAGATCGAACAGGTCCGGAGACGGCCGCGCAAGCGCCGGCTCCGGGAGGTCGTGCGCGGCCGCCCACACCGCGGCCGGATCGTCACGTCGCAGCCCACCGAGCAGCCGGCCCACCGCACCGAGATCCCAGCAGGTACGCAGCGGGACGCCGGCATCTATCAACGGCGCCGCGGTCTCACGGGCCGACCACCAGGCCCAACGCGGATCGATCGGAGTGAGGTCGCGAACGACGTCGGCCGGCCGGGACGTCGGCACCCACTCGCACCCGCCCGTCCAGCACAGGGCGACGCCGGTGTCGGGAACGATGACCAGCGCGACCGGGACCCCACGGCGCAGGCCGGCGGCCGACAACCGCTCGACGACGTTCACTCCACACCCCGCTCATTCGCCGTTCGCTGCCCGACCTCCTGACCATCCTGCCCGTCGTCGCCGACAGTTCCGGCCAGGGTGCCTGCGTGCCTCCGCGGCTGCACGCCTCCGCACCTGCATGCGACCATGCCCACATGATCGACTCGGATCCCGCCCGACCGCGCGGCGATCTCGACGTCACCTGGATCTCCGGATCACCGTCGTCGAGGAGAACCGATCCGCCGCTGCAGGTGCACGCCTTCGACCCCGAGACGTTCATCCTCCGACAGAGCATGTCGGTGCACCGCGAAGCGCCGTTCCTCTATCTCCTGCTGGGCAGCGATCGAGCTCTCCTGCTCGACACCGGCGGCACCGCGGACAGCACCCGATTCCCCTTGCGTGCAACGGTGGACGCACTGATCGACGCCTGGCTCGACGCCCATCCACGAGACACCTACGAACTGGTTGTCGCGCACTCACACGCCCACGATGACCATCTAGCCGCCGACGTCCAGTTCACCGATCGCCCCGAAACGGTGGTCGTCGGGTCCGACGTCGACTCGGTGTGCGAGTTCTTCGGCTTCGACGAGTGGCCCACCGACATCGTCACCTTCGACCTCGGCGGTCGAGTGCTGGAGATCACCGGATGCCCCGGTCATCACGAGACGTCGATCGCGGTCTATGACCCCAAGTCGGGTTTTCTCCTGACCGGCGACACCGTTTATCCCGGTCGGCTCTACGTCGACGACATGCCGGCATTCACCGACAGCCTCGACCGACTGGTCGCCTTCGCGGACGCTCGCACCGTCACCCACCTGATGGGCGGCCACGTCGAGATGACGAAGCGGCCCGGGCACGACTATCCGATGGGCGCGAACTCCCAGCCCGACGAGCTACCGCTGCCGATGTCACCGGCTCGGCTGGCGACGGTGGCGGCTGCTGCGCATGCGGTCGCCGATCAGCCGGGAGCACACGTCTTCGACGACTTCGTGATCTTCAACGGCCCTTGCCGGGCCGCCGTCGCCCGTCATCTCGGTCAGACGCTGTTCGACCGCACACGCAACGCGGTCAGCGCCCGTCGCGGGGCCCGAACGCCTCGATGACCTTCGCGTCGCCCGCGCGGGCGTTCAGGTAGTCGGCCGTCCATTCGTCGACGTCGGCGAACGTGCACGTCAGCGCGATCTGCGCACGGGCAGCCTCGACGCCGAAGACCGTGCGTCGCAGTGTCACCGCGCCATCGTCGAGGAGAGCCCAGTGCGCACCCACCTGGCCGTAGGGCATCCCGACGCTGCCGGGGTTGACGATCAACCGTCCGTGCGCCAGTCGGACGAAGGGCATGTGCGTGTGCCCGCAGACGATCGTGGTCACGTCGGTGTCGACGCCGGCGAGTGCCTCCGCCCACCGGCTCAGCCGGGTGTCGACGAGGACGACCTCGTTGTCGTCGCGAGGGCTGCCGTGACAGAACAGCACACGACCGAAGCCGTCGACGTCGAGGACGACCGGGTGGGGCAGCGATCCGAGCAGGTTCAGGTGATCAGCCGTCAGCTGCCTGGCCGCCCACTCGGAGATGGGATCGTGGACGTCCAGCGAGCGCCCGGCGGCCAGGTCGACGAGCTCGCGGTCGGCGTTACCACGTACCCAGACGACGCGATCCGCCAACTCCAGCAGGCGATCGAGCACCTGGACCGGTTGCGGGCCGGCCGCGATGTCACCGGTCAGCACGATCCGCTCGGCGGCACGGACGAGCGGTTCCGCCAGCACCGCATCGAGCGCCGGCAGCACACCGTGGATGTCGGAGAGCACCGCGACAGAGGCGACCATGACTCCCACCCTGCCATGCGGCAACATCAACGAGAGAGGGTCTGGCCGCCTTACTCGTTGGTCCCATCGAGTCGACTTCGCAGCAGATCCTGTTCGGCCGGGTTGGCGGCGAGCTCGAGCGCCCGCGCGTTCGCGGCCGCCGCCTCGTCCCGCCGTCCGAGCTGTGTCAGCAGGTGCGCCCGGGTCGCATGCAGGAGGTGGTAGGAGTCGAGCTTCGACCCGAGCGCGTCGACCTCCGCGAGCGCCACCGCGGGACCATCGAGACGACTGAGCGCGATCGCCCGGTTGAGCCGCACGACCGGCGAAGTGTCCAAGCGGAGCAGTAGATCGTAGAGGGTGACGATCTGCAGCCAGTCGGTCTCGTCCCAACTCGGTGACGTCGCGTGGCAGGCGGCGATCGCGGCCTGGAGCTGGAACGTGCCGGGTCGGCCGAACGCGGCGGCGCGGGCGAGATAGCCGTCGGCACGCGCGATGGCCACCTGATCCCAGCGACGCCGATCCTGGTCGGCGAGAAGCACCAGGGCATCGTTCTCGTCGAACCTCGCACTGGCTCGGGAGGCGAGGAACGTCAACAGGGCAAGGAGTCCCCAGGCTTCCGGTTCGCCGCTGAGCTGGCCGGCGACGAGCTCCGCGAGCCAGATGGCGTCGTCAACGAGTCCCCGCAATTCCTGCCCGCGCTGGAGATAGCCCTCGTTGTAGCAGAGATAGATCACCGTGAGGACATCGGTGAGCCGTGGCGCCAGATCGTCGTCCTCGGGCACGACGAACGGGATGCCCGCGGTAGTGATCTTGTGCTTGGCGCGCACGAGTCGTTGGGCCATCGTCGGCTCCGGAAGCAGGAACGCGTGCGCGATCTGAGCGGTGGTCATGCCCATCACCGCGCGCATCGTGAGGGCGATACGGATGTCGACGCGTAACGCCGGGTGGCAACAGCCGAACAGCATCGGCAACCGTTCGTCCGCGACGTCTGCCACCGCAACGGGCGCAGCCTCCTCGGCCGCGTCGATCTCGAGTTCGGCCTGCCCGACGGCCCGCCGTTCGCGGGACAACTTGCGCAACAGGTCGATCGCCCGCCGCTGGGCGGCAAGTGTCAACCAGGCGGCGGGATTCGGGGGGACGCCGTCTCGCCGCCACGTCTGCAACGCCGCGACGACCGCTTCCTGGACCGCCTCCTCGGCGATGTCGAAGTTGCCGGTGCGACGGTGCAGCGCGGCGACGATCAGCCCGGCCTCGCGACCGACCAGCCGCGACAGGACAGCGTCCCCCTCCGAACTCATTGCAGTGACGGCCGAATCGGTCCGATCACATGTCCGACGAGTGGTCGACGATCGGACGGATCTCGACGGCGACCCCGGGGAAATCCAGTGACGGCCATTCCTTCACGATGGCGATCGCTGCGTCGAGATCGGGGACGTCGATGACGCTGAAGCCGCCGATGTTCTCCTTGGCTTCGGAGAACGGGCCGTCGACGACGACCGGGTGCCCGGGTGTGCCGGACTTCACCGAGGTGGCGGTTCCCGGGCCCTCGAGTTCGGCACCCATGTCGGTCATCACCGAGCCGTACTTCTCGAACCAGCTGTAGACCGCGCCGTAGACGGCTTCACGGCGTTCGGCCGGGATCGCTTCGTCGAGGTCGGGCCGGTTCGTGTACATCAGGACGTACTTCATGGTGGGCTCCTTCAGACGGTGGTGGTGCTGTCACCCACTCAACGCTGGTTCCCGGGCCGAATCGACATTTCTCCGACGCGACTTTCCGACGACGACTTCCCGAGCCGAACCGGCAATCCGGAAACGGCGCGGCTCACAACAGCACCATCCGTTCGACAGTGACCACGTGCACGGGTGGTATGCGCCCGTAGCGCCCGTCATCGCTCGCGGAGCAATCGGCACGGCCTCCGGAGCAATCGGCGGCTACGCCAGCGCGTCGCGTATCGCACCCAGCCACAACACGACCGCGTGCGCGCCGGGGTCGACGTGGCCGAGAACCCGGTCGCCGAGGTAGCTAGACCGTCCCAGCCGCGGACGCATCGCCGCGGTCGCCGCGGTACCGCGCTCGGCGGCGGCCACGGCTGCATCCAACGTCGCGCCGTCGGCCGCGAGCGCTTCCGCAGCCGGCCGCAGCGCGTCGACCATCGTCCGGTCCCCGACCTGTGCCCCACCGAGGTCGACGACACCGTCGACGGCCGCCGCGAACGCTGCTGTCCAGTCCGCCGGGTCCCGGTCGAGAGCGGCCGCCGCACGCAGGAGCATCACTGCGTAGAACGGGCCGGAGGTGCCGCCCACCACACGTCGCACCGTCGCCGACATGCGTCGTAGCACCACCGCGGGAGAGGTCTCGGACGGATAGGTATCGAGTTCGGCCACGATCGAACGTGCCCCGCGCGCCATGCTCATCCCCAGATCACCGTCGCCGACCTTCTGATCCATATCGGTCAGCACGTCGCGTGCCTCGAGCAGGACTGCGCATACCCGCTCGATCACCAACCGGAGCACGGAATTCGTGGCCAGCGGCTGCGCTGCGCGCGGCTCCGCGGCCTCGGTCGCACGAGGTCGAGCCGCAGCGCCGGACGGCGCGTTCGGCCGCCCCTGCGCGATCCGCCCCAGCCCGGACGGCCAGGCGCTGGTCGCCGTCGGTGCGTCCAGGCGTGCGATCCGCTCGGCGTCGACCTTGAGCAGCGTCAGCGAACAGCCCGGCATCTCCAGCGCCGTCAGGAAGGTTCCGGTCCATCCCCGTTCGACGACCACGCCACGCGACTCGAGGTAGCGCACTGCGGCACGGGCCATGATGGCAAGCTCGCTGACCGACGTCCCGCCGAGGTTGTTCACCAACAGGGCAACGGAATCGCCGTCGGCAATCCCGAGATCGACGATCACCGAATAGAGCAGGCGTTCGACTATCGCGTTCGCCGTTCGCACCGGGCCTCGTTCCACGCCGGGCTCACCGTGGATGCCCAGCCCCCACTCGATCTCGTCCTCGGCCAGCTCGAAGCTCGGTTCGCCGGCGGCCGGGACCGTGCACGCTCCGAGCGCGACACCCATCGTGCCCATCGCGGCTGCGGCCGCGTGAGCAGCGTCGGCGACGTCGCGTAGCGAACGGCCTTCGGCGGCGGCGGCACCGGCGATCTTGTGCACCAGCACGGTTCCCGCAATTCCGCGCCGGCCGGCGTGCGCTCCGCCTGCGGCGAGCGCGACGTCGTCACCGACGACGACCATCTCGACGAGGAACCCCTCCGCTCGCGCCAGCTCCGCGGCCAGCCCGAAGTTGAGCCGGTCCCCGGTGTAGCTCTTGACGATCAGCAGGACGCCGGCCGGCCCGGCCACCGCACGGATCGCCTCGAGCACCGCGTCGACCGACGGCGACGTGAACACCTCGCCGACGACCGCGGCCGTCAACATCCCGGTTCCGACGTAGCCGGCGTGGGCCGGTTCGTGGCCGGCTCCGCCGCCGGACACGACAGCGACCTTTCCGTCCCGGGCTTCGGTCGCGGCGTCCCGGCGGACCACGATCGGATAGCGGTCGAGCACCATCAGCCCCGGATTGAACGCGATCAAGCCGTCGAGCATCTCGGGCACGACGTCGGCTACCCCGTTGATCAGCTTCTTCACGGTCTTAGGCTGCTCTCTGATCGCTTCGCCGTCGAGATAGCCCTGGACACTCGGCGCGATCAGGTCGACCAATTCGTCGTCGGACGCGGTCACCAGGGCGTCGATCCGCAGCACTGTCGCACCGAGGGCGAGCCCGACGAGCTGGGTCATGGCGCCGGCCACCCGGAACCTGGGCACGCCGAGGAGGCCGGCCAGCCGGTCGAGCAGGAAGTCCTCGGCGAACCCGCGGAGCATCGTCGATCCCTGCTCGGTGGACATCGACGTTCGCAGAACGCCCTGCAGACGCAGTCCGATGACCGGGTCGCGCCAGGCCTCGAGGAACAGCCGCGTGAGCCGGCGGCCCAGCTCGGCTCGCGGACCGCCCGCGACCGCGGCGGCGATGAGGTCGGCCGGGTTGAGCGGCAGGTCCATCGCCGCGACGAAGAGCTCGTCTTTGCTTCCGAAGTGATGGTGGACGAGCGCAGGATTGACTCCGGCCTTCGCGGCGATCGCCCGGATCGTGGCCGATTGGAAGCCCTGTTCGGCGAACAGGGCGCGCGCGGCGTCGAGGATTTCGGCCGCGGTCGTGCTGGGCCCTGGACGACGGCCTACCCGAGCCATCCACACCACCTCCGCTACGTCCGGTCGGGACTTGACAGCCAAGCCGCGCACAGCCTCAATTAAACACATGACCAATTCTGCTGTCGACTGCCGGGGACTCGTCGTCACCCGTGGCCGGAACGAGGTTCTGCACGGACTCGACTTCACCGTCGAACGCGGCAGCGTCACCGGTCTGCTCGGCCCGAGCGGCTGCGGCAAGACCACCCTCATTCGCGCCGTCGTCGGAACCCAGATCATCCGTGCGGGCCGGCTGCAGGTACTCGGACTCGAAGCCGGCGACGCTCGCCTGCGCGGCACGATCGGCTACGCCTCGCAGTCGCCGTCGGTCTACCCGGACCTGACCGTCACCGAGAACCTCCGCTATTTCGCCGGCGTCGTCCGCGCCGAACCTCCCGACGTGAACAGGGTTCTGGCGCAGGTCGATCTGACCCGTGACGCCCACCGCCTTGCGGGACGGCTCTCCGGCGGCCAACTCTCGCGGGTCAACCTCGCGGTCGCACTGCTCGGCGCCCCGCGGCTCCTCGTCCTCGACGAGCCGACCGTCGGCCTCGACCCGGTGCTCAGGCAGGACCTCTGGCGCGTCTTCGCCGACCTCGCGGCCGGCGGCATCACCCTCCTCGTCTCCAGCCACGTCATGGACGAGGCGCGACGATGCGATGACGTCATGGTCATGCGGGAGGGCCACCTGCTCGCCCACGAGACACCGGCATCACTGCAACGGCGAACCGGGACGACGGACCTCGACGCCGCCTTCCTCGAGCTCATCGCTACGACCGGGGTGCCCGGATGAACCCCCGGATGACGGCCGCCACCGCCCGCCGGGTCCTGCTCCAGCTACGCCACGATCCGCGGACGGTCGCCCTGATGGTTGTCATGCCCGCGTTGCTGATGGTGTTGTTGCGTTACGTGTTCGACGATCCGCACGCCTTCGACCGGCTCGCACCCGCGCTCCTGGGGGTGTTCCCGTTCACGCTGATGTTCCTGGTCACCTCGATCACAACGTTGCGCGAACGGACCTCCGGCACCCTCGAGCGGCTGATGACGACACCGCTGGCGAAGCTCGATCTCCTGGCCGGCTACGCGATCGCCTTCGGACTGGTCGCCGCGATCCAAGTGGTTGTCGCTGTGCTGACATCGCTCGCACTGGGACTCGACCTGCGGGGTTCGATCTGGTGGCTGTTGCTCGTCACCGCGGTCACGGCCCTGCTGGGCGTCGCCCTCGGTCTGTTCGCCAGTGCGTTCGCGCGGACCGAGTTCCAGGCGATCCAGTTCATGCCCGTCGTGGTGCTTCCTCAGCTGCTCCTGTGCGGACTGTTCCACCCGCGCGCGGAGATGGCCCTCGTGCTGCGCTGGATCTCCGACGTCATGCCGATGTCCTATGCGGTCGACGCGATCCGGCAGGTGGCCGCCGGCGCCGAGATGAGTGGGCACTACACGCGGGACGTGGTGGTCGTCGCGGGCTGCGTGGTCGCCGCGCTCGCCCTGGCCGCCGCAACGCTCCGCCGCCGCACGGCCTAGCGCGTCGCCTCCGCCGCAGACGTCAGCGCGCCGTGTAGCCGCCGTCGATCGGCAGGCTCACACCGCTGATCATCGAAGCGCCGTCGCCGAGCAGGAACACGATCGGCGCGGCCACCTCGTCCTCGGTGGCCCAGCGGCCCAACGGCATCTGCTCGAGGAACGGGCCGCCGATGTCGGGACGGCCCCAGTAGAAGTTCGACATGTCGGTCATCACCACCGTCGGGTTCACGCTGTTGACGCGGATGTTGTACTGCCCGAGTTCGAGTGCGGCCACCCGGGTGATGTTGTCGAGCGCTGCTTTCGACGACCCGTAGCTGATGTGCCCGTTGAGCGCGACCAGGCTGGCCTGGCTGGAGACGTTGACGATCGACCCGCCGACCCCGAGCCGGATCATCGACGCCGCCGCGTATTTGATGACGAGCAGGCTGCCGCGGGCATTGATGCTGATGACGCGGTCGAACACGTCGATGTCGGTGGTGAGCGGTGTGGCGATCTCGCCGCCGTAGCCGCCGCAGTTGACGACTCCCCACAGGTCCAGATTTTCGAGAGCGCCCTTGACGCTGTCCTCGGAGGTGAGGTCGAACGCGAGCGTCCGGGCGCCGGTGGACTCCGCTACGGCAGCCAGCCCTTCGGGCGACCGGCCGCCGGCGATCACGTCGGCACCCTTGGCGAGGAGGTGGCGAACTGTCGCACCACCGATGCCGCCGGTGGCACCGGTGACGAGGACGGGTCGGCCGTTGAAGTCAGACATCGGCGGGGCTCACTCTCGGTCGGCGAGCGACCGCTCGCGATCAGGGCTGATCGAGTGACGGCAGCATTCGCGACTGCGCGACCTCGTCGGCGACCAATCCTAGTTCGACGTTGCGCTGTCGCGCATAGCGGTCGAGCACCGACAACGCCTGAACAGCGGACAGCCCGTACCGCTCCATCACGATGCCCTGGGCCCGCCCCACCACCGGGCGGCCATCGACGGCAGTGCGGATCTGGGACTCGAGACGCACCTTCTCCAAGGCGATCGTGGCGTGCGTGGCGAGGATGTGGGCGATCGCCTCGTCGTCGACGTCGAAGGCGCACGTCCGCTCGGCGTAGAGGTTGAGCGAGCCGACCGTCTGGCCGTCGCCACCGGCGAGTGGGACGGTCAGGACGCTGCGGATGCCGATACCGGCGACCATGACACTCCACGTGCTCCACCGCTGGTCGGTAGCGGCGTCGTCGATCCGGTGGGCCGCCCCGGCCTCGAGCGCGGTCAGACACGGCCCCTGGCCATAGACGATCTGGAGCTGGTCGGCACGCAGTGCGGTGGCGTCGGTGTAGGCGACGGTCTCGATCCGGCTCTCACCGGTTCGCATCATGACGCTCACGTGCTGGCAGTCGAACATGCCGAGCGCAGGGTCGATAACTGCCTGAACGGCCCGATCCTCGTCGCGCGTCTCGTGGAGCCTCGCGAGCCGGAGGCCGAGGTTGTGGATGTTGGGCATATGGGCACCAGGTCCCGAGTGCGTATGTGCGCGGGTGCTACGACACGGAAGCCAGTGCGCGTAGGACGTACCGCCGAGTCTCCACGAACCCGATCGCGAATGCGTCCCGAGCGCTGGCCCGCCGGACGCACAACCACAGTCGACAGTACGGCATCCGAATGCACGATCAGGACATTTCGGCCACCGACTGTGCGGCTCTGTCCCTTACGGCGCACGGGTCAGGTGACCGGATCTCCGAACGGCGGCGCGCCGAGAGGAGACGTGGCCACATGGCTGAGCACGGTATCGAGGCGGGTTGAGTCTGCGATCAGCCAGCCGGCCACCTCAGCCTGAGTGACCCGGTAGGCGTGCGCATAGCCGGCGAGCACGGCCGCCGCCGCCTCGATGCTCGTGCCACCGGCCTCGGCGAGCATGCCGTAGGCCTGGTTGGTGGCGACCTGCGCCTCGATCAGGTTCACGATCTGGTCCACGGCCATCGACTGGCGGAACTCAGCGGGACCTTGCGACAAGGCGAGACCAGCGAGGTCGGCGAGGGTCTGCCCGACGCCACTGGAACGGTGCAGGCCCCACCGCTGGGCCGAGTAGGCCACCAACGCACCGACCGGCACGCCGTGCACACGGACGGGGAACACACGCACACCACTGACGCCGACCGACGCGAGCAGTTCGCGCGCCTCATACCACCGGTGCCCGTCATCGCGGATGTCGTCGACGACTACCACCGTGCCCTGCCGCACTGCCTCGATCACCGGCGCGCTCACGTAGAGCTCGGCCCAGACCCCGCTCGAATGGTCGGCCGGCGCCGAACACAGTGCCTGAACGACGCCGTCGGCATCCTTGGCGACGATGGCGGCACCGACGAGGCCGAGGCAGGAAACCGCGTAGGAGACGATGTCGGCGAGTATCGAGGCCGGGTCGTTCGAGCGGGTCAGCTGAGAGGTGACCGCGGCGATCGCGGCTTCACTGCGCGTGGTGACGGGCACAGCATCCTCCTCGTACGGGAGCGCGTCGGTACGGCATCGAGCTTCTCACGGCTTGTCCTGACTGAATCGTCGTGCGCGGCTGACGACGTCGCGCGAAACCTCGTCGATCGTCTGGCTGCCCGAATAGGCGGCCGCACGCAGTCTCGACAGCGCCTCCTGCATCGGGACACCCAACTGGACGGCCACCATTCCGGTCGCCTGGTGAACCTCTGGATGGCTGCGCGACGGACCGGCCCCGGGAAGACCCGTGCGCGACCTGGTCGAGCGTGACAGCTCATCCAGCACGAGGTGGTCGGCAGCGGTCACGATGAGCAGGGCGGTGTGGAGTTCGGTATCACTGAGACCGCCCTCGGATGCCCGGTAGAGCTCGAGCACGCCGAAGGCGACACCGGCGGCCTGCAGCGGGAACGCGAACGTGGCCTGCGCGCCCAGTTCGACGGCCTCCCGCGCATACCCCGGCCAGCGCTCCTGAGCCGACTCGTGCGCCATTGACGCTTCGAGGACGGGTCGCCGCTCCCGGAACGCATCGATGCAAGGACCCTCGCCGAGGGTGAACTGCAATTCGTCGAGCTCCTGCGCGACGCTGTCGGTGGCATAGACCATCTCGCGACTGCCCGAGCCGGTCATCACCGCCAGCGCGGCGCCGTCCACCGGGAGGACCAGAACACAGAGCTCGCACAGCTTGCGGCTCTGCGGTTCGACCCCGTCGGCGAGCTGGTCTTCGCTTGGCCCCGCGGCGTCCTCAGGCGCTCCGTCCGGGTCCTGGACCGGTCGTTCCTGATCCTCGACCGGTCGGGCCGGGTTCTCGACCGGGCGCGCCGGGTCCGGATCTCGGTCGGGCATGCTCACCCCTCCCCGCGCGCGCAGCAACGGCCGTAACGGCTCACGGGAGAATCAGACCACGTCCTCACCGTCAGCAACCAACCGAGTCGTCACCGGTCCGGACCGGACGCCTTCTCGCTGACGCGGGACCGAACGACGTGCGTCGTCACCACAGGTAACCCAAACCGGGTAGACAGGACCTCATGATCGACCTCACCGCATGGCTGCTCACGCAGATCGATGCGGACGAACGCGTCGCCGATCGCGCCCTCGACGTCAGTACCGACCTGGGGCAGCAGGCGAGCTGGTCGTCGTTCTCGGCCACCGACGTCGACGAGGCAGTCGCCCACCTCGAGACCTGGAGCCCCGACCGCGTCCTCGCCGACTGTGAGGCGAAGCGACGCATCGTCGACCTGCACCCCGTGGTCGGCGACGACGTCTGTGACACCTGCGTGGTCGGCAAGCGGGGCTACCCGCTGCATCCGCATTCGACCCCGGAGCGCTGGCCGTGCGGCACCTTGCGGGCGCTGGCGCTCTCGTACGCCGACCGGCCCGGCTATCAACAGTGCTGGCGGCCCTGACGGGCAGATACGCCACGGCGCATCAGGATCGGCATCACCTCGGCCTCGATGAACCGGTGATGCCCACCCAGGGTCTTGAACGAGGGCAGGAGACCGCTCACGGCCCAGCGGTGGATGGTGGTCCGGCTGACACCGACCAGTGTCACCAGATCCCCGGTGCTGAGTGTCTTTTGATCGTCGTCGCAATTCACAAATCTCTCTTCGGTGCCGATCGGCATTCGGATGCAGGGTGTCGCCGTGATCTCGACCGGTCTCTCGATCACCGGGTCCGAGCCGGGTCTATGGTCGGGGAGCATGGATTACAGAACCCTCGGAACCACAGGTGTGAAGGTCAGTCCGCTATGTCTGGGCGCCATGATGTTCGGCGGAAACGGCAACCCCGACCACGACGACTCCATCCGCATCATCCACCGCGCGCTCGACGGCGGGATCAACTTCATCGACACCGCCGACGTCTACTCCCGTGGTGAGTCGGAGACGATCGTCGGTAAGGCGCTGGCCGACGGAAAGCGCGACAACGTCGTCCTCGCCACGAAGGCCCACGGCAACATGGGCGACGACGCCAACGAGCAGGGCAACTCCCGACGCTGGATCACCAAGGAGGTCGACAACAGCCTGCGCCGCCTCGGCACCGACTGGATCGACCTCTACCAGATCCACCGTCCCGACCCCACCACCGACATCGACGAGACCCTCGGCGTCCTGACCGATCTCGTGCGTGCGGGCAAGATCCGTTACTTCGGATCGTCGACGTTCCCGGCCTACCAGGTCGTCGAGGCCCAATGGGTCGCCCAGACGCGTGGTCGCGAGCGCTTCGTCTGCGAGCAGCCGCCGTATTCGCTGCTGGTACGCGGAATCGAGGCCGACGTTCTGCCGGTCACCCAGAAGTACGGCATGGGAGTCATCCCGTGGAGCCCGCTCGCGGGCGGCTGGCTGACGGGTCGTTACCGCAAGGGCCAGGACGCGCCGGACTCGAACCGCGGGCGCCGCGCCGACCTGTCGACACCGGAGAGCCAGGCCAAGCTGGAGGTCGTCGAGAAGCTCGCCGTCCTGGCCGAGGACGCGAAGGTGAGCCTGGTCGACTTCTCGCTCGCGTTCGTCATCCGGTATCCGGCCGTGACGTCGGCGATCATCGGACCACGGACGATGGAGCAGCTCGAGTCCCAGATCAACGCTCCGGACGTCACCCTGTCGACCGACGTCCTGGACGCGATCGACGAAATCGTGCCCCCCGGTACGAACGTCGGCGGCGGCACTGCCTGGAAGACCCCGGCGCTGACCGACTCGTCGCTGCGGCGACGCTGACCGGTCCCGCTCGCGCATGACGGCGTCGTGGTCTGGGTAAACCCCAGGCCACGAAGGCCGGGCAACGTCGAGGCCATTGACGAAGGAGAACACCATGATCAAGTTCCGCAGCAAGACGATGCTGGCCATCGGAGCCGGTCTGGGCTACCTCGCGGGCAGCCCCAAGGGGCGCGCACAGACGCAGAAGTGGCTCGAGCAGCTCAAGCGGATGCGTGACGACCCGGCGACGAGGCGGAACGTCGACGAGGCTGTGAAGACCGTGAAGGACCAGACGACCAAGCTGGCCGAGAAGGTGTCGACGGCCAAGAACTCCGAGCCGGTGACCGACGACGCGCCCGCGAGCGCGTCGGACAAGGGTGCCGGCATCTGACCTGGCGGGCTCGGCAAAACGGATGGTGCCGGGCGCGCGCCCGGCACCATCCGCACGTCGTCAGGACTTGAAAACGTCCTTGACGTCGTCGCCGACCTTCTTGACCGATGCCTTGGTCTGGTCGTTCTGGCCTTCGGCTTCGAGACGCTCGTCGCCGCTGGCCTCGCCGGCCTTCTCCTTGGCCTTGCCGGTCACGTCTTCGGCCGTGTGCTTCAACTTGTCGAGTGCATCGCTCATCGCGAGGCCTCCGTTCCTTCGAGGCGGATCGTTCGGATCACATCGATTACCCGTCGGTGGCCGATTTGATGCACGGCCGCGTTGTCCGACGTCGGCCCAGCTCGTCGTCGCGTCCTTCGTCGCCCGTTCACCTTCTGGTCGCCGGCCGCTGGCCCGGCTGCGCTAGGAAGAGGGTGCAGTCTCGGGACATCCACATCGCGCGGTACCGGCGACCAGCACCGCCGTCAGAGGAAAGGGTTTCGGTATGAGCGCACTGGACGAGCAGTTGACCCGACTTCTGGACCGATACGGCGCCGCCGACTTCACCGTCGAGGACCTCTACGACGACGACCCGGTCCTACGGGCGGCGGACGGGACGCTCGTCGACACGTGGCGCGAGGGTTATCCCTACGACGAACGGCTCGATCGCGACGAATACGACATGACCAAGCGGCTGCTGCAGATCGAGCTTCTCAAACTGCAGAAGTGGATGCGCGCTACCGGCTCCCGCGCGCTGATCCTCTACGAAGGGCGTGACGCCCGCCTGCCCGCCGCCGGGGAGATCGTCCTGTTCGACCGGTCCTGGTACACCCGCGCCGGGGTGGAGAAGGTGATGGGGTTCTGCACCGACGAGGAGTACGCGCTGTTCCTGCGCCAGGCGCCCGACCTCGAGCGGATGCTCACCGATGCCGGCTTCGCGTTGACGAAGTTCTGGTTCTCGGTGTCACCGAGCGAGCAGCGGACCCGCTTCCTGATCCGTCAGATCGACCCGGTCCGGCAGTGGAAGCTCTCGCCGATCGACCTCGCGTCGCTGGATCTGTGGGACGAGTACACCGCCGCGAAGGAGACCATGTTCTTCCACACCGACACGCCGTTCGCACCGTGGACGGTCGTGAAGAGCAACGACAAGAAGCGCGCCCGGCTGGAGTCGATGCGCGTCGTGCTCGCCCAGCACGACTACGACGGCAAGGACGAGGAACTCGTCGGTCGGCCCGACCCGCTGATCGTCGGTCACGCCGCGGACATCTTCGAGCAGGGCGAGAATCAGCACCCGGTGCGGCTGCGGCCGGAGTCAGACGTCGGCTAGCCCAGCCAATGTCCGGGGGTGTCGGACAGGTCGATCTCGGTCGAGCCGATCCGCCGGCCCGTGATCACTCCCGGTTCGACGCGGATGAAGTGCGGCTTGGCCCCTGGCGCCCAGGGAACCAGCGGCAGCTGCCGCAACCGCGCTGACTCACCAGGATCGGTGATCGCCCGTGCGTGGCCGTGCACGACCACGCTCCAGCCGGTGTGATTCCGCTCGTCGAAGCCGCCGTCCACCTCGAACGCGACCGGGGCGCCCAGGACTGCCGCGGTCAGCTTGCTACCGGGATCGCTCCGGAACACCACCGAGTCATGGTCGACCACGTAGTTCACCGGGATGATCAACGGCATCACGCCAACCCTGCCGACGAAGGCGAGCCGGCCGAGGCTGTGCCGGCCGAGCAGGTCGATGCACTCGCGAACCGTCAGGTTCTGCATCGACTTGAGAGTCATCTGTTCAGTCGCCACGGTTGAGGACCACCTTGAGCGCGCCGGTCTCGGCGGCCCGGGAGAACACGTCGTAGGCCCGGTCGAACTCACCGAACCCGAAGTGGTGGGTGACGAACGGCTTGGCGTCGAGCTGGTCGCTGCGGAGCAGCCGCAGCAGGACCGGCGTCGAATACGTGTCCACGAGCCCCGTGGTGATGGTGACGTCGAGTGGCCAGAGTCGTTCCAGATGCAGGGTGACCGGCTTGCCGTGCACCCCGATGTTGGCCAGATGTCCGCCCGGCCGGACGAGTTCGGCTGCGAGCTCGAATGTCTCGGGGACGCCGACCGCCTCGATCACGACATCGGCCCCGAGACCGCCGGTGAGTTCCCGTACGGCAGCGATGGGGTCCTGTTCGCTGTTGTCGATGACGACGTCGGCACCGAACTGTTTGGCTGCCTCGAGCCGCGACGCCGCCATGTCGATGGCGACGATCGTGCTCGGCGAGAAGAGTCGGGCCGTACTCATCGCCGCGAGGCCGATCGGTCCCGCGCCGACGACGACGACCACGTCACCGGGCTGTACCCGCCCGTTGAGAGTGCCCACCTCGTAGGAGGTGGGAAGGATGTCGGACAGCATCAGGGCCTGCTCGTCGCTGATGCCATCGGGGAGTTGGTACGTCGAATTGTCTGCGAACGGGAGCCGCACGTACTCCGCCTGTGTCCCGTCGATCTGATTGCCGAGGATCCAGCCGCCCCCGCCCGTGCACAGCCCGTAGTGGCTCTCGCGGCAGAAACGGCAGGTTCCGCACGCACTGATGCAGGACACGAGAACCCGGTCGCCGACATGCAGCGTCTTGACCCCGGTCCCGATCTCGGTGATGGTCCCGACGGCCTCGTGACCGATGATCCGGCCGGGTGTCATCGTCGGCACATCGCCCTTGAGAATGTGCAGGTCGGTTCCGCAGATCGTCGTCGTGTCGACGCGAATGATCGCATCGGTGTCGGCGAGAAGTGTCGGATCCGGAACCTCGTCCCACGACTTCACGCCTGGGCCGTGATAAACCAATGCCTTCATGATGGCCTCCACCCTTTCGATGGGAGTCGGCCGACGACGACGACGGCCGTTACCACCAATGTCGTCTTCGGTACCGCGCACCGTCAGGGCCATTCGGCCCGAGAAATCCCGGCAGCGAGCGGGAACCCGGGTAGGTGCCTTGGCGTCTAGTGCTGCTCGAGCCGGCGTCCGGTCGTCGCGCCGGCCTCGATCCGGAACACGCTGCTGCGGTCGCCGTCGGCCCACGGTGTCATCCGGCCGGCCAGGTCATCGGGCGCGGGACGACAGGTGCCGGTGATCACGACACTCCAGCCGGTCAGGTTTCCGAAGTCGACGCTGTCGACCTCGAACGCAACCGCGGATCCGGGCAGCTGGGCCGCCATCGAGGAGTCGGACGCGGTCCGGAAGATGATCGCGCCGTTGTCCAGCGCATAGTTGACCGGGAGGACGTGCGGTGCGCCGTCCTGAACCCAGGCGATGCGGCCGACGTCGACCGATTCGATCCGGCTCGCGCACTCGTCCGCACTCATCACCGTGCTCGTGGCGTTGCCTCGGCGCGCGTCTGTCATGACGGTTCTCCTGCTCCCCTGGCTGTGCTGATGGTTGACCAGCGACTGACGACCAGCCTCCGCTTGTCGACCAACCTCCGCTAGTCGACTATCCCCTACTTGTCGCCCATGCGACGTTCCCGGTCCCCGTCCGACCACGCACGGTCGGACCACGCGACAGCTAGCCGAGGCGCCTGGAGTAGCTGCCCGCGCGAACATCGACCTCGCGTGCCTCGATGCGCATCTTCACGTCCAGCGCCAACGCTCCCACGGCACCCACCACCAGTGGATTGATGTCGAGCTCGGCGATCCGCCGGTGGGTGTCGGCGAGTGCCGCAACCCGGCTGACGGTGGTGGCGGCCGTCTGGAAGTCGACCGCGTCGGCGCCACGGTAGCCGTGGAGGAGCGGCGCGCACTTGAGCTCGTCGAGCATCTGGGCGGCGTCGATCTCGCCGATCGGCGCGAACCCCCACCGGCGGTCCGCGAGCAGGTCGGTGAGTGTTCCGCCGGCCCCGACGGTGATCATCGGGCCGAATCGCGGGTCGCTCACGATGCCGATGCACAGTTCGATCCCCGCCTCGGCCTGGGCCTGGACGGTGACGGCCGGACTGGACGAGCCTGCGGTGACGGAGCGGTAGCCCGCGACGACCTCCGCGTCGGTGGCGAGACCGAGGAGTACGCCGCCCACATCGGTCTTGTGCACGACGTCGGGGTCACCGGTCTTCAGCACGATCGGGTAGCCGATGTGCTGCGCGGCGGCGACGGCCGCTTCCGCGCTGTGCGGATATGCCGTCGCCGGGGTCAAGACGCCGTACAGGTCGAGGATCCGGCTCGCGTCCTCGGTTCCGACCCAGCCCCCGGACGGGTGCCGGTCGAGGAACTCGTCGATGATCGTCGAGACCGCAGCCTCGTCGACTCCGTCCCGCTGCGAACTGCCGTGCGGCTGCCGCGGGGCGTAAGACGCGTACTCCCACGCTCGCCCGAGCGCCCGGACGGCGTCTTCGGCCGAATCCAGGATCGGGATCCGGTGACCGGCACCGACAGGGATCGCGGTCGGACCGGGCGATGCGCCGAGGAACGCGGCGACCACCGGGACGGACGAGTCCGTCACCGCGTTCGCGACCGCGTCGAGTGAGGATCGGACGTCGCCGGCGCGGGTGGCGACGAACAGCGTCACCATGGCGTCGAACTCGCCGCTCTCGAGCAGGATGCGGGTCGCCGCCTCCACCCGGTCCGGGCCCGCACCCGCGCCGAGGTCCACCGGGTTGTCGACCGCGACCGCGCCGGCGCGATCACGTAGTGCCTGCTTCGTCGCGTCGCTCAACGCGGGCACCTGCAGCCGGCACAGCTCGGCGACGTCGGCGGCCAGAACGCCCGCCCCACCTGCGTTGCCGAGGATTGCTAGCCGGGGACCGGCCATCGGCGGACAGTCCGCAAAGACGCGGGCAGCATCCACCATCGCCGCCGCCGACTCCATCCGCAGGACGCCGGCCTCGGTGAACAGGGTGTCGACGGCAGTGGTCGAACTCATCGCCGCGGCGCTGTGGGACAGTCCGGCCCGCTGACCGCTGCTCGAACGGCCGCCCTTGAGCACCAGGATCGGCGTGGTGTGCCGGATGATCCGTGCGAGCGCACCGAACTTGCGGGGATTACCCAGCGACTCGAGGTAGAGAGCGATCACCTTGGTGCGCGGATCGGCGCTCCAGTGCAGCAGCAGGTCGTTGCCGCTGACGTCGGCCTTGTTGCCGAGCGAGACGAACTCGGAGATGCCGAGGCCGGCGCGTGCCGCGTCGGCCAGCAACGCTATTCCGACCGCGCCGGACTGGGAGCCCACGGCCAGCGGGCCGGGCGTCGCGCTGATGTCGCCGAAGGTCGCGTTGAGCCGGATATCCGTGTCGGTGTTGAGGATCCCGAGACAGTTCGGGCCGATGATCCGCATTCCGTGACGCCGCGCGCGAAGAACGAGGGCATGCTCCGCCAGCTTCGCGTCGGCACCCACCTCGCCCATGCCGGAGGTGAGGATGACCGCGCCACGGACGCCTGCCTCGCCACAGTCGTCGATCACTTGGGACACGTGCTCGGCCGGGACCGCCACCACGGCGAGGTCGACCGGTCCCGGGACGTCGGCGATCGATCCGTAGGTGGGGACCCCGCGAACCGTGTCGGCATGGGGATTCACGACGAAGACCGCACCGGTGAAACCGCCGTCGAGCAGGTTGCGCAGGACCTCGTAGCCGACGCGCCCCGGGGTGCGGCCGGCACCGATCACGACGACGGAGCGGGGCGAGGTCATCCGCTGCATCGACGCATGCTCGGCACGGCCTTCGCGGTCCTCGATGCTCGCCAGGGCGATGGCGACGTCGGAGATGGCGAGCGTGACGGTGACGACACCGGCCCGGGGCGCGAATCCCGGCTGGAAGCCCGAATCGAGGAAAACACGCACCATCGCCGCGTTGTCGACCAGAACCTCGGCTTCGAGCACGGTGATGCCCCGGCCGCGGGCCTGATCGACCAGCTGTTCGAGGAGCAGCGTCCCGATCCCGCGCCCCTGAATGGCGTCGTCGACGATAAAGGCGATCTCACCGACCGTGGGTCGGGTGACGTCGAGGCTCGCGAGGCCGACCACCCGGCCGACCTGCTCGGCGACGATCGCCAGCCGGCCGTCACCGAGCCCGGAGATCAGGCCGGCGACATAGCGGGCAGCGGAGGCGCGCTCCCCGGTGAAGAAGCGGAAGCGGAGTGAGGCGTCCGAGGCCCTGGCCATCAGGTCGAGCACCGCCGGCTCGTCCTCGTCGGTGGTGGTCCGGATGTGCACGAGCGTGCCGTCGGCGCCGATCACGTCGACCGCGATCTCCTCGCTACCGGCAAGTGATCGGGCGCTGCGCATCTCGGTGCTCATGGTGGCTCCTTCTGGTCGGTGTCCCGACCACTGTGGAACGGGGAGGCGGGCGTCACTGCAGGCATCGGTCCCGACCGTCGGGACCAAGGTCCCGACTTCAGCGAGCCTCGAGCCGCCTGCCGGAGATGACGTCGATCGAGATCCCGATCAGCAAGCTGCGATGCGTGCTCGCCCAGGTGTCGAGCCCGGTCCCGGCCACGTCCGGATGCAACGGCCGGCACCTCCCGGTCACCAGAACACTCCAGCCGATGCGTGCCTGGTCGTCGAAACGGTCGATCTCGAACGAGACGTAAAGACCGTTCCCCGTCGTCAGCACCCGGGCGTCAGATTTCGTCCGGAAGACAATCGTCTTGTTCAGCAACTGATAGTTGACCGGGAACGCCGTCGGCAACACGCCGTCGCTGTACACGACACGGCCGATCGACTCGCCCGCGAGCAACGTCAGGCACTGGGCTTCGGTCAGTACCTGATTCATCCGCTCGGCGGCCTCCGGGTGCGTTGGTGTGCTCATCTCGACCTCCACCCACCAGTCTCGGCCCGGATCCGATGGCGGGTGAGGGTCATTGGTCCTGCCTACGGCGCCGATCGCCTCTGCTCGGACGGCGGATCCCCGGTCACTCTGGACTCACACGTACCGCGCCGACCCACGCACGTGAGCGACGTCTGGTTGGGCTGGAGGAGATCGGCATGAAGGTTCTTGTCGTGGTGGCTAGTCATCACCGGGGGACGCACGAGATCGGGACGCGGTGGCGGCGACACTGCGTGCGGCCGGGATAGCGACCGACGTCGTGGACGTGAAGCTCGCTCCCGATCCGGCCGGCTACGACGGCGTCGTCATCGGCAGCGGGATCTACTACGGTCGATGGCTGCCGTCGGCTCGCCATTACGTTCATGAGCATGCGGCGGCGCTCGCCGAGCTACGCCTGTGGACGTTCTCGAGCGGGCCGGTGGACGCCGACCATCAGGTCGCGGTCGCCGAGCCGACGCCGAGTGGGCTGGTCGAGGTGGCGCCGATCGAACATGTCACGTTCGGTGGCCGGATCGTCGCGTCCGACCTCGGCACCGTCGAGCGCCTGGTCACGAGAGCCGTGCACGCCGGTACCGCCGACTTCCGCGACTGGGCCGCCATCACCCAGTGGGGCACCCACATCGCCGCCTCGCTGACCGCCGGCGGCCCGGCGCCGCGCAGACTGTCGGCCTGACGAATCGGCCGGCGCAGATCGTCGGGGTGCGGTCAGCGTCACCCGGCGGGGACGGCCCTGGGGATGTCGATCTGCGCCGGATCGAGCGGACGGCCGAGGAGGTAGCCCTGCGCGAAGTCGCAGTGGATCGACCTGAGGAGCTCGAGCTGAGCCTCGCCCTCGACGCCTTCGGCGATGACGGGCAGGTTGAACGCATGCGCCGACTGGACGAGGAGTCGCAACAGCTTGTCCGCCGACGGAGTCGCCGGGTCGAGGAATCGCTTGTCGATCTTCATGATGTCGACGGGTAACGACTCGAGCCGGCCGATGAAGTTGTAGCCGGTGCCGGCGTCGAGGGTGATCGCCACGCCCAGTTCGCGCAGATCCCGCAGGTGGTCCATCGCCGACGGATCGTCGATGAGCGCCGTCTCGGTGATCTCGAGGACGAGCTGTCCGGCGTCGATGCCAGCGGCCTGGAGGGCTGTGGTCACGTCGTTCCCGATGCGCTTGCGGGCGATGTGGCGCCCGGAGATGTTCACCGCGATGGTCAGCCGTGGCAAGCCGCTGACCTGGTTCCACTCGGCGAGCTGCCGGGTGGCGGCGTCGAGCACCCACGAATCGAGCTCACAGATCAGATCCGATCGTTCCGCGACGGGGATGAACTCGCTGGTCGAGACGAGCCCGACGCCCGGTCGCGCCCAGCGCACGAGCGCTTCGTAGCCGGTGATCCGGCCGGTGGGCAGATCGACGATGGGCTGGTAATGCAGGACCAGCTCGTCACGGCTGATGGCCGTGGCGATCACGGCCTCGAGCTCGGCCTGCCGGCGCAGCTCTTCGCGCAGGGCGCTGTCGAACACCTCGGTGCGACCGCGGCCGGCCGTCTTGGCGCGGTAGACGGCGACGTCGGCTTCGTGGAGCAGCTTGTCGGGATTGGTGACCCCGTCCTGGCTCAGCGCGACGCCGATGCTCGCTCCGACGGCAACCTGCCGGTCGTCCGTGAGCGTGATCGGCGCCGACACCGCCGCAACGAGCCGCTCGGCGACCTCGACGGCCGAGGCCATCTGGTCGAGCGGCTCCAGCAGGACGACGAACTCGTCGCCACCCAGCCTCGAGGCGACGTCCCCGCCCCGCACGCCGACCTCGAGGCGGCGCGCGACCGTGCGCAGGACCTCGTCGCCGGCGGCATGGCCCATGGTGTCGTTGATCGTTTTGAAGCCGTCGAGATCGAGAAACAGCAGTCCGACGATGTCGCCGCTGCGTTGGGCACGGCTCAGCGCACCCTGGATCAACCGCATGGCCTGAGCCCGGTTCGCCAAGCCGGTCAGCGAGTCGTGGGCGGCCTGGTGGGCGAGTTCGTTCTGCACCCGTTCGCGTTCCCGGTTGGCGGTGGTGATGTCGCGGATGGACACGGCCATCCGGCCGACGACGAGCAGCGACATCGCGACCGAGCCGATCGCCACCGACCAGGCGTCGAGGGCGACACCCGCCAGCAGTTGGACGACGAGGATTGCCGGTGCCACCAGGACCGCGAGCGTGAGCGCGGCGAGCCGCTTGTGGGTGAACCGGACGTCGGCGACCGCGGTGGGTTCTGACAGCGAGCGCATGGAGGGGTGGAGTGCGCCGGCGCCCCACGCGACATAGGACATCAACCACAGGAAGTTCATGCTGCCGGAATCGGCGAAGGTCAGCATGCCCAGCGCGGACGCCGCGGTGTCGGCGGTGACGAGGAGGGCGACCGCCGTCAGCAGCAGCCGCAGCGCCGGTGTCCGTCCGCCCGGTGTGGTGATCAGCCGGATCATCACGCCCAGCAGGAGGATGTCGCCGGCGGGGTAGGCCGTGGACACGACCGCCGCGAGTATCGACTGCTGGGACGTCTGGATCGCGGGATTCATCAGGACGACCCACGAGAGCAGGCCCAGCGCGATGGTCAGCGTCGCGCTGTCCAGCAGTCCGGCGGCGTCGCGGCGCGGTCGGCGGCCGCGGATCAGCAGCACCAGGCCGATGGCGAAGACGGGATAGGCAGCCAGGTAGAAGGGATCTGCGGGACCGGGGAACTGATGGCCGTCCGCGATGTCGACCTGCCAGGACGCGATGGCATCGGCGGTCACCCACAGCAGCTGACCGGCGGCCATGAAGTACCACGGCGCCCTGCGAACCGGCTGATGCACTCGGATGCCGATCAGGAGGGCGACGAAGCAGGCGAGGCCGATGACCAAGTAGCCGGCGTCCTGGGCGATGCCGGGCGGGGTGAACTGGCAGACCGCGGTCGCCGCGGCTCCGATGATCACAAAGCAGAGCGACGCCCACGGGGGTACGGATGCCCTGGCAGGCGGAACAACCACGCGGGACAGGTCACCCCCCGCATCGACCGTTACATCCAGTTGGTGAGTGATACACCCAATGTAACCGACTTAAGCACGTCCTGGGGCCGAATATGTGACAAACAAGCATAGGCCGGTTCAGGTTCACCTATGCACCAACGCACCCGCACCGAGCGGCAGCCGTCAGGCCGCGTGCACCCGGCGGCCGGTGATCTGATCGAGGGGAAGCCGGATGTAGACCGAGCGCACTCCTGCGGCCCACGGCTCCGGGGTCTCGCCAACGTCCATCGCCCGCAGCGATTCCATCGGAAGCGCCTCCGCGGTGCCCGACACGAGCACATCCCATCCGCTCGCCAGGAACTCGTCGATACTGTCGACCTCGAACGCCACCTGCTTCCCGACGCATCGCGCCGCCTCGGTGTGCGGGGCGGTGCGGAAGACCAGATGACGGTCTGCCACGACGAAGTTCATCGGCACGATACGTTGACCGTCCTCGACGCTGAAGCCGAGCCGGCCGACGTTGGTGGTGACGAGAAGGCGGGCGCACTCGGCCTGCTCGAGCACCTCGATGCGGCCGCCGCGAAAGGCGGGCTCCCACCAGATCCCCGGCGCATCGGACATGTGATTCCTCCTGGTCGGTAGCACTCCATCGACTCCGGCAGTGCCGGCGGGTCACCGCCGACGTTAGCTCCCGTGGCGGGTCGATCCGCAGAGTCGAAGGTCCTTCATCCGGGCCGCACCCATGCATCGTCCGGCGGTCACCCGACCGGCCGGACGGTCACGTCGCCGACCTGGACGGCACCGGTGTCGACGACGATGCCGAGCGCCCCGCCGTCGAGGCGTGTACCCGCATCGTCTGAGTGATCGGTCGCCTCGAGGGCGGCACCGTTGACCGAGGCGACGAGATGTACCGACCCGGGCCGTCCGTTCACCGCGACGGTGATCCGGTACTCGCTGTCGAGCTCCCATTCGATCTTCGCCTCGTCAAGCACCGCTTCCGTTTCGTCGACGACTTTGATCAGCCGGGCGACGCCGTCACGGAAGAGGAGCACGGCGTAGTACCGCCGCATCCCCTGTGTACGCACGGATATCCCGGTGGCGTCGGCCAGATGCGGGATGATTGTGGCGGCCACCTCGTAGTCCCGCCACTCCCGGGTGCCGTGCTGCACCAGCCCGCGACCGCGATCCTGGGCCATCCGCAGGTGCCCGTCGGGATGTGAACCGGCGTCGTCCATGAAGTGATCGACACCCTCGACCCAGGCCCTGCGCCACATGGTGCTCGGTTCGTCCGGCCGGCGAAGCGTCACATCCGGCTCGCCGGTCCAGCCGAGCCGGTCGAGGTCGATCCGGTCGCCGGGATCGCCGTCGAAGTGCACCCCGACCTGACAGATGGGTTGACCTCCGACGTCGGGCACCAGCATCTCGAGCGGTGCGGTGGCGCCGGGGTTGACGATGACCGGGTCGCCCAGGATCTGCTGGTCCTCGTCGTGCTCGCCGTAGTGGTGGATCACCAAGCGGGCAGTCACATTGGCCGCATTCGACCCAATAGCGACGACGGTGGCCGTTACCGTCTGGCCCGGGCAGAGGGTAGGTGACGCGAGGAGCTGGTAGCCAGGCATCGCGAAGTCGGCGGGCGCGAGGAAGGTCGGGGTCGTCACCTGCATGATGCCGCCGAGCACGGCGGTCAGCCTGCGCTCGTCCGGATCGTCGGCTTCACGTGCGGACAGCGACCCGTCCCCCGAGCTGATCGTGAAGCCCTGCACGGATCCGGGCAGGGTGAAGTGGAAACGCGCGCCGTCCTTCGGAGCCACCGGATCGAGGCCGGCGAGTGCGCGGCCGACATTGGCAACCGCGAGCGCCTCACGCGCTACGTCGGTGACGGTGCCGCCACCGTCGGCGGTGGGCATGATGATCCGGTCGGCAACCGGGGATCGCCAGTCCTGCTTGGCGGCCAGGGCCTCGAGACCGTTGCGGATGCCGAGCAGGCAACCCAGGTTGCCGGAGTTGCAGTCGGTGTCCCAGCCGCAGGTGTTCACGATCATCATCGAGCGGTCCCAGTCGCCGCCGCCATAGAGCAGCGCCAGGATGATGAGGCCGTGGTTGGGGATGACGTGGCAGCCGCCGCCGTAGCGGTGATAGCCGTAGTCGCGGTCGAGTAGGTCCCGGGCGGCTCGCCAGTCCGGCTCCTCGGTTCGCCATCGGCGGATGTCGGCGATCATCGTGGCGATCAGACTGTGGGCCGGGATGTAGCGCAGACCGGTGTCGAGCAACTCGTCGATATCGGTTGTGACGAAGGCCTGCGCCTCCATCGCGGCGAGGAGTTGGGCGGCGTAGACGGCCTCGCCGTCGTGGCTGATGCTGCCGGCACGATGAGCCAGGTCGGCCGCGAGGTCGGGGCGGCCGGCAGCGACCATCGCCCAGCCATCGATGAAGATCTGCGCGCCGATCTGCTCGGCGACGACCTGGCCGTTGCGTTCGATCGACCCGCTTGCCGGCGCTCGCACGCCGCCTGCGAGCCGGAGGTAGGCGGTGTGTTCGGTGGACACGCCCATGCCGCCCCACCAGAGGACGGTCTTGCGTTCGACCAGGTAGTTGAGCCAGGTGTCGCCGATCTGAGCGGGCGTCAGATCGAGGGTCGAGCCATGATCGGGAAGAGCGCGCAGGAAGGTGAAGGTTCCACTGATGTCGTCGTCCGCGACGACGAGGGGGACACCGACCTTGTCGTGTACGTAGAAGTCGATGTCGCCGAGTTGTTCGGCGATGCGCTCGTGCGACCAGCCTTCGAACGGCCTGCCGAGGTAGACGCCGAGAACCTTGCCGAGGCAGCCTGCGTACACACGTTCGAGGTAGTCGGCCGGTAGTGCGTCGGTGCCGGGCATGCGCGTCCGTCCAGTCGGGCGACGACCGTGGTCGGAGAGTCCGGTCCCTACGCAGTCGCTGCGACTCCAGTAGTAGCACTCGGGCCGGGCGGGCGCGTCGGCCGTCAGGCGCCGACTGCGGTCTTGAGAGGTGGCGACGCGTAGCCGGGTAAAACGCGGACGGAACGTGTGGCCCGACGGTAGCCACCGCGGATGTCCGTTATTACTGACATTTGCAAGTGAAAGACGGGGTGACAATGCCGCTTACCGGACCGACATGGCATGGATGACGAGGTCGCGCATTGACAATGTGGCCGCATGGCCCGACACCCAAAGTAATCGTTGAACCACGCAGAGACACCGCGCAACGAGTTCCCGCCCCGCTCCGGCGGGTCCCATACCGCATCAACCACCCTCGGGGGAACCGATGATCGCACGTCTCCGCACTGCCCGTCAGAAAGACGACGGCGGCTTCACCCTCATCGAACTGCTCATCGTGATCGTCATCCTCGGCATCCTTGCCGCGGCTGTCGTGTTCTCGGTGCGAGGCATCCAGAACCGTGGCCAGGCGGCTGCCTGCAAGAGCGACATTTCGACAGTCCAGACCGCCGTGGAAGCGCACTACGCCCAGGCAGGCAGCTACACCGGCGTCACCACCGCGTCCCTGGTCACCGAAGGCTTCCTGCGTTCGGCGCCTACCACCGTTGCGATCTCAGCCACCGACGGCACAGTGACAGGCACGGGCGTCTGCGTCGGAGCTTAGCCACACCACCGCCGACAGAACAGTGATCGGGAGGGCCGCACCGGACCTTCCGATCAGGTCGGCAGCCAACGGCCGGGAGTGAGCCCTGCCCGCCCGAAGCGCTCGGCCGTAGTACGCGTCGCACCTCGAGCCAGGACTGGACCAATGCCTGAAGGACTGCAGCCTGCAACCCGCGTCGACCCGTTGCTGGCGGAGTTGTGGGATGCCGGCGGGTCAGACCTGCTGCTCGGCGTAGGCCTACCGCCACAACTACGCGTGAACGGGTCTCTCTCAGCGGTGCCGGACGGGCTCGCGTTGACCGCCGAGGACACAAAGGTGATTCTCGACGAGCTGACCGACCCCGGCGTCAGCGTGGCGGTGCTGGCCGGCACCGAACACGACTTCTCATTCAGCTGGCGTGATCGCGCCCGCATCCGTGCCAACGCCTTCTGCCAGTCCGGGGTCATTTCGGTCGCCTTACGGATGATCCCGCGGAAGATCCCTACCATGGCGGAACTGCGACTGCCGGCGATTCTGGGTGACTTCACGCGGATCCACCAGGGTTTGGTACTCGTGACCGGGCCGACCGGATCGGGGAAGTCGACAACGCTCGCAGCCATGATCGGCGAGATAAATGCGCATCGGCCCTGCCACATCATCACGATCGAGGACCCGGTCGAGTACGTGCACGATCACCGGCTTGCCATGGTCAGCCAGCGCGAGGTGGGCACCGACACGGCATCGTTTCGTCACGCCCTCCGATCGGCCCTGCGTGAAGATCCCGACGTGCTGCTGGTCGGTGAGATGCGAGATCTCGAGTCGATCAGATTCGCGCTCACCATCGCCAAGACCGGGCACCTGGTCTTCGCAAGCCTTCACACGAACGACACGGCACAGGCGCTGGGACGGATTGTCGACGTATTCCCGGCCGAGCAGCAGGACCAGATACGGATTCAGCTAGCCGCGGCGATCACCGGTGTCGTCTATCAGCGGCTCGTGCCCGCCATCGGTGGCGGCATGGTCGCGGCTTACGAGGTGATGGTTGCCGACTCCGCCGTACGGAACTTGATCAAGGAGGGCAAGACCCATCAGCTTCGCAACAGCCTCCTGACCGGTCAGCGAGCCGGCATGGTCACCATCGAGCAGTCATTGTCGGCACTGATCCGCGAGGGCCGCATCACACCGGCGGACGCGATCAGCCGAAGCCTCTACCCAAGGGAGATCGAGATTCCAACGAGGTCGGCCACCACACGGTTGTCAGCGTGAAACTCGCGCTCAGGAAGGACAAGACGCAGCCGGCGCCGACCAACCACCAGGCGGAGTTCGGCACGACCGGCGAGAAACCTGCCGACCACAACATCTATACCGATGGCCGCCGTCTCGGAGAAATCCTCGTCGACACCAACATGGCGACGCGCTCACAGGTCGCCCAGGCGCTTGCGGTACTGGCCGACGACCGCAGCCAGCGTCTCGGCGAGATCCTGGTCGGTGGAGGGGTCATCTCCGAGAGCTCGCTGGCTCGCACCCTCGCCGACCAGCGTCGGCTCGGCGTCGTCGACCTGCGGAACGTCACGCCCACTCAAGAGGCGATGGACCTACTGCCAGAGCCGATGGCACGCCGCCTGATGGCGCTCCCGATCGTGACGGACGATGCAACCGTCACCGTCGCTGTAGCCGATCCGGACGACGAACTTCTCGATGAACTCCGGGACTCGTTCGGCAAGGACGTCACAGTCCTGGTTGCCCCGCGGTCAGAAGTGCTCCGCGCCATCGCGTCCAGCTACCGCGCCCTCGCCGGCATCAGCGAGCGGATCGAAGGGTACGAGGTACAGGATGCGCTCCGCCGTGACGCGGCCAGGCTCAGCTCGGCGCCGACGAACGACGAAGCACCCGTTGTCCACGTGGTGCAACAGGTGTTCATCCAGGCGCTCCGTGACCGCGCATCCGACATCCACATCGAGCCACAGTCGGACCGTCTCCGGGTCCGGTTCCGCGTCGACGGCGCACTGCACGACGTGATCGATCTGCCCGGGTCGATGGCTACAGCGGTGGTAAGCAGGCTGAAAATCCTGGCGGGTATGAACATCGTGGAGCGGCGACGTCCGCAGGATGGCCAGATCACGATGGACATCGACAGACGGGCGGTGGACATTCGGGTGTCGACGACGCCGACGATAGGCGGTGAGAAGGTCGTGATGCGGCTGCTGGACAAGAGCCGCCCGCTCTATCACCTCACCGACCTCGGCATGCCGGCTCACATCGAGACGCGCTACTCCCGGGTGATTGCCAGTCCATACGGCATGGTTATCTGCGCGGGCCCGACGGGCAGTGGCAAGACGACCACGCTGTACGGGTCGCTCGGCGCGATCAATTCACCTGAGCGCAACATCATGACGATCGAGGACCCCGTGGAGTACACGTTCCCTTCGATCAACCAGATCCAGATCAACGAACAGGCCGGGCTCTCGTTCGCCAACGGCCTCCGATCGATCCTGCGGCAGGACCCGGACGTGATCCTGGTCGGCGAGGTTCGCGACGTGGAGACCGCACGCATCGCGGTACAGGCTGCCCTGACCGGTCACTTCGTGCTGTCCTCGATCCACGCGACCGATTCCGTTTCGGCGCTGCATCGCCTGCTCGACATGGGCATCGAGACCTTCCTGGTGGCGTCGTCGATAACAGCTGTGGTGGCGCAGCGGCTCGTCCGGCGATCGTGCTCGTACTGTCTCACCGAGTACGAGCCGACCCCCGAGGAACTGGCGTTCCTCGAGTCGCTCGGCGGTCGACGCCCGGCGAAGGGATTCGTGCGCGGCGAGGGTTGCAACTTTTGCGGGCAGACCGGCTACCTCGAACGGATCGGCGTGTACGAGTTGCTCGAGATCAGCGACACCATCCGCGATCTCGTGCTGCGTCGTGCTGCTCACGACGAGCTTCGTCAGGCCGCTCGGAAGGAAGGGATGCGCACCCTTCAGGAGGAGGCCATGCGGGTCGTCGAGGACGGGATCACCACGCTGCCCGAGGTCATGCGCTCCATCTACATGACCGGGGTCTGATATGCCCCGCTTCGATTTCGCCGCAATCGAGTCCGACGGCCGTCCGGTATCCGGATCGCGTCGCGGCGACACACCCGGACAGGTCGAGCTCGACCTGTATGAACGTGAGTACCACGACATTCGCATAACTGAACACAAGGGCCTGGGTGCGATCCAGATCAGCGCTGCACGGGTCAAGCGTGTAGACGTGATGCACCTGTCCCGGCAGCTAGCTGCATTCATCAGCGCAGGACTGCCGATCCTGGAAGCAGTCGAGACGATTGGAACCGAGGTGAAGAACGCCACCTTGCGCAAGATCATGGTTGAGACCGGGGAAGGCTTGCGCACCGGCAACAGCCTGTCCGAGTGCTTCGATCGTTATCCCAAGGTGTTTCCCGAGTTCTACCGCGGCATTCTGCGATCCGCCGAACTCACCGGACAGTTGGACGTGGTGCTCGCACAACTGTCGACGTACCTGGAGCGCGACCTCGAGGCCACGCGCAAGGTCAAGTCCGCGATGATCTACCCGCTGATCATCGCAGCAATGGCCTTGGCCACGATCGTCATCCTGGCCGGTTTCGTGCTGCCACGATTCAAGGTGTTCTTCGAAGGCCTGAACGCGAGACTCCCGCTGCCCACCCGGATGCTGCTCGCCTTCACCGACTTCTTCACGCAGTGGTGGTGGGCCCTGGGCAGCGGGCTCGGTGCCATCATATTGATCTATGTTCTCGCTATCCGCACGGATTCGGGCCGTTACGCCCGCGACCGGTTCGCCCTGCAGCTGCCAATGGTCGGAGTGACGATCCAATACGCGATGGTCGAGCGTTTCTGCCGGATTCTGTCGTCGATGGTTGCTGCAGGCGTGCCCCTCCCACGTGCGCTCCAGGTGGCGTCGGAGTCCCTGCACAACCTCGTGTTCGAGCGGGCTCTGGACGGTGTGTCCGGCGAGATGTTGAAGGGCGAAGGGCTGGCGCGGCCGCTCGCGTCGACTCGCTTGTTCCCATCGACCGCCGCACAGATGCTGCGCGTGGGCGAGGAGACGGGCAGCTTGGATACCCAACTCATGGTCACCGCCACCTACTACAACGGCGAGCTCGACTACAAGATCAAGAAGCTCACGGCTCTCATCGAGCCGATTGTGATCATCGGCATGGGGTTGATGGTGGGCTTCGTCGCAGTGGCGCTCGTCTCGGCCATGTACGGCATCTTCGGTCAGATGCAGTGACTCCGCGAGAAGTTGCAGGATCCGCATCGCCGCCGAGGCATGGCCGCGAGCACACTGACAAACCAGCAGATGTGGTGAGCGATGCCGGTGAGACCTTGATCGAGTTGCTGATGGCTATCGCGATCATCGGTATCGCCATGGTCGCGGTCATGGGCGCGATGTCGACGGGCGTGCTGACATCGGACCGGCATCGCAAGCAGGCGGTAGCCGGGACGCTCGTCGACGGCTATGCCGAATCCGTCAAGCAGGCCGCCAGGTTCGCGGGATACCAGGTGAGTTGCTCGCCGACGTATGCGTCCACGCTCACCGTTCCTACCGGATACTCGAAATCGGTCGTCGCTGTCTCGTTCTGGACGGGGACGGCCTTCCAGACGACCTGCAGTACAGCGGGTGACGTCGGTGTCCAGCGACTGACCCTGCAGGTCGCGAGCTCGGACGGCCGAGCATCCGAGCGTCTTGTCGTCGTCGTACGAAGGTCCTGTGGCGCCAGTGACGCGGCCTGCCCGTGAGCGGCGACGCGCGGAGGAACGGCGGCGACGACGGTTTCACCCTCATCGAGCTTCTCGTGGCCATTGCGATCACGGGGATCGTGCTGGGCGCGCTGACGCAGGTGGTCATCGTCTTCCTGAGGACGTCCGACCAGACCACGGCACGCTTGATCGAGTCACGCGACGCTCAGGTGACGTCCTCATACTTTGGTGTCGACGTCGCCGCCATCGGCACCCGCGACTTCACTGACGCCACCAGCCCTGTCCTGAAGCAGTCCGTCGAGATCGGTGTGGCCAACAGCGGCGGTCTGTATCCATGCGGAAACTCGGGAACCGCGGCGGTTCGACTCGTGTGGGACGACGTGGACAAGGGGCCGGCTATCCCCGATGCCGCCGTCATCACGGTGACCAGAGTCGACTACTCGGCACAGCTATCGACCAGTGGCCGCTTCGAGCTACATCGGTTGATGTGCCGCGGATCGAGCACGCCGGTGTCCGACATCGTCGTCGCACACGATCTCACGGTGGCCCCATCAGTCGTCTGCGACGTCACGTGCATCGGCAGCGGGGGTGCCGTTCCGGCAACTGTCACCATGACGCTCACCAGTAAAGATCCGCTGAGCCGGCTGGCACCGATCTCGGTGTCGCTCATCGGTCAGCGCAGGCAGTCATGAGAAGACCGCTCCCCACTCCGGCCGCTGACGACTCCGGGGCCACGCTCGTTTTTGCGCTCATCCTCATCACCGTGATCGGGCTGGTTTCAGCAGCGTCGCTCACGCTCGCCGACACCAGTCTGCGTAGCACCGTCTCGATGCGAGCGGTTTCGAGCACCGCCTACGCCGGGGACGCGGCTGGCGAGATCGCGGTCAATCAACTCCGGCTCGGCCAGTTCAACCAGGCCGCCACCGGTTGCGACACCAGCACGACAGAGGTCCTTCCGAACCTCTATCCCGCTGCCGGAACTGCTCCCGGCGCCTCGGCTGCCGTGACCTGCACGCCCGACCAGGGTGTCGGCGCGGGTGGTGGCGCCAACAGCTCGCCAGGGACGGCGGTCCTCGCGCTGGCAACGGGCTCGGAGTCAGGGATCCTGGTCGACGATTCGAACAACAGCAGCCTCAAGGTCAACGGTGGGATCTTCTCGAATTCCACGATCGACCTGACGAAGAACAAGGCTGACCTCGAGAACGTCGCCACCGACAGCTACGCCTACGCGCGTGGCGGCTGCAACCTGTTCGGCGCGGCCCAGCTCATCGTCGCGGCGGGCAGCGTGAAGGACTGCGCCTACGTTCCTGGCGCCGATCGGCGCGGTCTCGACCCCGGCACGGTCACTGGCCACGGCACCAGCTTCGACGCGCCGGCCGGTCCGGGCACCGCGCGAACACCGCCCGTCTGCGGGGTCCCAGCAAAGGAGGTCTACGACCTCCTCCCCGGCCTGTACACCAACGCGGTACTTCTCAACACGTTGATCAGCTGCGGTGGAGGATCGGTCGTTCATCTCACCCCAGGTATGTACTTCTTCAACTTCGCCGTGGCGTCGCCCACCTGGAACGTCAGCGGTGGTTACCTGGTCGGGGGTACTTCAGTCGGCACACTGACGACATCGCCGACGATGCCCGGGAGTTGCGTGAACCCCGGTTCGGCCGGGGCCACGACCAGCAGTGGCGTGAAGCTCGTCTTCGGTGGCGTCAGCCGGATGAGCCTTTCCGGTTCGGGCAGCATCGAGTTGTGCGCATCCAACTCGGCGAGTGGCCCGCCGATCGTGATCTACGGCTTGAAGTCGGCCGTCGGGGCTGTGCCCGCGCAGTCGGGCTGTATCGTCGCGGTCGGTTACGGCGCGAGCGGGGATGCCTCGCACTGCCCGGTGCTCACGAGTGACAACTCCCCCAAACCGCTGATCACCCTGTGGGGAACGACGTACGTCCCGAATGCGGTCGTAGATCTGACGATGAACAACAACAACGTTTCGGTTTTCCGGTGGGGGCTGCTGACACGCGCAATGCGTTTCCACGCGACAGGTTCCGCCGCTATGAACGCCGCCCTGATCGACGTGCCGAGCGACGCTCCGGCGCCGTTTGCCACCGCCAGCCAGCGTTACCTGAAGGTTTACGTGTGCCCGGGAAGTTCCACGTGCAGCCCGTCGACAGGGACGCTCCGCCTACGGGCCAGCGTCATCCTCGGTGCCATCACGCCGAAGACCGTCAGCGTGACGAGCTGGGCAACCGTCCGGTAGTCACGGGATCAGGTGCAGATACCAGTCGGCGATCGCTCCTCCGAGGAACAGACCGAAGAATGCGCCCGCGAGCATGAACGGGCCGAACGGCAGAACGCTCTTCCTGCTTCCCCGGCCGGCCGCGATCACGGCCACCCCGGCGACGGCCCCGAGCGCGAAGCCGGCGAAGCCGCCGATGAGCAGCGCGGCCCAGGACGCATAGCCGAGCGCCAGGCCGAGCAGTCCCGCGAGTTTGACATCCCCCCAGCCCATCCCCTTCGGATAGGCGAGCCGGACGACGAGGAAGAAGGCCGCGAGCGCGAGCATGCCGAGGATCCCGCGAAAGAGATCACCTGGGTGTCCATCAACGATCGCGGCGATGGTGAACAGGACGGCGAGCACGCCGTAGGAGGGGATGACGATGGCGTTGGGGAGCCGGTGAGTGTCGATGTCGATCAGGGCGAGGGCGATGCCGACTGCCGCCAGGTAGCACCAGGCCGGTGCGGATGCGAGCTCGGAATGCACGGAAGCCCACCAGGTCAGGAGGGCGAACGCTACGCCGGTGCCGAGTTCGACCGCCGGGTAGCGGCCCGAGATCGCGGTATGACAGTCGGCACAGCGGGCTCGGAGCAGGAGCCAGCTCACGACCGGAATGTTGTGCCGGCCCGGAATGGGACGCCCGCACGCCGGACAGTGCGACCCCGGGGACACGACCGACTCGCCGCGCGGAACCCGGTAGACGACAACGTTGAGGAACGACCCGACGACGAGGCCGAGGGCGGCAGCCATCGCCACGATCAGCACTGTAGGCACGGTCCGAAGGTACCGGCGACGTACACGTAGTGCGAGTAAGCAATCACCATCCGTTCCGCTGCGCGGGTGAGCGCGAGGTCCGAAAGCCGCCGGAACCCGGTCAGCACCTCGACCTCGTCCACGGCGGCCATCATCATCATCGGCTGATCACCAACACGCCGACGGTTCACTGCGCGCGACCCCGCGGATTCGACGTACGGTCGATGTCATGACGGCGGTTGTGACGCCTGACCTACCGCAAGCCGACGGAATGGCTCGGCCGCGGGTGGCGTCGGCCGTCTGGGCGGTTGCCGGAGTTGTCGTGCTGACGCTGCTGCTCGCCGCTGGGCGGTACGGCTTCCACGGTGACGAGTTCTACTTCGTCGTGACCGGGCGTCATCTACAGGTCGCCGCGCCGGACAATCCGATGCTGGTGCCATACCTGGCGGCAGGCTGGTACGCGGTGGTCGGCGGCCAGCTGTGGGCATTTCGGATTGTGCCGGCGTTGGCTTCGGGTGCCTACGTGGTGCTCGGCGGCCTAATAGCCCGGGAGTTCGGCGCGACCCGGCGGCATCAGGTGGCGGCGGCTGGAGCGGTGGCCATGACGGCCCTCACCCTGGCCGTCGGACACCTGTTCTCGACGACCACATTCGACATGGTGACCACGACGGCCGCGCTGTGGTTGTTCATCCGGGCGATGCGAAGCGAGCCACAGCGGTGGACGCCCTGGATAGCAGCCGGCGTGCTGACCGGGGTGGCCATGGAGATCAAGATCCTGGCGGCTCCGCTGTTGGGTTGTTGCCTGCTCGGCGTCCTCATCTGCGGTCCGCGGCGGCGTCTCTTGAGTCCACCACTCTGGGCCGCTGCCGCCATCGCGTTGCTGATGGCGGCCCCGAATCTTCGCTGGCAGGCGCTGCACGGTTTTCCGATGCTCGAGGTCGCAGGCAACATCGCGGGTGGTGGTTCGACGTCGTCCAGTTCACGTCTCGCGCTGATTCCGAGCGTCTTGCTGGACGTAGGCCCGGTGGTGAGCGTCGTGCTCGTCGTCGGCCTGATCGTGTTGTTGCGATCCGATCGCAGGGGCATCGAAGGATGGCCCGCTGCGGGTTTCATCATCTTCGTCGTCGTCCTGCTGATTGCCGGGGGAAAGTCGTACTACCCCGCTGCATTCGTTCCCGCGGTATTGGCGGCCGGCGCCGGGCCGGTCCTGGACTGGGTGACCCGCGGGCGGCTATGGCGAGCCGCGCTGTCGGTTGGTTTGGCTCTTTTCTCGGTGTTCATCACGACACTGCTGACCCTGCCGGTGGGTCGTCCCGGCGGACCGGTGTTCACGAGCGCGACCGGAGCCAATCCGGATCTCGCCGACGAGGTCGGCTGGCCGGGGTACGTCGATCAGGTCGGGAAGGTCGTGGCGAGCATTCCCACGGCGCAGCTCGCCCGCACGATCGTGGTGACCCAGACTTATCAACAGGCGGCCGCACTGGAGCTGCTCCAGCCGGCGAACGGGGTGAGCCTCCCCGCCGTGTACTCCGGCCACAACGCCTTCTGGTTCTGGGGACCACCCCCGGAATCGGCCACCGACGCCATCGTGATCGCGGACCTCTCCCCGGCCGACCTCGCGACCGTGTACGCGCGTTGCGACCTGGCCGACACGGTTCAGACGCCAGCCGGCGTCGACAACGGCCTGACCGGTACTCCGATCTATAGGTGCACCGGGTTGCGAGAGCCCTGGTCCGTCCTCTGGCCGCGGCTGGCGACCTTCGCCTGAACGGCGAGTATCCGGCGAGAGCAGGCTTGTCGCGATACTACCCGGGTAGTATCGCGGTATGAAGCTGAGCGTGAGCCTGCCCGCGGAGGATTTGGCAGTTCTGGACGAATACGCCCGCGCCGAGGGCCTACCGTCTCGTTCAGCTGCCGTTCGGCATGCCATCCGGCTGCTGCGACACCCCGACCTCGAGCGGGACTACGCGTCCGCGTGGGCCGACTGGGAGACCTCGGGCGATCAGGCGTTATGGGAAACCACGGCCACCGACGGGCTTGCCGATGCAGCGCGGTGAGGTTCGCCTTATCGACCTCGAGCGAGCGCGGGGAAGCGAAGCGAACAAGCGCCAGCCCGCGATCATCGTGAGCAACGACCGTGCCAACGCCGCCGCCACCCGACTCGGGCGAGGTGTCGTCACTGTCGTACCCGTCACTAGCGCCACCACCCGGGTCTTCGCGTTCCAAGTCCTGCTGCGGGCTGACTCGACCGGCCTGAAATTCGACGCGAAGGCGCAGTCCGAGCAGGTTCGGGCGGTGACCGTCGAACGGATCGGGCCTGTTCTGGGTCGGGTACCAGCAGACACCATGGCAGAGGTGGACGAGGCACTCCGCCTGCACCTGCAGCTTTAGTGCAACAGCATGTGCGGTCGCTATGGCCGCTGCTGCTTGCCGGGCCGATGGTCGATGGCGTCGCAAGCACGTGTCCAGCTCAGGCGTTGACTGGCGGGTGGCAGCAACGTCGTCGAGGTCCTGATCAGCGCGCTACGCCGCAAACTCGGTGACCGTGCCGGAACCCTGCAAACGGTGCGCGGCGCCGGGTACCGCTTCACCGCTCCGTCTTAACGGGTCGGGACGGTGCGCCGATTTCTGGGTTGTTGGTGTCGGATTGACTTGTCGCCGTTCGTTGGGTGGGTGAACGCGGGCAACGTCTGTCCGCTCGAGCGCAAGGAGCAGTCATGGCCGAGTACCTCCTCTATTTCAATCAGCAGTGGGTGGGCGACCATTCGGAAGAATGGTTCCGTTCGCGTGGGCCGTTGGCGATGGCGGTGGTGAACGAGATGAAAGCGGCCGGCGTGTATGTCTTCGCCGGTGGGTTGGAGGAGGAGGACGGCCAGGTCTACAGCGCCGACCCCACCAGCGGGAGCGTGTTGATCACCGACGGGCCCTACGTCGAGACCAAGGAGTTCCTGGGCGGGTTCGCGATTGTGGACGTGCCTGATGACGAGGCGGCCAAGATGTGGGCGGGCAAGGTCGCTGAGGCGTGCGGTTGGCCGCACGAGGTGCGCCGATTCAAGCCGCAGCCCAAGACCGACTGACCCCTCCTCGCGGCTTGTGCGACTACGGCCGGCGACCGAACCAGTCGAGGAGCCGAGCCTGTGGAGTCGCATCCGGAGGCAGCGTGCCGCTGTGGCCGGCGCCATACGCCCCGTAGGCGAGCATCTCGTCCAGGTGCGGCTCGACCACGGCAGACAGGTCGACGACGAGCCGTGGATCGAGGGTCTCGTCCAGGCGCGCGCCACGAAGGAGGTCCCACCCGTGGACCACCAGGTCGACGAGACGGAAGCGCAGGTACGCGGCGGCGGGAACGTCGCCGTGCGGGCCGGCGACGAGCTGCTCGGGCGGCGTCACAGCGAATGCGTGCGCTTGCTGTCGAGCCGATTCGACGACGGCAGCGACCGGGTCGTCCCCGAGTTGGTCACCTGCGAGCTCGGTTCGAGCCCCGTCGCGATCAACACCTGCGAGCAGTAGCGCGGTGAAGCGGTTACCCACCACGACGTGGTCGACCAGGGCGCGTACCGACAGTTGCGATGGCGTCGGCCAACCCCATGAGTCGGCGGGGAGCAGCCGCACGATCCGTTCGAACTCTGCCGACGCCGCCTCGATCAACTCCACGGATCGCAGGCTAACGCCGGTCGCGATCCCATCGGGCCTCGGCCAACGCTTGACGAACTCATCATCTGGACATCTAATGTGCTAGGTAACTAGATGAATGGAGTTCCGATGATCGAGTTCTCGCTGGATTCCCGCTCGGGGGTCTCGCCGTACCTTCAGGTTGTCCATCAGGTACGGCGAGCACTGCGTCTCGGCCTGCTGACGCAGGGCGATCAGCTACCCACCGTCAAGGACGTCGTGGCGAGCCTTGCGATCAACCCGAATACTGTCCTCAAGGCCTACCGCGAACTCGAGCGCGACGGGCTCGTCGCCGCCCGGCCAGGAGTCGGAACCTTCGTCACCCGAACCCTGACCGACTCGACGCTGGCAGCGCACGGACCGCTGCGCCGCGACCTGGGTCGATGGCTTGACAAGGCCCGATCGGCCGGCCTCGACGACGAAAGCATCGAGGCGCTCTTCATGAGCACGTTTCGTGCCGTGAACGAGGAGATCGCGTGACCGCTATCGTCACGGCCCGCGGCCTGGGCAAGCAGTATCGGCGACGCTGGGCGCTGCAGGACTGCACCCTGGAGATTCCCGTCGGCCGAGTCACCGGCCTCGTCGGACCGAACGGCGCCGGCAAGACCACGCTGCTGAACCTGATGGTCGGCATCCTGACTCCGACCGTGGGGACGATCGAGGTCTGCGGCGGACGACCGGCAGCCGGCTCGGCTCAGCTGGCGAAGGTCGGCTTCGTCGCCCAGGACACGCCGACCTACGCCAGACTCACGGTCGCCGACCATCTGCGGCTCGGTGCCCACCTCAACCCGCGCTGGGACGACGCGGCGGCTCGACGCCGGATCGACCGGCTCGGCCTCGATCCGCGCCAGCGGGCGGGTCAGCTCTCGGGCGGCCAACAGGCCCAGCTCGCCCTGACGCTCGGGCTGGCGAAACGGCCGGACCTGCTCATCCTCGACGAGCCCGTCGCGAGCCTGGACCCGCTGGCCCGACGCGAGTTCCTCCAGGTGCTGATGGAGGCTGTCGCCGAGGACGAGATCAGTGTGCTGCTCTCCTCGCACGTCGTTTCCGACCTCGAACGGGTCTGCGACCACGTCGTCGTTCTCGTCGGCTCCCAGGTGCGGGTCGCCGGCGACGTCGAGCAGTTGCTCGCGACGCACCACCGGCTGTCCGGGCCACGTCGCGAAGCCGCCACGTTGCCCGCGGACCAGCACGTCGTCTGGGCGAGTCACACCGATCGTCAGTCCACCTACGTCGTGCGCACGAAGTCGCCGATCCTCGACCCGGCGTGGTCGATCAGCGCGCTGGGGCTGGAAGATCTCATCCTCGCCTACATGGAAGGAACGACAATCCCGGCTCCGGCGAGCCCCAGGCTGGAGGTGCTCCGATGATCTGGCTGACCTGGCGGCAGTGCCGCACCCAGTTCATCGTCGTCTACGGACTCGTCGCGGCGGCCTGTGTCTGGCTCGCTGTCACCGGCCCGGCGCTGGCTGGTCTCGCCCGCCGCAATACCGACGTGTACGACCTCCTCACCAGCAACGATCGGCTGCTGTTCAACGGCGGTATCGCCGTTCTCGCGGTCGCGCCGGCGATCATCGGGATCTTCTGGGGCGCACCGTTGGTCGCTCGGGAGCTCGAGACCGGTACCTATCGGCTCGCCTGGAATCAAACGGTCACCCGCGGCCACTGGCTCGCGGCGAAACTGGGGTTCTCGGCGCTCGCGATCGCGGTGGCGGTCGCGATCCTCACCACGGCGATCACGTGGTGGGCCAAGCCGCTCGACGGTGCGCAGAGCGACCAGCACGGGAGCCTGGCCACGCGGCTGACCCCGATCGCGTTCGCCATGCGCGGCATGGTGCCGGTCGGCTATGCCGTGTTCGCACTAGTCCTGGGAACTCTCATCGGGCTGATCGTTCGGCGGTCAGTACCGGCGATGGCAGTGACGCTGGCGATCTACGTCGTCGTCCAGATCGCCATGCCGCTGTGGATCCGTCCGCACCTGGTCCCGCCGGTCAGGGAGACGACTGTGATCACCCAGGCCAATCTCGACGGCATAAGTATGGACAACTCGGCCACCGCAACGATCACGATTTCCGTCCACGCGAACCCGGGCGACTGGATACTGACCAATCAGACCGTCGATGCCCACGGTCATGCCGCGGCACTCCCGAGCTGGTTCAGCACATGTCTGCCTCCGCCGCCGGCCACCGCACAGCCGGACCGCCAGGTGGCCGACACCCACGCGACGGTCAATACCTGCCTGGCCAGCCTCGCCGACCAGGGCTATCGGCAACGCCTCGTGTACCAGCCGCACAACCACTTCTGGCCCCTGCAGTGGGCAGAGACAGGCCTCTACCTCGCCGTCGCGGGCCTGCTCACCTGGTTCTCGTTCTGGTGGACGCGCCGCCGGCTGTCGTGAATCGGCCCTGGCATCCGTGCATCGTCAGGCATGGGTCGGCACGGCCATCAGACGGCCGAGGTGTTGCCGCCAGTGATGAGATCCAGATCGCGGCTCGTGAATCGGTGGTGCTCGAACTGCTCGTTGAGGACGGTGCCCAGGCACTGTCGCACTGTGCGGCCGCGGGCGTAGGTCGGCCAGACGTCGTCGTCGGGGACGGGCGCTCTCTCTTCGAGCTGCTCCGGCGTGACCGACTCGAGCCACGACTCCAGTTCGGCGGCCTGCGCCTGGCGCACCGCTGCCACCTCGTCGAGGCTCGGCTCGAGCGAGAGGTCAAGGCCGTGCGCCTGCCGGTAGGGCTCGACCGACGGCCCGATACCGATCGGGGTGAACAGGTCGGTCGAGCCGAGGCAGCAGCGCCGGAACCATGAGTCGTGGACGAAGACGAGGTGGCGCAGTGTCTGCACCGCCGACCATTCGTCGTTGACGGTTTCGTGCTCGATGCCGGGCGTCTGTCGCATCCGCGCGATTGTCGTCGCCCAGTCGGCATCGAGCTGTCGCCAGGCAGCACGCAGGTCGACGGGTTCATCAGAACGGATCAACAGACGCACGGGATAGCGGCGGTCGAGCTCCGTTTCGAGGTACCCAGTCACTTCGACGCCGTTGACGACGAGGTGGGTCACGAGGCCGTCGATCTCGACGTTCTGCATGACGACTCCCACGAAGCGCGCGCCGTCGAGCTCACACTCCCTGAACTCCGCACCTGTGAGATCTTCCTCCACGAACCGCCGCATGCCGCCCGACGCTAGTCGGCGGCACCGACAATCCACAGGTCACCACAGCCAACTGCGGATGAGCCGGAAAGGAGCTGCGCTCGATGAGTCACAAGTTCTATTCGCACGCGAGGCTGTACGACCTGATGTTCCCGGGCGCCGGCCCCGCAGTCGACTTCTACCGGGCCGACGTCAATCGGCAGGGCGGCCGCGTCTTGGAACTCGGGTGCGGCACCGGGCAGAAGCTGATCCCCATCGCGTCCGACGGACATCCGTGCGTCGGACTCGACTTCTCCGCCGACATGCTGGCTGAGGCTCAGCGCAAGGCGAACGAGCGCGGGGTAACGGTCGAGTGGGTGCAGGGCAACATGCGGGCTTTCGACCTGGGCCGCACATTCGACTATGTGTTCATCACAGCCAATTCCCTACTGCATCTGCATGAGGCCGAGGATCTGGTGAGCTGCTTCCAGTCGGTTCGGCGACACCTGGCACCCGGAGCACGGTTCGTCTTCGACGTATTCAGCCCGAGCGTGCGCCTCCTTGCCGCGGCCGATGGTGTGCGGCGCTCCCGGGAGTCGTTGTCGTTCGTGGACCCCGACCGTGGCAGGGTCAGCGTCGATGTCGCTGAGATCTACGATGCGCCCGCGCAAGTCACACGCGGGACGTGGTACCTCTCGACCGAGGCCGAGCATGACTTCGTCGTCGCACCGCTCGACATCCGAAGCATCTTCCCGCAGGAGCTGCCGCTGCTCGTCTCGCTCGGCGGCCTTCGGCTCGTCGAGCGCTTCGGCGACTGGTCCGGTCGACCATTTGCCGGGGATACGCCGCTTCAACTCTGCATCTGCGAGGCCGCGTGATTCAAAGCACGACCGCCCGGGATGGCGCGTCCACCTCGACGCGGGCCCCGATCGACCCGACGGTCATCCCTCGTTCACGCCGACGAGTTTGCTCGGGAGTTGGCTGGCGACGTGCACGTCATCGTGTGCCCGCAAACTTCCCGACGAACTCGAGGAAGCGCTTCGCGCCGCGGACCTCGCTCGCGACCGCTACCGCTCAGGAACTCCAGCTACAGAGCTACGAGCTGCGACTCACGACCGCTCTACAGCTGCGAGCCATCGGCATCGGCTGCGCCGACATCGGCGAACTACTCGGGATCCACGCTCACCGAGTCCGACTCCTGCTTGGTTGACTCTGTGTTGTGAGAAAGCCGAAGGTTCGCTCGGATGAGGGCGTCGAGTCGTTGCCAGGCTGGAGACGAGGCGTTGACGAAACCCTGTATCAATTGCGGTATCTCCGAGTCGGTCGCCTGTCCGGGCAGGTCCCCGGTCCCGTATCTGCTGATGGTTGCACCCACGATCCGTTGGGCCAGGTCGTCGATGAGGGGGTCGTGCGGGTCAAGATCGTGTGCGCGGTCGTAATCCAGGTAGATCCCCCGCAGCTCAGGCTCGGATAGCGATCCTGCTTGGTCTCGGAAGAGGTCGACAGCGACGTCGGCGTGCGTTGCGAAAACGAGAATCCACAACTCGCCCTCCATCGCGATCCAGCGGTCAGTGAATCCGAGATCCGCAAGCCGCCCAAGGTGGGTGTCGACCTCTTTGGGGAGCAGTCGGTTGCGACCAGATGCGAGCTCGCGCAGCCGGCTTCGGGTTTGGCGCAGTGATCGGATGTGCGCGGCGACGTCGTCGTCGATCTGAGCGAGGGCGGTGCGGAAGTCGTGGTCCGGTGCGGCCATCAGGTCCCTGATCCTGGCGAGAGGCACGCCAGCCTCGGCAAGGGTGCGGATCTTGATCAGCTCGACGGCATCGTGGGCGGTGTAGCGCCGGTACCCGGAGGAGTCGCGGCCAGGCTCGGGAAGAAGGCCCTTGTCGTGATAGACGCGGATCGTTTTGATCGACACCCCGACGTACCGGGCGAGCTGTCCGATGGTGATCACGACGCCGATGGTCTCACTTGACATTGACCTAAGGGCAGGGTCAGACGATGTCCGGCATGACAGAGTCCAACGCCGACCGGGACACGTTACGAGCACTCGCCGACGACGGCAACGAAAAGGCGCTCGACCGTCTTGCCGACCTCGCCGACGCGCGCGCGGATTTCGACGAGCTGCACGATCTGCTCGACGAGGGTTCCGTGCACGCGGGGCGATTGTTGACCCGGTGGGCTGTCAGGTCGAAGGATCTGCTGTGGCTGCAGCGGCTGTCGGACGCCGGTTCCGACGCAGCCGGCACCGCCCTCGATCGGCTGCTTGAAGGACACACAAACGAGCAGGAGGACCGCTAAGAACCGGTGGCGACTGCTTCGGTGTCAACGACATCGGCGAGTGCGACCGCACCGGGTTGGAGCGGGGCCGCGGTGCATGTGCATCCAGGTGATGCGCCAGGCGGCGAATGTCGGATGCGCGGCTACTCCTAGTAGTGGAGGCCCCCGGGGTGGTCCTGACACTGATCGTGGACTGCATCCGACGAGACGAGGTGTCCGAGTCGTATCCTCCGCGGGTGACCTTGATCCTGTCGTTCCTCCCCGAGGACTACGCCGTTCTGGCGTCGGACCGGCGCATTACGTGGCCCAACGGCGTGCTGGCAGCCGAGACCGGACGCGAAGTCTTGGCGTACATCGTGGCGGGGCTGCGCCTGCCGTGGCGGGTCCGGTCCGGGCCTTGGACGTCCGGAGCCCACACGTGGGGCAGCCGCGGGCCGGCCGCTGCTTGACACCTGCGGAACGTGGAATGTTGGTGACGCGTTGAGAACCTCGGGATGTCGACGCGCCGCCCGTTCCCACCGACTTAGCGATCGTGCCGTGTCCTGAACGAAGGTGAGCAGTCGGGTGAACCCCACAGGGGCCGACCGGCCTCGAGCAGATAGGAAACTTTGAGTGACGAAACGTTCGCGCGCCACGTTGGCAAGCCCGAGGCGACGTCGGCGACGTCGAATCATGATCGCTGTGATGGTGTTGAT
>JAABUT010000508.1_pt1 | contig 60968 bp, 53 predicted proteins | sample 5559281 | NCBI WGS metagenome assembly JAABUT01 (sample SAMN10711880, study PRJNA513359) | rock metagenome | isolation source: Antarctica rocks | place: Antarctica: Victoria Land, Ricker Hills nord | collected 2016-01-04 | reverse complement strand
CAGTTCGCGCGTGGGTATCTTTCGTGTCATCCCCGCCCCCTTGTCGTGCCTGCGCGGAAGATGGCGCGCCGCGGCGCGAACGGCGCATGCCGTCACGCCGCGTCGGCTGACCGTGCCGCGACCGTGGTTCGACCCTGGAGCGGCCATGCCGCGACTGTGGAGGGACAGTAGTGAGGCAGCATATGCACCATTGCACCGGTGGTGCAGCGGCGCCGCTGGCGAAAACAGCTCCTAAACGCAGCCCGCGCCGTTCGCGCCGCGGCGGGCCATCCTGCCGCGACACAAGGAGGCACGGATGGACACCCTGACCCAAGAGGCCCTGGCAGAGATCAGGAAGGCCGCTCACGAAAACGCGAGCGTACAGGCCAGCCACGGCGACCTGCTGCGGATCATCGTCGAGCGACAGGATCAGCTGATCGAGCTGCTCACGCCCAAGGAGAAGGACGGGCCGAGCCTGGACGAACTGCTGGGCCACATGGCCGGCCAACTGAACGAGCTGACCGGCTACAACCGGCAGATCGTCAAGATGCTGGGCGTCGTCGAACAGAACCTGCCAGGCGACACGGCGCGTGCCGTCGTGACGCTGCTAAACCCCAAAGCGGTTGCCAACGGAGCAGCCGGCGACCGGGACAGCCGGGGATGATGACCTTCCGGAAGCTGTCCGCCGCAAGCAAGGGCAGCCTGCTGCGGGCCTACTTCACGGAGAACACGCCCGAGCCGATCCACGACCCCGGCCTGGCAGCAGGCCAGCAGCTCGACGCCGGCGGCCGGCTGACGGCTTACTACACGGGCCGAGACAGCCGGGCGACCTGGCGGCCGGACATGCCGCTGGCCGCCGCCAAGGCGCTCGGCATCGATCCGACGCGCATGCCCTGCGACCAGGAGCTAGAGCGGCTGTTCGAGGCCAAGCGCGCCGACACCGGCGAGGCTTGGTCCAAGCACCAGCGGACGGTCAGCGCCTACGACTTCACCTTCTCGCCGCATAAGTCTGTCACGCTCGCGGCCGAGTTCGCCCAGACGCCAGCGGAGAGCGCGGCCATCTGGAACGCCATTGACCGCGCCAACGACGCCGCCATGCGCTACGTCGCCCGCGAGCTGGGCTGGGCGCGCAAGGGCAAAGGCGGCGAGGACGGCGCCGACCCAGGTGCGGTCGGCTGGGTCAGCTTCCGCCACCACACGGCGCGGCCAACCTTGCCCGTCCAGGACGGGCCGGACGGCGCAACCTACCTTGCCGAGGCGCCGGTCGGCGGCGACCCGCACGCCCACGTCCACAATGCCCTGTTCAACGTCGTGGCGACCGAGGACGGGCACATAGGTTCACTGGACACCCAGCGCCTGCACGCCCGGGTGCATGAGTTCGGTGCCTACGGGCAGGCCAGGCTGGCTGACGAGCTGCGCCGCCTCGGTATCCGGACCGCCTACGACAAGAACAAGCAGGCCGTGGTCGTCGAGGCGATCCCGCAGCGCGCCAACGAGGCGTTCAGTAAAAGCAGCAAGCAGGTGCTGAGGGGCGCCAAGGCGTTCGCGGCGGAGCAGGGCCTCGATTGGGACCAACTGCCGGCCGAGAAGAAGTTCGAGATCCTGCGCGAGACCGGCATGGCCGAGCGCCTGGCCAAGAACGCCGGCAAGACCGACCGTGAGCTGTGGCGCGAGCAGGCAGAGGCCATCGGCTGGGCACATAAGACGGTGCTGGAGGAGGCCCGGCACCAACCCCGCACCGACGGTGAGCGGTTCGACCTGGCCTATGCCTTCGCTGCCCGGCACCTGGAGGGCGAGTTCCACACCGCCGCGGTCCTCGACCACGACAAGCTGCGGCTGCATGCGGCACGCGGGCTGATCGGCACCGGCATCAGCGGTCCCGACGACATCGACCGCGTGGTGGAGCTGTTGGAGAGCCGCGGCATCGAGCTGCGCGGCGAGCACGTCGCCCTGATCGTCGGCATGACCGACGAGAAGGTGCAGGTCACCAACACCGCGCAGGTACGGATCGAGGAACGCCTGGCCGAGGAGGCAAAAGCGGCGGCCCTGGACAGGTCAGGTGCGCTGTCCACGCGCGCGATCCAGGCCGCGGTTGCCCGGTCGGGCCTCGATTTCACCACGGACCCGGAACACGGGCGGGCGCAGCTGGCCGCGATCCATGCCCTAGGCGAGGGCGGGGCGCTGACCCTGCTGACCGGCGTCGCCGGCTCCGGCAAGACAACGCTGCTGCAGCCGCTGGTCGCGGCCTGGCAGGCGGACACGCGCTACAACGCGGGCGGCCGGGAGGTGGTCGGGATGGCAACGGCCTGGCGGCAGGCGGACGCGCTGCGCGACGCCGGCATAGATCGGACACTCCCGCTGCAGCCCATGCTGGCCGCCATCGAGTCCGGCGAGTTCCAACCCACGCGCAACACTGTGCTGGTCATCGACGAAGTGAGCCAGGTCGGCCCCCGCCCCATGCTGGCCCTACTGGAGCTGCAGGCCCGCACCGGCATGACCATCAAGGCCCTGGGCGACCGGGAGCAGGCCCAGGCCATCGAGGCGGGCGACACCATCGAGATCATGCGCCGGGCGCTGCCCAAGGAGGCGCTGCCGGAGCTGCTGTCCACCGTGCGCCAGGAGACCGAGCGCGGCCGGGTCATCGCCGGGCTGTTCCGAGGCACGGACCTCGGCCCCTACGCCACCCTGAAGCAGCGGCAGGAACATCGGGTGGGCGAAGTGACGACGGCGCTGAACATGAAGCGCCACGATGGAACGGCCATGCTGGCGGGTGGCGACCATGACCAGGTCGTCGGGCGCATCGCCGATCTCTACATGCAGCGCCGTGACCACCTGGAAGCGTCCGGGACCAGGCGCACGATCACCGTTTCGGTGCCGACCAACGAGGACGCGGCCGACGTGAGCCGCGCCATCCGCACCCGCCTCAAGGCCCGCGGCAGGATCGGCGCCGACGAAGTCGTGTACAAGGCGATCGACCAGCGGGGCGAAGCCTACGACCTGCCCATTGCCACCGGCGACCGTCTGCGCCTGTACCGGCGCACCTGGGCCAGGATCGACGGCCGGGGTGGCTCCATTGGCAACAACGGAGATGTCGTCGAGGTGGTTAGCCGGACGGAGAATGGCCTCCAGCTGCGGGACAAGACCGGACGGGTCGGCGAGGTCGAGTGGCGCCGTATGTCGGACACGAAAACCGGGCGGCTGCTGCTGGGGTTCGGGCACGCGCTGACCATCGACGCCGCCCAGGGCATGACCTCCGGCGAGCACATCAATGCGCTGCCGCGCGGCACGGCCGGGCTGACCGCGTTCAAGGCTTATGTCGCCGAGAGCCGCAGCCGTGGCGCCACCTGGACCGTGATCTCCGAGGCTGCCGTGCACGATGCCGAGCGGCGCAGCCGGGCGCTGGGAGACGCCTCACCCGTGACCGCGGCCGACCTGTGGAGCCGGGTCGTGCGCGACATGGCATCCAAGCCGTACAAGGCGCTTGCGACCGACCTGGCCGGGTCGGCGCGCGCGGACCGGAGCCGTGCCGTTGACACCTTCATACGGCAGAGCCACCGGTTGCAGGCGATGGAGGCTGACGGCAGGGACCCGGGCCAGGAGGCGCGCCGGCACGTGCGTGACCTGTCGGCAAGCCGGGAGGTGGCGAGCAGTCAGGTGGCGCTGGGTGGGGCTTTGCGGGGCGTTGACGCAGGGCTGGCCGGGGTGGGGCGCGAGGTAGCAGTCCATGAACGTGGCCAACGTGTGCGGGCGTTCATGCAGCAGCAGGCGGCGGGAACGCTGCCTGGCGCAGGCTCCGACACGGGGGTGCGCCGCGTGGCGCAGGCAGAGGCGGTGCGGAAGCAGCTCGCCCGGCACTTGGTCGGGTTGGACGAAGCGCTCCGGCGCAACGACCAGAGCTTGCGTGGACTTGGCCAGGACGTGACTGCCCACCTCCAGGGCACGCGCAACGAAGCGGCAGCCGCCCAGCGCGAACTAGAGAAGGCAGTGCGGCGTCCGTCCTCACCTTCTCCGGGCATGTGATACGAAGTTCGGGTGATTAGCTCGGCAGGATGGGCTTGGGCTGCGGGTTCTTTCTCTTGGCCGCCTGCACGGCGGCTCACACGGTCACGGTGGCAGCGGATGCGGTGCCGATCTTCTCGGCCGCTTGCACGGCGGCTCCTGCTCCTGGCCTAGCCAGCCGTGCACGATGTTGCCGGTTGGCAGGTCCCCGATGAACAGCGACGGCTTGGTGTGGCCGCGCCGGAACGCACAATGGGTCACGCTGACGCGCTGACGCCCACGGGTCAGAGCCACATAGGCCAGCCGGCGTTCCTCGGACATCTCGCCATAGTCGGCGGGGAAGGTTCCGGCCTCCCACGCCGGCAGGAACACGTGGTCGAACTCCAGCCCCTTGGCTTTGTGCAGCGTCATCAGCTTGACCCGGCCCTGGCCGTCGTCGTCCCGCTCCGACCCCTGGCCGGACAGCGCGCCATGGTCTAGCAACTCGGCCGCGCTGTGGAACGAGCCGGCCAGCAGCAGCAGCTCCTGCAGGCTTTCCAGCCGCCCCTCTGCCCCGTCGGCGCGGCTGGTTCGCAGCATCTCCCGGTAGCCCGTGCGGTCCAGCAGCAGCGAAAGCTGGTCAGCCAGCGTCAGTGACAGGTCAGCTCCGGCGTCGAGCACCAGGTCCACAAAGGCCACTGCTGCCTCTTGCGCCTTGCCCCCCAGGCTCGCCGTCCGGGCCGCAAGGAGCAGCGAGCAATCCTGGGCGTGCGCCTCCGCCTCGATGGCCTGCAGCGCCTTGGCGCCCAGCCCCCGCGCTGGCACGTTCACCATCCGGCGGAACGCCTCGTCGGATTGCCGGTCCTCGGGACTGCTGGCCAAGCCGAGTAGCGCGAGGGCGTCCTTCACCTCGGCACGCTGGTAGAACGCGGTGTCACCCATGAGCTGGTGGGGCACCCGTGCCTGCAACAGAGCCTCCTCATAGCCCCTGGCGAGGGCGTTGCCGCGATAGAGCAGCGCCATGCTGCCCCATGGCACGCCGCCCGCGTTGCGGCGGACCATCTCGGCCGCGATCCCCGACGCCTCCTCGCCCGGCCCCCGGAAGGACACGACCTCGACCCGCTCGCCCATGCCCTTGCTGGTGAACAGCGTCTTGCCCAGGCGCCCGTCGTCACAGGAGATCACGGCGTTGGCGGCGGCAAGGATGTGCCCGGTGGAGCGGAAGTTCTCCTCCAAGCGGACCTGATTGGCTTCTGGGAAGTCCAATATGAAGTTACGGATGTGCCGTAGATCTGACCCTCGAAACGAATACACACTCTGGTCATCATCGCCGACCACGAATACACGGCGATGCTCGCGCCCAAGCAGCATGAGCCAAGCATACTGGCCACCGTTCACGTCCTGATACTCGTCGGCCAGGATGCAGTCGAAGCGCCCGGCCCAACGCAGCCGGTATGCCTCGTCCGCTTGCATGGCCACGGTCGGCCAGAGCAGCAGGTCGCCGAAGTCGGCGGCGTTCGCGTCCCGCAGGCGGCGCTGGTATTCCACGTACACCCGCGCCACCGTGCGCGCGCCGGCGGCGTCCATCTGCGTCCCGTCCGTGCCGGCACCCGCGATCCTGGCCTCCATGTGGGCTGCCACCTGCTCGGACGTGACCAGCTCGTCCTTGAGGCGGCCGACGGCCTTGCAGAGCTTCTTGGGCGAGTAGGCGTCGCCTTCCGCACCGGGCCGAGGGTCGAGGCCGAGTGCTGCCATGCTGCGCTTCACCAGGCGGGCCGCATCGGCGGCGTCCAGGATGGCGAAGCCGTGGCGCAGCCCGGCCACCTCCGGCTCGTGGCGAAGCTGGCGGGCACCGAGGCCGTGGAAGGTGCCGAGCCAGTGCGGGGCGGCAGCGCCGCCGAGCATGGCCTGCACGCGGGCGCGCATCTCGCCTGCGGCCTTGTTGGTGAAGGTCACGGCCAGGATGCGCGACGCCGGGACGCCCATGCCCCTGATGCGCCAGCCCACGGCAGCGGTGAGCGTCTTGGTCTTGCCCGAGCCGGCGCCCGCCAGCACCAGGATGGGGCCGTCATGGGCTGCCGCCCTGGCCTGGGCCGGCGTCAGCCCGCCCGTTCCGGACGGCCCGGCCGACGCGGCGACAGGCGGGGCGACGACACCGGAATGGCCGTCCGGGGCCATGCTGGCGAGCCTTACCGGTAGCGCCGCCGAAAGGAGGGCCAGGTGTCCCAGGCGGCCTCAGCACCCCAGCGCACCCACATGGCTACGAACCGCAAAGCGAACCCCGCAGCCACGAACGAGGCCAGGGCCAAACCGACAACTGCTGCAGCGAGCACAATGTAGGATGTTTCCTGGGCGAGGCGAACCTCCTCCGGGTTGATGGCCGCCTCGCACACGGTCCCCTCTGCCGGGCGCGCGCGCTGCGCGTCCGGCGGGTTGGGGATATCGGGACGGGGAACGCCTTGTGTCCAGGCAGCGCAAGCGGATCGAAGGGCCGAGGCGGCTGCTTTGACCGCCTCCGGTGGCTCGCTCCACATCACCGGAATTGGAAGCCTCTGCGGTGCCGGCTCTGCGCGGGCATGTGCCGGGGTGGCGAGACAGCCGGCGACAGAAAGCGCGGCCAGGATCGGGCGGGTCGGTGGATGGAGCACGGTGGGCCTCCTCGGTTGGAGGCCCACCCTCGACCGGGGCGGCGCGAACGGCGTTACGAGATGAGGTTGTAAACGGAGTAGATCAGGTGGCCGTCCCGGGCGCGCGCCACGAAGCACGACTTCACACGCGAGTTGCGCACGGTGTCCGCCGCGAGCACCCACCCCTTGCGCCCGCCGTTCAGTTCCACCGGCACCCAGCCGCCGACGGCAGGACCTGAAACCGCCATCAGGGTCGCGATTCTCGACACTGGCCGGGCAGACGGCGAGGGCGACCCGTAAGCGAAGATCGGATGATCCGTTTGCCGGCACTCCAGGCCGGGAGCGTTGGCGCGGACCGGCGCGTGGCCGGTGAAGTCGAACTCCTGCGCCCTGACAGGGGTAGTCAGCACCGTGCCGGCTAGCCCAGCTACGATCAAGGCAGGGGTGACGCCAAGAACTGTGCGTAGCTGTACGACATTGAAGAACGAATAAGCAACCTGACGCTGGCGGCTCGCAGCCGAGGTGGTGATAGCCAACATGGATGGCCAACTTGGCTATGGCCAATTCAAATGGTCTTTTTCATTCTTGGCTAGGCTGTTTGCGATTAGTCAGAATGGGTATACCCATCTTGGCTGCCATCCATGAAAATTGCCCGCATCTACCTTCGCGTCAGCACTGACGAGCAGGACCTCACCCGCCAGGCCGAGATCGAGCACAGCACTCGGTCGGCGGGCTATTACATCGCTGGTGTCTATCGCGAGAAGGCTTCGGGTGCCCGCGCCGACCGACCCGAGCTTCTCAGGATGATTGCCGATTTGCAGCCCGATGAAGTGGTTGTCGCGGAGAAGATTGATCGCATCAGCCGGCTCCCTTTGGCCGAAGCTCAAAGACTGGTGGGCTCGATCCGTAGCAAGGGGGCAAGGCTGGCTGTGCCAGGCCTGGTCGATTTGTCCGAGTTCGCGGCCGAGGCTGACAGCGTGGCCAGGATCGTGCTGGAGTCGATACAGGAGCTGCTGCTCAAGCTGGCGCTGCAAATGGCGCGCGATGACTACGAGACACGCCGCGAGCGACAGCGCCAAGGTGTGCAACTTGCCAAAGCAGCCGGCAAATATGCGGGGCGCATCCCCGATGCCGCCGCCCATAAGCGCATCATCGCGTTGCGCGGCGCAGGTCAGTCGATCAAGCGTACCGCCGATCTGGCCGGGTGCAGCGAAAGCCAAGTGAAGCGGATATGGGCAATTCACCTCAAACAGGCGCCCGGAGATTGAGCGTGTCGCGCCGCCCCCTGCTCAAAGCTCATCAATGGTCCGCTCTTGTCGACATGCCGACGGACGAGGAGAGCCTGATCCGGCACTGCACGCTCGACCGTGCCGAGTTGAATCTGATCCAAGCCAAGCGTGCCCCGCACAACCGTCTCGGCCTCGCCATTCAGCTCTGCTTTTTACGCCATCTCGGTCGGGCGATCCTTTCTGGTGAGACGTTCCCGGCACCGATGGTCGCCTTCGTTGCCCAACAGATCGGCGTCAACCCGGGTGCATTGGCCGAGTATGCCCGGCGTGACACGAGCCGGCGTGAGCACGCGGTCGAGGCACAGCGGCATCTCGGACTGCAGCCGGCCGGTCGCAAGGACCGGCGCGCAGCACTTTTGGCAGCGATCGCCACAGCCGCCGCGACCGACCTTGGGAAGCCAATCGCCGAGGCGACCATCGCCGCATTCAGGGAGCGCAAGTCGTTGCTTCCAGCGACCGATACGCTCGGCCGGATCGGCCGCGCCGCACGGGTCATCGCACGGCGGCGGATGGAAGCGGCGCTGCTCGACGGTCTCACGTCCGAGGGGCTGGCCACGCTCGACGGGCTGCTCACCGTCGATCCCACCATCCGGCAAACCCGCTTCGCCTGGCTGCGGGCTTTGCCGGAGGTGCCGAGCGAGAAGAATCTGCTTGCCCACCTCGACCGGTTAAGCGTTGTGCGGGCGTTCGACCTTGACCCGCAGCGCCGCGCACGCGTCCATCCGGAACGCTGGGCCCAGTTGGTGCGCGAGGGCGCGGTGACGCCAAGCTGGCTGGCCGACGACTTCAATGCCGGGCGCCGGCGCACACTGATCGCAGCGCAACTGATCGAGCTGAGCAGCAAGCTGACCGATGCCACGCTCACCATGTTCTGTCGGCTGATTGCCCGCCTGTTTACCAAGTCCAAGGCCCGGCAGGAGCAGCGGCATCTGGATGATCGCAAGGAGACGGGTCGGCTGCTGCGCATGTTCGGCGACACGTTGCGCGCGCTCGCCGATGCCAACGAGACCGGCGAGGACACCTTCGACGTGCTTGACCGTGAGATCGGCTGGTACCGCCTGGTCCAGGCCAGGGTCGATGTCGAGGCATTGGCCGCGATCGCCGAGGCCGATCCGCTCCTTGGCGCGGCCGAGCGCTATTCCTGGGTCCGCCGCTATGCGCCTGCTCTGCTTGAGGCCTTCACCTTCCGGTCTGCCCGGGCGCATGACCCGCTGCTGGCAGCGATCGAACTCTTGCAACAGCTCAATCGGGACGACCGCCGCGGGTTGCCGGCTAAGATACCGATCGGCCATCTCACCCCAAAAGTTCGCAAGCTCATCGCCGCCGATGGCAAGCGGGACCGCCGTCTGTGGGAGGTCGCCACCCTCGCCATGCTGCGTGGCCGCCTGCGGTCTGGCGAAGTCTGGGTCGAGGGCAGCCGGGCCTTCTGCCCCCTGGAAACTCAACTCATGCCGAACCCAACCTTCGCGGCGCGCAAGGCGACGGGCGATCTGGGGCTCGGCGTCCCGCACGACGCCGATGCCTGGATCACCGAAAAGCAGCGGGAACTGGACTTCAAGCTGAAGAAACTGAGTTACCAGGCCCGGGCCGGAAAGCTCGTCGGCGTCCGCTTGGTCAACGGCGTCCTGACTATTGCAAAAGAGCGCACCAAAGTGCCGAAGGCAAAGGTCGAAGCGGCGAAATGGCTGATCCTCGACCGAATGCCGCAGATCGACATCACCGACCTCCTGGCCGAGGTCGACACATGGGCCGGCTTCGCCCATTGGTTCACCCATCTGCGCACCGGCGACACGGTTCGGCTCACCCCAGTACTGCTTGCGGCGATCCTCGGCGACGCAACCAATCTCGGCGCCAAGCGCATGGCCGATGCCTCGGTCGGGCTCAGCGAGCGACAGATCACCTGGGCCCGGCTGTTTCATATCCGCCCCGAAACCTACAAGGCGGCCTTGGCCGCGATCGTCAACGCCCATCTGGCGCATCCTTTCGCCAAGCTCTGGGGCAGCGGCACAACCTCCTCCTCGGACGGCCAGTTCTTTCGCGCCGCCGGTCGGGGCGCCAAGCGCAGCGACGTCAACGCCCATTACAGCGGCGACCCCGGCAGCAAGTTCTACACCTGGGTCTCTGATCAGTACGGCCACTTCCATATCTTGCCGATGGGCGCCACCGAGGATGAAGCCGTCTATGTGCTCGACGGGCTGTACGGACATGAAAGCCGAATCGACATTGACGAGCATTACGTCGACACCGGCGGCGCCAGCGACCATGTCTTCAGCCTGTTTGCACTGGGCGGAAAGCGCGTCGCACCGCGGCTGCGCGATCTCAAGGATTGGCGCCTGCACAGCTTCGAGGGCGCAGATGCCTACCCGACCATCAAGCATCACATTGGCGACCGTATAGATGCCGCCGCAATCCGCGAGGGCTGGGATGAAGCGTTGCGCGCCGGCGTCTCGATCGTGGATCGGCTCGTTGTGCCTTCGACTTTACTGAAGAAGCTCGCAGCCTTGCCGAAAACGAACACGCTGTCGCGCGCGCTGCGTGAGATCGGCCGGATCGAGCGGACCCTGTTCATGACCGAGTGGTATTCCAGCCCACAGCTGCGCGACCGTTGCCGGGCCGGGCTGAACAAGGGCGAGGCCGGCAACAAGCTGACCCGGGCAGTCTTCTTCCACGAGCGCGGCGAAATCCGCGACGGCTCCTTCGAGAGCCAGGCTTTCCGCGCTTCCGGCCTCAACCTGGTGGTCAGCGCCATCATCTTGTGGAACACCGTTTACCTGTCCCGCGTCGTGGAGAGCCTGCGGGCCGAAGGACACGACCTGCCGGATCACATAATTCGCCACGTCTCACCGCAGATCTGGGAGCATATCAACCTCACCGGTATCTACGACTGGAGAGGTGAAGCCCATCCCAAAGGCACTTTCCGACCGCTCCGCATCACCAAACGGAAATTCGCCGCCGCCGCATGAACCGCAGAACAGTATGTTTCTGTTACGTTCCGCGATGTCGTACAGCTACGCACAGTTCTTGGCGTCACCCCAGGCAGCACGGGTGCAGCAGCATCTGGGTGCCCTCTGCTTCGCCGTCATGTGGCGCTGCTCCCATCTAGGTCAGCGGCGGCCTTCTCGGCCTGGCTTTTCGCAAAGTTTGGGGTGCTGGTCACGCCGGTCTGCCCAGCCCTGCCACTTTCGGAGTGCTGGACGCTCCAAGCCCACCGCGTCCGGTCCTTCGCGGGATGCACCCGGAGAAGCCATGTCCCGCCGTGGCGGGATGCAAGTTGGGCCGTGTAGGGATGCATGCTGGTCCAGGCAACAGGGTTCGCCAGGATTGTCCACTCCTCAATCGTGAAGGCCGCGCATCCAGCCGGATCGTTCATTCCGCCGCGGCAGCCAAGGCGCCACCGCGCTGCACCGGCAGACTGAGTGCTGCAAGCTGGGCCAGCAGCCGGTCCAGTCGCTCCTGCAGCTCGCCCTCCGCCATAGGGGGTTTCTGGGGCAGGACGATGGCTGCCAGCGCCGCGTCCCGGTCGCCTACCGCGGCTGCCGCCGCAGCCCGCGCCGCGGCCTTGGAAAAGCCGGCGGCGACCTCGATGGCGGTCAGCTCGGCCAACAGCTTGGCGTCCACAGGCTCTTGCAGATTGCCGGGTGGGCTAGCATCGGCCACCGGCGTTTCCGCCGTAAGCCCCAGCATGCCGGAAAACTCGGTGACTGGCGGTCGCCCGGGCGTGCCGTGATCGTCACCGCTTTGTTGGTCTTCGTCTTCCTCCTTCCCGCCGCCTTCGTCCGTGCCGTCGCCGACGGCTGCGTCGTCATCGCTGGCGATCAGGCGCGGGCGCGGGGCAGCGGCAAGCTGGGCGGCGGCCTGGGATGCGGGGCCGGCGGCGTCCACGGCCGCGGCGACGCAGTCCCCTGCCGTCCCGCCCGCCGCGGCCACGGCGGCCAAGGTGGCGGCCACCGCGTTCAGCACCCCATCCAGGGGCGGCTCCCGGTCGCCGGACAGCAGGCCGTCCTCGATGCGGTCCCTCACCATGGAGGCACGCTCGGCCGGGCCGCGCACCGCCGCGACGTCAGGCGACGACAGCATCAGCGGCCGGTTCAGCCGCGGGCGGCCGGTGATGTCGAGTTGCACATGGAACAGCTTGGCGTACACGCGCCGGCCGCCAAGCAGGATCACGGCTTCACCAGGCAGCAAGTTTTGGTAGTCCTGCCAGTCCACCCGGTTCACCTGGCGCACGTCGGCGTTCTGCGCTTCCCGGTACGACGCCCCTTCCAGCGCGCCCTGGTAGGAGGTGGCGTGCGTCACCCAGGCTTGGCCGGCCGTCTTCTCCAGCCACTCCCGGGTGCGGCCCGAGTCCTGCTGGCGCATCCCGACCGTCAGGTTGGCGTTGCCCAGCAAGGAGTAGGTCTTCTCGCCGAGGCGCGCCCAAATGCCGCCCAGCTCCTGGAAGGCGATCCGGAAGCCGATGTTGATGCCGCGGCCCATGGCCAGCATGCGGTCCATGCCGGCGGTCGCGTAGTAGGCCAGCTCGTCGAAGTCCACCCGGAACGTGCCGACGCCCATGCCGGGCTTGTAGGCAAAGATCTCGTGCGGGTCGCCTTCCAGCTTGGCGCCTAGCAGCTGCGCCATCATGCCCCGCAAGGAGGCGACCACGATGCGGCCGAGTGCGGCCAGGTTGTCGTCGTTCTTCTCCAGCGCCGGCAGGTTCACGATCAGGATGCGCCGGTTCATCACCACGTCGCGCATGTCGATGTCGCCGGTCTGCACCTTGAAGATGTGCCCAAGGCTCACGGCCAGCTGGGTGAAGGTCTGGGTGAAGTAGAAGATGGCGTAGCCGTGCTGCTCGGAGGGCTTCTCCGACGTTTGCTGGTTGTAGGGCAGTTCCATGTTGTAGCCGGGTATCTCGCCGAGGTAGGCGAGCAGCGGGTAGATCAGGTTCTCCGGGATGTCCGGCACCTCGAAGCGTTCCGGCTCGCCGCCATCGAGGTTGCGGATCAGGAACACCTTTTGCTTGGCTAGGGTCCAGATGCTCCGCAGCTCCACCATGTAGCGGATCTTCTCGATGTCGATGGGGACGCCCTTGTGGTCGCGCATCCACACCAGCACCGGCGTCAGCGTGCCGATCAGCGCCACGGCCCGGCCGCGGAACACGCCATTGGCGTCGTTGGACGGCGCCTCGCCGAGCTGGCTGGCCACCAGCTCCTGAACCGCATCGGCGTTGCCGGACGCGAAGGGGTTGTAGCTGTTGGTCTGGCTGTGCGGGTTGTAGCCGTGCGCGGTGGCTTCGGCCGGCAGGCTGGCCGTCAGCAGGTTCAGCACCCGCATGTCGTCGTCCCGCCCGAAGCGCCGGGTCAGCACATAGACTTGGCCATACAGCTCGGCGTTGGCCTTGCCGTCCACCAGGCACAGCCCGCTGCCCTGGGACAGCGGGTTCACGTAGCTGCTGAGGATGGTGGTGGTCTTGCCCGAGCCGGTGGTGCCCGGGGACGTGCCGTGCTGGCGCACGTCCTCGTTGGTCAGCCAGATTTCCTTTCCGGTGCCCTCCTCCCAGCCCAGGAACTCGTCGCCCGCGGCCATCCGCGCCTTGCGGGTTGCCGGGTCCGGGTCGCTCCGGTCGCGGCGGCGCGCGCTGCGAGGCAGGCGGATCGGCATCTCGACCCGCCGCGTCAGCACCCAGGCCGCATAGAAGGTCCCGGCCACGACCGTTAGGTCCACCAGCGCCGGCGCCAGTAGGGTGGCCCCGGCCATGCCGCCCAGCACGAGGCCGGACGCCTGGCCGCGGAGCCAGTATGACAGCCGGACGGTGAGCGGCCGGACGTCCCGGAGCGTTTGGTCGCCGCTGCGCTCGTGCGCCGCCTGCGGCCCGGTGATCTCGCGGCGGATCATCAGTGGACCGTCCCGGAAGCCGGCTCCGCGGTGAACCATTGGCTGATGTGGCCATTGACCTGGCCCAGCCCGTTCCGGGCGGCCCAGCGTCCGAAGGCGGTGTCATCCGGCCAGGGCACCGGCCCGTCCATGCCGCCGTCGATCCAGCGGTGGATGACGGCGGTGATGTCGGACGACATTTCGTCGCTGACGCCGCTCCACGCGCGCAGGATCAGCAGTGCGACCCGGAAGCGCACGAGACGCGCGTGTTGGTCGGCAGCGATCCTGCGCCAGTCGTGTTCCGCCTCCATTGCGCGCTCCCTAGTTGCCGAGGCCGAACGGGTTGCGAACCGGTGTGCCGGCACCGCCCGGTGCCGCAGCGGCGCCCGGCGGCGGCGTGATGACCGGGGGGCGGGCGAGCTGCGCGCGGAGGGCTGGAGGTATCTCGCCGGGCGCTGCGGGCAGCTCAGGCACTGGCGGCAGGGAGGAGGAGGCAAGGGCGCTGGGACCCTCGTCCCCGGCGCGCATGGTTGTGCCGCGCGAGCCGGCGAGGTAGCCGCCGCCGAGCAGGACCAAGCCAGCAAGCACGAGTGGGACTGGGCTGCGCCGATGGGCTGCAACAGGTTGGACGGCGGCAACGGGCGCCGCGCCAAGGTGGATGTGGACCTGCGCGCCCGCAAGGAGGTTCAAACCCATCGCCTCCCGTTGTGTTGCCGCATGGGGCACGGGGGATGCGGCTGCCTCCGCAGGCACGATGTTCAGTTGAGGGGTGCTCATGCCGTTGTTCCTGGATGCTGTAGGCTGTCAAGCGTGTGCAGCAGGACCAGCCGTCACAGGATGGGGCTGGGCCAAGTACATCATCGCGTAGCTGTGCTGCTCCAGCGGCTTGTCATTTTTCTGGTCGAGCCACTCGCGGCTGGTGTCGTATCCCGGGATCTCGCCAAGGTAGGACTTGACGGCCTCGATCACCGCCGCTGGCATGTCACGCACCTGGATCTTGCCCACGGCCCCGGTTTCCGCGTCACGGGCGAGAAAGACGCGACGGGTGACCAGGATGCACAGGCTACCCAACTGCAACGTGTAGCGGCACTGCTGCATGTTGATCGGGACGCCTTTGTGGTCGCGGACCCATGCGAGCACCGGCGCTATCGTGCCAGCCAAGGCTACCGCACGGCCGCGGAACACTCCAAACCCATCGCAGGCTGCCTCCCCACGGAGTTGGTCCACCAGCAGGTCGCGAAGCGCATCGGCGTCGCCGGTGACGAACGGGTTGGGGTGGTTCGAAGGTGTGCTGGTCATGGCCGCTCCTAAATCCTGGTTGCTGCTGGAGCATCGCCCGCCGCGGCGCGAACGGCCTCGGCCGCGCGCTCGATGGACGGCACCACCAACGGGCCACGCGCCGCGCACTCCGATGCCCAATGGTCGCGTGCGCCGATGGCCTCGACGAGCGGGTTGGGATGCTGGTCCCGGCCCAGGCCTTCGGCCGGGAAGCCCAGGGAGTGCAGCGCGTACCAGAGCCGCCGGTCCACCAGCTTGAGACCGTTGAACTGGGCGGGCGCCAGCACCCCGCTGCGGCGGCGCGCCTCGTTCAACAAGCTCATCATCACCGTCGCGGTGTAGCCGTGGAACGCCGCGACCGCCTTGGCCGTGCCGGCGACCTCGGGGTCGCGCAGCACCTCGTCTGCCCGCGCGGCGACGAACGACGGCAGGGGCCGGGGCCGCTCCGGTCCGGCCGGACCTTCGCCCGGCTCCGGCGCGGCCAGCGCCTCGGCCATGTCGCCTAGCAGCGCCAGCGCGTCCTGCCGGCGCTGGACCAGGTGCAGCGCGAAGGCGGCGTAAAGCACCCGGACATGCGGGGCGGCGACCGCGACCCCCTGCCACAACGGGCCAAGTTGACGGGCCATCTCGCCGCAGGCCGCCGCGTCGTCGTAGACGCCCTCCCGCACGGCGTGGCGCTCGATCCACTCGTTGGGGTGCAGCGCCGGGTCGGCGGGACGCGGCTCGCCGGCACGGGGCGCCACGATGCCGAGCCGGCGCTCCAGGAAGGCGGCGGTGCTGCGGTAAGTGGCCGCCTGCTCGCGCATCAGCCCGTCAAGGTCGAGCCGGCGCGTGAAGCGGGTGGGCGCGGCCCGCAGGAAGCACAGCACGCCCAGGCCGCCGAGCAGCAGCGCGGCGGGCGCGCGCAAGTGGCCGCCGATCACGGTGCCCACCTCTTGCAGCTTGCCGGACGTCATGCGGGCGGGGTTGGCGGCGAGCATGGCGGCATCGAGGGCGTCGAGGTCGCGGGTGAAGCGCCCAAGCGCCCGGATGTGCCAATGGGCGGCCCGCACGAAGCCGGCGCTGATCTCGGTGTGATAGCTGTCCCACACGTACCAGACGAGGAACGCCGTCCCGCCGAGGCTGACCAGCAGGCTCCACAGGGTGTGGTCGTCGGCCGAGGGGAGGTTGGTGCGACCTTGGGCGGGGGGAGGCACCGTCTAACCCCGCGACGCGACGCGGGCAGGGGCCGCCGCAACAGGTGCCGTGGCGGGAGGCGCGTGCCCCGCCTGGTCCTGCAAGCGGCGGGTCGCCGCCAGCACCAGGCGCAGGTAGCGGCCCTGGTGCTCGGGCTTGTGCGAGTGGTAGATGGCCACCCCGCCCCAGAAATCGTCTTTGGCCTCAGCCAGCGCTCGCGCCAATATCCAGGCGCCGCCTTCCAAGTTGGCGCAAAGGTTGTCGCGCAGCGCCAGAAAGGCGGCGGCGGGCGTGGTGCGCCAGCGTGCCGCGATTTTCGTGACCCAGATCGTGTTCACTTGCATGGGGCCGATGTCCAGGGTGTCGTTGTCGTTCTGGCTGACGTGGCCAAGCCTGCCCCCTTCCACCTTGAGCAGGACCATCAGCATCGCCGCGGGCAGGCGGTGCGCCTCGGCCGCGGCGAGCAGGCACTCCTGGGTCCGGACCTCGGCTGGCGTGGGCGCGTCCGCCGCGCTGGCCCGCAACGGGAAGACGCAAGAGGCCAGCGCGGCAGCACCGCCCAGCAGCAGGCAACGGATCATGGCAGTGGTCCCGAGTTGGAAGGCGAGGAGGCAGGGCGGCCGGGGGTGGAGGGGACGGCCTGGTCGGCGCGGTCCCGGGCCGCTTGCCACACGGCGCCATACAGGTCGTTGGCCAGCAGGTGCCCGGGCCGGCCAGGTGCCCGCCCCGCCTGCTCGATGGCCTCCATCGTGCTCAGCATGACGGTGGAGAACGTGCCGGCGCCGACCGCCTCTATCCTGTAGCCCAGCAAGGCCGCGGGGTCGGCCCGGATGTCCAGCCCGAACCCCTTGCCAGTCGCCTCGCGCCACACGGCCTCACCGGCGACGAGGAACACCGGCAACAGGCCGTGCGGGTGGCCCGCCACCTCGACAGAAGGGGCGAGGACCTCACCGGTCGCCTTGTCGCGCAGCAGCAGGGACACGCCGGCATCGGCCAGGACCGCCTCCAGCGCGCGTCCCACGGCCGCCAGGTTCACCGCGCCGCTCATGCGAGCCTCCGGCGGCGCCAGGCCGGCACGGCGGGCCGCACCCGGCCGCCGATCCAGCGTCGCGCGAGCCGGAAGGCCGCCGGGACGGTCAGGCCGAGCCAGGAGATCGTCCCGAAGAACAGGGTCCCGCCGAACGCCACGTAGAAGGTGGGCCAGCTCCAGTAGACGGTGAACGCCAGCAGCGGCACGCACGCACGAGCGTCGAGGACGAAGAGCCGGACCGGCCGGCCGGTGTAGCGCCACATGACCTAACCCTCCTCGTGACGGAGCTGCGCCGCGGCGGTCGCCTCGGTGATGCGGCCCGCCTCCAGCGCCAGGCTGATGGCGGTGCGATAGGACTGGCCCTGGCCGTCCAGCGCGGCCCGCGCCAGCTCCGGCCACTCGCCAGGATCGGCGGCCTGCAGCTTGCGCCGCAACGCCGCGTCGAACACCAGGAACTCCCGGAGCGCGATGCGCTTGCCATCCGTCGAGGGCGCCAGGCGCTGGTTGATCACCAGGCGCAGCGACTGGCCCAGCGCGGTGACCAGGTTGGCCCGCTCGTCCGGCGGCAGCAGGCTGACGACGCGCTGCATGGTCAGCGGCACGTCGTTGACGTGCAGGGTGGTGGTCAGCGCCGATCCCGCCATGGCGGCGTTGACCGCCGCGGCCATGGTTTCGCTGTCGCGGCACTCGCCGACAATGACGTCCGTGGGCTCCCGCCGCCAGCAGCCCCGGATGAAGGCCGGGAAGCTTGGCAGGTCGCGCGGTATCTCGGTCTGGTTGATGGTGCTGGACGGGCTCTTGAGGCGCTCCAGCAGGAACTCAACAGGGGAGGCCCCTTCCAGGATGTCGTAGTGCCCGTCCGGGTCAGCCAGCTTGTCAACGGTCATCCCGGCGACCAGCGTGCTCTTGCCGGAGCCAACCGAGCCGCCGACCAGCACCATGCCGTTCTTGGGGCGGCACGCCTGGCGGATGCCGGCCTCGACCAGCTGGGCGTCGAGCGAGGGCGGCATGTCCGGGATCGGGCGCAGCACGATGTTGGCGCCGAAGTGCCTGCTGGTGCGGGTCGGGGTCGCGTTCAACCGGAAGCGCAGCCGCTCCGTCCGGCTGACCGGGATCTCGTAGGCGACGTCGAAGTCCTTGCCGTCCTGCAGGCGCGCGGTGCCGTCCGACCCGTACAGGTGGTTGGTGACCAGGGTGATCTCGGCCTCATCCAGGGCCTCGCGCGTGGCGGCGCGGTTGCGGCCGTACACCCGGATGGTCACCTGCTTGCCGGTCGCGAACGCGATGCGCGACGCGCCGAGCTCGCAAGCCCAGCGCAGCAGCGAATTGAGGCCCGGCGCGCTCTTGCGCGGCTCGGCCACCAGTCTCACGCCCTCTCCCGGCCAGGTGGCGTGAGCGGCCGGCGCCGGGTCGGTTGGGTCGGGCACGTGCGTGCCCGGGCTGTCGAGCATGGTCCGGCCCTTATCGCGCGCAGGCGCCGGTCGGCACCCACCGGCGCGGGTTGGCCTGCAACCCGGCCTGGCCGGTGATGCGGATCGTGGTGTCGCCCACCCGCAGCTGGTCCCGTCCGCCCTCGGTGCGCCGGTTCTGGAACGCCACCTTGGGCTGCTCGACAAGGCCCGCGCGCAGCAGCACGCGGTAGCGGGCCATGCCAACGATGTCCCGCTGCAGCCGGCCCAGGTCGGAGAGGAAGATCTCGACCGCCTGCTTCTCGCCGGCGCCCCACCCCTCGGCGACGAACTTGTTCCAGTAGGCGACCTCGGCTCGCGTGCGCGGCAGGCCGGCATCCGCCGGCCGCGGCGGCTTGCCCCAGCTTCGCACGAGGTAGCTGCGCCAGTTCGGCGGAGCGGACGTGAGTTCGGCCACCCGGGTGATCTGGTAGATGCAGGACGTTTCCCTTGCGACCTGGCCGCCATCGCCCAGGGCGAACGCCATCTGGGCCTCAGTGACGATCGGCGGCTTCAACAGGGTCTGCCCGCCGGCGGTGCCCGCAGGCAGCACCAGGGGGCGGAAGTCGTAGGCGCTGTCCAGCTGTGGCTCGTAGCGCCGCAGCAGCTCGTTGATGGCGAAAGCCCGGGCCGACAGGCCGCCCTGCGCGCCATACTCCGCCCCGGACTGCCGCAGCGCCTCCGCCCGGCCCGCCTCCAGGCCGCTTTCCGGCGTGTCGCCGGGCCGCGTGGCCTGTAGCGCCTCCAGCGACGGCGGGCGCTCGCCGCCGACGATGGCGGGCAGCTCCAGCGCGCCCGTGACCGGCTGGTTCAGCGGGTTGCCCAGCGCACGGGCGGCCTGGTCGTACTGGGCCGGCGACGGGACGGGCGGGAAGGGCACATCGGTCAGCGCGCCGGCGGCACGGCCCGCACAGGCGAAGGAGATGCCTGCCAGGATGGTTGACACCGCCAGGAGCGGCCGCAGGGACCTCCGGCTGAGACGCTGTCTACGCATGGGCTGGTCCCTTTCGCAGCGGCATTGGAAAAGCCGGCTCTTGCACCATCGCAGCATCTCGCAGAAACACGGTCTTGCCTTGCCTGGTTGGCCCGTGGACGATGTTCAGTGAAAGCGAGCGGCCTGCATCGGCGGCAAGGTCGTACGACCACTCCACCGGGCGGCCCTCCTCGGTCAGCCAGATGGGCCTACGCACGATACGCTACCTCGACCTGGCGGCGGGCCGGATCAACCGTGACCATCACCCGGGTGCCCGCGGCCTCGCCCAGCGCCTGAAAGGCTTGGATGATGGGGACGGGGCCGGTGGCCACCGCGACCTGGGCCGGTGCCTGGCCGGATGGCGGCGGCGAAACGGCGACCGTGTAGCCGACGTTGCCGGCGAGCTGGCGCACGCCGTCTTCCAGGGTGCCGGTGTAGCTGAAGGCGACGACCCGCTGCAGCTCGCCCGGCACGATCGGGCCGGCGATACGCGGCCTCGTTCCCAAAACCCCGAGCTTGCCCATCTCGGCATCCACCACCCGCATGCTGTCGCGCAGCGCCAGTTCGGTGTTGGGCATCCCCGTCATGGCCACGTCGGTGCCGACGTTCGGGGCGGCGCAGCCCACGACGAGCAGCGCCGCGAGCAGGGAGGCGATCGGGGGAAAGGGGCTTCTGTGTTCCACGGCGTGTCTCCGTCAGTCGTGACGGAAGCTACGGCGTGTCGGCGCAAACGGCGTCCATGCCTGGATGAGATCGGGCGTTTGCCGGGCACACGCCTCCTGCGCTGACCCGCGAGGGTCTAGCGGACGCCCTCTTCGTCTTCAACGCCCCCCGGCGGGATCGCGTCCCACTCGCTTTTCCTCAGATGAAGCACGGCGCTTGGGTCCATCGAGCCGTGCAGATTGACCTCCCAGTAGCGGCCCTTCTGGTCGCGCCCATGCGCAATGCGGAAGGATTGCGCGCTGGATCGTGTAGCCATCCAGTTTCGGAACTTGGCCGCCATGCCCTCATCCAGGTCGAGATGCTGGAATAAGTAGGCAGCAAGTGCCTCGACGCTTTCAAACAGCAAACCCCCGACATCTTCTTGGTCCCGCCGCGCCGCAGCGTTCGTGGCGTTGCGGTTGACCGGCATCCCGAGGTGGAGGGCTAGCCTCATGCGGCTGCCGTTGATGGGCAGGAGGTTGTAAGCATCCCGCAGGACGCCATCCGTTCCGATCACCGTTCTCGTGCGAAGGTAGGTGGCCACTTCCTCGGCATGCTGGCGCGACTTGAGGTGGGCTGGGGCAGTTAGGGATCTGACAAGGTAGCTCATGCCTGTCCACGCTGTCCCAAGTGGTCCGGGATCGTCATGCCTCCGACAGCCTTGTTGCGCAACCCTATTCCGCCGCCATTGCAACAGGTCCCAGGCGGTCCTCTCCCTGAGGCCGCAGCACGATGCCCAGGCCCACGCCGTCCACCAGCTCGCGCACCAACTCGTCCACCACCCCCGCCGCGGCCCGGCTGTCCTGCTCGCCCCGGCGCATGCGCTCGCCCTTGCGCCGCTCGACCTCCTTCTGCGCCGAGCCGGCAGGGAAGACGCGGGCCAGCCGCCGCAGCCCCTCGCTGAACCCCACCCGGCCGTAAACGCGCTCGCGCAACGCGGTGTCGTCCGGCGTGGTGCTGAGCGCCCACAGCTCCACGGGGCCAAGCTGGTTCACCAGCTTCTGCTCCCAGCGCTGGTCGTCGGCCTGCAGGATGGCCAGGAACGGCGCGCCCTCCGGCCCAGGGCCGCCCAGGCTGTTCCGCACCGTCGCCGCGCCCGCGTCGGACAGGTTGAAGCGCTTGATGATCTTCTCCGCCTCCGTGTTGTCGCCAGCCTTGAGGATGAACCGGCCAGTACTCTGGCCGACGATCTTCTCGCTCATGTCGTCCAGCTCCTGGCTGGCGAAGCCAATCTGGATGTTGTGCTTCGGCCCTTCCCGGACGTCCAACTCGGCCTGCGCCTGGACCTGCGGGCTGCCCTTAGTGCGGTGCCACTCGTCGTAGTCCAGGCGCTTCACGGTCTCCTTGATCTCCTGGAACCGCGCCAGGTGATAGGGGCGCACCGCTTCCGGCACATATTCCGCGTACTCAGGGTGCAGGAAGAAGTTGCGCGCCAGGATGTGCCGGCCGAGCATGTACATCATCTCGGCCTTGCGGTTGCTCTGTGCCGACCCGTTGGGCGCCACCGCGGCCAGATCCATGACGATGACCCGCGCCGGGCCGAAGTCCAGCCGGGTCGGCTGGTTCAGCGTCGGGTAGCGCTTGATGAGGTCGGTTATGTAGCGCGTGAAGGTCGTGGTGATGCGTTCGCTGGTGACGTTGATCTTGAGTTCCGCGAAGGCGTCCTGCACCTGGTCGGTCCGCACGGCCTGGATCAGGTCCTGCAGGATCGGCACCGCATGCCGCTGCGCCACCTCCGCAAGGCGCCACTCGCCGGCGCCGCACAACGCCGTCACCACGTCGCGCCACCACGGCTCCTCGCCGTGCAACTCGATGACGTGCGCCGCGATGGCCTGGTCCACCGCCGGCTCGACGCCCCGGCGGTAGCGCTTGGGGGACTGCCCTGGCACGTCGGAGTCGGTGCAAAGCCGGTAGGCTTCCTCGATCACCAGCGGGATCAGCTGGCTCATGCCCTCGAACGGCGTGGTGCCGTCCGGCGGCAGGGTGCCCAGCGCCAGGAAGTTGTTCTGGAACGCCATCTCCAACGGCAGGGGATACTCGCAGCCCACCTGCAAGTCGAAGATGTTGACCTCGAAGCCAGGGGCGAGCTGCATGGTGACGTGGATGGCCTCGTGGCGGCGCTCCGACCCAAGGGCTTCTTGGACCAGGCGCACGAAGCCCAGGGCAGTCGGGCCGATGTCCAGCTTGCCGATCAAGGGCAGCTTGGCGCCGTTCGCCCCCAGCACCGCGGGGCTGAGGCACAGGCCGAGGTTGATGGTGTTGGCCAGCACCGACTTCCCCGAGCGCGGCGGCGCGACGAAGATGTCGCAAACCTGCGGGCGCTTGGAGCCGCCCGACGGATCGTACGGCCAAAGGCAGCCGTCGGGCTTGCGGAACAGCACCGACCCGTATTCCCAGGGTGAGGCCGTGCGGTTCCACGGCAGCATGGCCAAGGCGCTGCCGAGCAGGGCCATCGCCGGGTTGCCGGTCGAGGTGAGCGACAGCCCTGGCACGCTGCTCATCACGCCTTCCAGCGCGTCGCCCGCAACCGTGCTTGCCTTGCAGCCGCCCCAGCCTTCCAAGCGCTGCGCCAGCAGAGACGCGCGGCGGCGCAGCAGCCGGGTGTCGCCGGCCGGCGCCCAGGTCGTGAAGGAGGCGCGCAGCTTGACCGCGATGTGGTTGTGCTCGGCGCGCGCCACCGCCAGCTCGGCGAAGGCCCGGCGCAGGTCGGCGTTTTGCGGGAAGATGCCCAGCAGCGAGGCCGCGCCCTCCTTCACCGCCATGCCGGACCTGCCGCCGCCTTCCAGCACCATCATGCCCCGCCACGGGATGCGGTCGTCCGCCAGCGCCTTGGACAGCTCGATGAAGCTGCGCGGGTCTTCCGGGCCGAGGTCCATGTCCACATGGGCGTACTCGTAGCCGCCGATGGCAACCTGGTTGCCGCCGGTGACCACGGCGTCGAGGTGAAACAGCTGGCTGCCGAGGCTGGGCCAAAGCAGGGAAGCGGGCGTCACCTTGCCGTCCTCCTCCGGCGCGCGCGGCATCACCTTGTCCCCTGGCAGGGTTGCCTTCCACGCGGAGCCGGCGGTTTCGCGGTAGAGCACCTCGCGTGCGAGCTTCAACGCGGCGTGGGCGCTGACCGGGGTAGTGGCCACGTCATTGGTGCGCAATGCCCGGGTGACGCGGCTGACATAGGCCGCGTGCCGGGCGGCCATGATCTCGCTGCGCAGGAAGAAGCGCTGGCAGTCGCCGACCTGGGGCACCTCGCGGGCCATCGCGTCCTGTTCGTCGCGGACCTGGCGCCGTTCCTCCTTGGTCAGCACGGCCTTCTTGGTCCACAGCACGAAGTAGACCTGCTCCCAGCGCATCTTGCGCGGCCACAGCGCCGCGCGCTCCCCCAGGATGTCGTGCATGTCGAGGCCCTGCTGGCGCGCGACCTCGCGGCAAGCATCCAGGTTCACGCGGGCGATCTCGCCGGCCGCCGCGTCGGGGTCGGAGATGTAGAAGCCGCACAGGGCATGGCCGCGCACGTCCAGCGTGCCGGAAAGGTCCACCCGCAGGGCCGTGGCGACGCGGTCCACGTCGATGCCGTCCAGCGCCCGGCGCGTGCCGTCGATGCGAACCCAGCTCACGTAGTCGCCGTGTTTCGACACCAGCGCGTCGCCGTGGCTGGTTTCGATGTCGTTGAACGACGAGATGGGCTGGCGGAGGGACAGGGACAGGCCCGCGAGGGCCTTGGCGATGGCGCCGATCATCGGGCGGTTCCTTTCAGGATGAGATGGCGGGGGAGCCTGGATGCCTGGCAGGCACCGGCGCGGCGGCAGCTGCCCAGGCGTCCAGCACCTTGGGGTAGACGTCCTGGCGATCCCGGTGGAGGCGGCCGAGCGGCAGCAGGCGCAGCCCTTGCAGCAGCGTGGCACCGCGATTGCGAACGGTGGGCGACAGGCCAAGCAGGGCGGCGGCGAAATCGAGCGGCGACGAGGTGCCCAGGCGGCGCTCCGCTGGCTTGGCGCGCTCCCGCAACGCGAGCTGGGCGGCCCAGGCGGCTTTCAATGGAGCGTCGTCACGAACCGGCCGGCCGCGCTCCATGTGCGGCGGCTCACCATGGGCGCGCAGGACGAGATGGATGCGGCGCGCCAAGGCGATCACGGCGCCCTGGCTCACTTCCGGCAGCCAGATCAGCACCGCTTCGCTGGCGATTGTCGGGCGGTCCATGTGTTGGCACAGGTGGCACAAGGGGCAGGCCGCGGCGACGTTGGACGGCGCGGCGTTGGCATGGTCGCCGTCGAGGTGGAACGGCTCCTGCCAGCCTGCGGCATCGAAGCCGCAGAACCGGCAGGAGGCATTGAGGTGAGGATGCTGCCCCCCGGTCCCGTCCGGCGCGCCGACGGGGTTCCAACCGGAAGCGTGCGCGGACAGGGCGAGGGGCAGCAGGTGCATGATCGGGCTACTTGAACTGCACGACCTGGGCGGTGCCGTTCGCCGTCGCCGCGCCACCGCTGGCAGAAACGGCCGCCTTGTTGATCCAGGTGCCTCCGGTGGCGAACAGGCCGCACAGCACCAGGCCGGCGACACCCATCGCCATGTGGCCACCCTCGCGGTTCTGCGGCTGGCGGCTCTTCCAGATGGCCCACACGCCGGCGAGGAAGGTGATGAGGGCGGCGCCGTACATCGCCATGCCGCCGGCGGTGCCGCCGGAGTTGATGGCCTCGCCGGACAGCAGGTTGAGCTGCTCGCCGATGCCGCCGGTTGGGGACGTGGGGGCGGTGCCCTGCGCGAAGGCAGCGGCGGACAGCAACAGCATGCCCACGGTGGCGAGGCTGCCAGTGGTGGCCTGCCGCAGGCGGCGAGTTGTGGCAGCTTGCCGCAGGCGCCGGGACAGCGCCTGCGCGGGCTGGGCCTTGTTCAGGAGGGTGAGGTTCACAGGTAGGCTCCGTGCTGGTTGACCGAGGGATCATCCCCTCGGCACGGAGCATCGCCTTGCGTGGCGCGAACGGAGCCAACGGTGTTTGAAAGGTTGCGATCAGACCGTGAAGGTCGCGACGATCCACTGCGCGACGGTCATGACGTTGATGAGCATGACGCCGAAGACGAACTGCACGCCGCAACCCAGGCGGCTGCGGTTGCTGCGCTGGGTGACGCTGGCGTGCCATGCGAGCACGGCGAACAGGCAGGCCATCGCCCCGAACGCCTGGAAGAACAACTGGAACAGCCCGACCACGTTGACGACGGTGGCGCCGGGGTCAGCCCCGAGCACGGTCGCTGCATTCGGTGAGGTTGAGGTGTAGCTCGCCAGGTCGGTCTTGCCGACGACCACCGTGGAGCCGGCGCTGACGTTGGCCTTGGTCAGAATCGTGTGGAAGCTGGCGAGCGCGCCACAGACGATCAGCGACACCACCGGCACCCATGGCCGGCCGCGGTAGGGGTTGTCCGGCTGAGCCTGGCGCCAGAAGCCCCAGCCGGCATGAAGGAACAGGGTAAGGGCACCCAGGTAGCAGATGGGCTGGAACAGGATCGCGAAGGCGAGCCCGATCTGGCTGGCGAAGTTGACGAGGCCCTGCACTGCCGCCTCCTGTTACTGGATGGCGCCGCGGTCGGTTTGCACCAGCCACGTCGAGCCGCGCTGCTGGATGGCCGTCACCTTGCCGTAGCCGGGCACGGGATCGCCGACACCCACCTGAAGCTGCGATCCTTCGCCGCCGCTGCGGTCCAGCTCGGACAGCATCGCCAGGCCCGGTGACGCCGCCTGCACCTTGTAGCGGCGGGGGCCAGGTGTTGATGCGGCACCGGAATCTGCCTGGGCCTGGACGCCGGCTGGCTGCGTCGTCGCACGCCCAGACAGGTGGACCGTGCGAGAAGCCGGCGCCGTTGTGGCGGACACGGATGAGGTTGGGGCGGTTCCGGGGTCGGCGCCCATGGCCGCGTTGAGTGCGCCGCGCGCCTCCGCGAGCGCGAGGCGGCGCTCGAAGTCGGCCACGGCGCCGTCCAGCTTTTCCGTGCTGGCCTGGACGCTTGCGCGCAACGCAAGGTTCTGGGCGCGGAGGTCGCGCATGATGACGCCAAGCTGCGCGACGGCGTGCAGCACGTCGATCTGCTCGCCACGGGCCATGAGAGCAGGCCGCAGCGCGATGGCAACCTCCACCGCATCGCTCGACGCCTTGGTGGGCTGTGCCGGCCGTGCCGCCGCGGGACCCGGCGACACGCGATCAGCCGACGTGGGAGTGGGGCTGACCGGCTCGGCCGACACCTGCGCCAAGGAAACAGCCGACGCAGGCAGAGGGGAGGCAACCGGAACTTGGGGGGCGAGCCCGACTTCCAAGGCAGGCGCTGCTTCCGGAGCAGGGGAGGCCAGTGCCACCGTCGCTGGTAAAGGGGCAGAGGCATGAGGCTGAGCGGACTGTGACTTTCCCACAGCGGGAGGGCTGGCGGCGGGAGCGCTTCCCACCTCGGCAGTTCCCGAACCGGAACTGGAGGCCGGACGTGCAAGCGATTGCAACCGCGTTGCCTCGGAACGCCCTTCGCCAGGCACGACGTCCGAAGCCCGCGAGGTGGTGCCCTGGCGCAGGCTCAGGATTTCGGCTGTCTGCTCACTCGGCGTAGCCGGACGCACTTCCTCACGGAGCGGCATCCTGACCTCGCGCCGGGGCGCGGTGGCCAGTTTCGCTGCGGGCGCCACAACTGGCGGGAGCGCAATGCCGGCAGAGGCGGCGAGCTGCCGGGCCTGCGCGCCCAGCTGCGCCGCGTCCACGGGCATCAGGGTGTTATAGGGCGAGACCAGGAAAGCGCCGCCGGCAGCCACCACGGACAGCAACGCCACGCTGGCCAGCAACATCGAACGGCCCCGACGACGGGACCGGGGCGCGGCAGAAGCGTCGGGACGGTCCGTGGGATCAGCTTCCAGGCGCGGATGCACTTGAGGTGCAGCCTCCCCGGGCAAGCTCGCCCGGGGGTGGACTGCTGCGTCCAGGTGCTGCCCGGGCGGGAAGCTGGTTATGTTAGTGTCCATCGAGGACGCTCCTGTGCGGGTTGCCTGCGCACAGGATGGCCGGAGGTGGCGCGAACGGCGCCGGAGGCGCCCCTCACTCCGCGACGACGTTGCTCAGGAACATGACACCGACGTTGCTGTCCTTATCGACCTTGATGGTCGGACCCCTGGGTGCCGCGGCGTCCAGCGCCTGCCCGACCCGCCCGGCGGCGACGCCCGCTCCGACGCCGATCTGCTGGCCAAGGTTGAGCCGCTGCAGAGCCGTGGCGCCGCCGAACGGGCTCTGGGTGATGGTGGAGTTGCTCAGCGCGAACGCGCTGCCCAGCCCCTGCACGAACGCCGCAGCCGCCGGCAGGATGAAGCGGCTCGCGTAGTGCTGGTCCACGCTGGATGCGACGCCGGTTTCCATGGTGCCCGGGGCGACCACGATGCCCTCGGCGCTGATTTCCTGGCCCTTGTGGATGACGCGGTTCACCCGGATCACCAGTCGCTGCTCCTCGCGCGAGAAGCTGCCGATCATGCGGTCTCCCGCGAGCGGGCCGCTATCGGCCTCCAGTATCACCGGGCTAGCTGCGTCCGAGCTGGCGGCCAGGATCGTGTGCGCGTAGATGCCGCGGCCAGCCGGAACCAGGACACGCTGCTGGCGGCCAGGGCGCGCTGCCACCTGCGAAGCCGCGGAGGCTTGCTCCCCCCCGACGCGGCCTGAGGCGCCACGGGCAGGATCAGGCGCCTGCGCCTGTTCTGCCTCGGGCGGCAGGATCACGTCGGTGCGGGGCATCCGCGTGCCCCAGCCGCCCATCATCTTGTCGATCGCCGCTTTGTAGCGCGCGTCCTCCGGGTCTGTGCGGCCGCCTGCCTGCGCCTGGATCACTCGTGCGGCGGGGGGCGGTGCAGCCAGAGCGGGCACAAAGGTCGCTTCTCCCTTGACAGGGAGCGGGTCGGGCGATGGAGCAGGGGTGGTTGGCTTCGGCTCCGGGCGGGGCGGGGCGGTGAGCAGCGGTCGCACGTTCGCCTGCTGGTAGAGCTGGCTCGCCGCGATTTGCGGCGTGAAGGACTGGCCCGCCGCCTTGCGCTCGGCCGCAGCCTCGTTGTTGCTGCGCTGGGCCAGCGTGTCCTGCTGCGGATTGCTGTTCAACCCGCCTGGCAGGGGGTTCACCGTGGGCAGGCGTCCGAATCGCGACGACGTGGGGGTGGTGCCGTGCAGGAAGGTCGCGCCGACGAGCAGGGCGGCGACGGCGCCGCCGCTGCAGGCGATGGCCAGGATACGGCGCGGACCTGCCGAACTGGCACCGTTGAACCGGCCGCGGATCGACGGCAGCTTGAAGGGCAGGCGGGAGGTGGACATCGACATGGGGTCAGTCCTTGAGGGAGGCTGAGACGGTTCGGCCGTTGACGGACAGCAGCACGATGGGCGTGGACGGCAGCGCGTAGATCCGCACGTCCCCTTCGCCGCTTTCCGTAGCGCTCCAGGGCGGCGACATCAGCGTGTGCCGGGTGCGCAGGTAGGTTTCCCCGCCCATGCGCCAGGCCCGCACCTCGTCGGGCGACACGCCCTCGACCTGCAACGGCCTCGCTTCCGCCGGCGCCACGCCCGCCAGCATCGCCGTGAGGTAGGCCGCACCTGTGACGGGCACGCCGGGCCTGGTGTCAATCTGCACCCGCGCGTTCGGGCCGCGGCGGTCCACCAACACGCTCAGGTCGGCGTCGTAGCGGTCGCGCCCGGCCACCACCAGGAAGGTGAGCGCCTTCGGCGCGCCTTGCAGGCTGACCAGCAGCCCGCCGCGGGGCGAGAGCGACATTGGCGTCACCTGCAGGACGTTGCTGCCCTTCACGGGCACGCAAACGTGGAAGCCGACCGCCTCCACGGCGGGTCCGCCTCCACCAGGTCCGCCGCTAGACGTGTTGCAGTTGCCGGTGCTGCCGCCCCCGCCCCCAGCGGAGTTGGAGTTGGTGTCCCACACGATCGGCCAGGGCTGGCCGGTGGCGTCAAAGAACGCGAGCTGACTCGGGTAGCCCTTCACGGTCTGCACGATGCTGGTGGCCTGGCCCGGCGCAAAGGTCACCTTGATGGGACGGCTGACCGGCGAGGCGATCTGCGCCACGCTTTCCTCCTGCGCGCGCTGGTTCTCTCCCAAGCGCCGGGCCAGTTCCCGGATCATCTCGGGCGTGATCGGGATGGCGTCCCGCACAGCGCGCTGCGCCGCGTCCGGCGTCGGCGTGCCCGCCGCGGGATCGTTGGGTTGAACCGGTCCCTGCGCCCAGGCGAGCGCGGGCGCCGCTAGGCAAGCAAGGGCGAGGATGACATGGCGGGACACGGTGGAACTCCTGCGGTGAAGGCTACATCTGGTCGGCGACGAGCTGCTCTATGGCGAGCCCATCCGGGTGGTTCTGAACCTCGGTGCGGACCACGAGGGCGGTGACCATCAGCCGCGTCGTGCTTTCCTGCTGGGTGTTCTGGCAGGTCTGCACGATGGGGAACTGCACGTCGTAGGCGAGCCGGCCGTTGATGACCTTGGTTTCACGGATCAGCGCCGCACGCTGCGCTTGCGCGTAGCAGAGCAGGCGGGCGCGCTTCATCGCCTCCAGGTTGCCGGTGCGCTTGAACTCCTCGGCGAAGGTGTTCCAGCCGTTCGGGGTGAAGCGCCGGCCGGCGGCGTTCAGCTGCTCCGGATAGTCGTGGTAGTTGACCGAGTAAGGGGCGAGCACGGCCTTCACCGACCATTGGAGCAGCTCGGTGTCGTCCACAATGGGGCTGCTCAGCGGCACCAGGGGCTGCGGCGGCGTGCGCCCGTCGATGCGGAAGAAGGTCCCCTGCGGCGGGTTCATCCAGACATAGGCATCGTGGGTCAGCGACATGCCGAGCAGCACGGCCATGCAGATCGTCAGCCCAATGCACCTGTTGACCAGGCTCGCTTGGAAATCCGGGTCGCTGAGCCGCCGGGACACGGCGGCAGGCTGGTTCTGCATGACGCAACTCCTGGTGTGCGTGGAGAACAATCAAGGATTCTGGCGCAAACGGGCCGGCGCTCGTGCGCGGTCAGAACGGATGCAGGGCAAAGGTCAGCGCGGGCGGGGAGTGGCGCACCCTTAGGATGGGCTGATGGTTCCGCTTGCGCTTCCCGAGCCGATCCCATTCGGGACTGGTGAACTGCCACTCCCGGCGCTTGCTCCAGAACCAGAACCGCTTGCCTTCCTTGGCGTACATCTTGCAGTGGCGCTCGACGTAGCCGGCGGCATCGATGTGGACGTCCACCACGCTTGGGTCGAAGTGGTCCACCAGCTCCTCGCGCCGGAAGATGAACAGGTCTTCCAGGTCCAAGAAGGTCGGAAGGCTGACCCGGAACCGCCTGCTCTGGACCGTTGAGGGCGACAGGCCCATGTCACGGGCGATTGCCTTGTAGTGTTGGCGTGCCCACCAGCGCTGGGCCAGCTCGACGTCGCGCTCCCGGGTCCATACGACCTCATGGCGCTTCGAACGGCGGCCGGGAGGGATGCCCACTGGAGTTGGCCGGGGCAGGTCGAACCCGGAGTTGTCAAAGCAAAACAGGTCGAGCGCCGTGTCGGCCTTGGGCAGGCTCGAAGCGGGCTGCGCTGCCACCGGGACTGGCGCTTGGGCCTGTGCTTGTGTCGGCGCAACCTCGCTTTCCGTCCCCTCCGCCGCGGCTGGCGCAGGTGCGTGATCCGGTTTGGTTGCCGCCCTGCTCCGTGCGGGAGCTTGTGCGCCAGCGGGCCGACTGGCCTGCCGGTGTGTCGGGCGGACGGCACCGGCCAGGTCGGATGGGGGCGGGCTGAACAGCAACTTGCGGTCGCGGCCAGGAAGCCCGAGCTGGCGGGCCTTGGCCCAGATGCTGCCCCGGGACCGCCCGAACCGCACGCCCAGGCTTTCCGCGCGCCACCCCGCCATCCACAGCACGATGAACAGCGCCGTGTCGCTGAAGAACCAAGGGTTACGTCCACCCGGCTTGCGCAGGGGCCGGTCGTGCGGGGTGGGCAGGTCGAGGTCAACCACCAGGTCGAGCAGCGCCGTTCGCGCCAGGCCGAGACACAGGCAGAGCAGCTCGGTGCCATGCCCCTTCGCCACCATGCCGGCCAGGACGCGCCGCGCGATCGCCGACGCTGGGGCGGGCGAGGGAGCGGTCGAGCCATCATCCTGAGGATGGTGGCCCAGGCACCTCCCGGATGATGTGGACAGCTCGGACATCCAGACACTCACACAACCGTGCGTTGTCCTTACCCAAGCTGGAAGGAGTTTGACAAGAGATAATTAACGATGAAGTGTGTTTAGTGCTCCTCCGAGGGTATCCAGTGTGCTTAGGCCACCCTCAGGGGGGTCCTAGCGCCTGCTGCGGACGGAGTTGAGCTGGTGGACCTTGCCGACCGTCCTGTTCAGGTCCCCGACGGCGTTGTTCAGGGCGTTGATGGTGCCGTTGAGGTCGGTGAGGACGGCGGCCCCGATCTCCTCCTCACCGGCGGCTTCCTCGCCCGCACCTGCAACGGAGGACGGCGGGAGAAGGCTGTGAACTGAGACGCCGAGGGCGTCAGCGGTTCGCCGGAGGCTGTGGATCATGGCGTTCTGCTGCCCGTCTTCCAGCAGGTGAATCCAGGACGGACTCGCTCCGATCATCGTGGAGAGTTCCTTCTGCGTGAGGCCCTTTCTCAGGCGAGCGGCTTTGACGCGCGCTCCCAGGGCATCAAGGAACTCATCCCGCTCTCGCGGAGTGTTCTCATCGTCCTTCATCCGCCTCGCCATGCATGCCTCTCCCAAATTGACCAAGTTCACGGCACAGCGGCCGGGACTGGACGGAGGCTCCTGAAGCGGCGCGAGGCTGCGACGGGACATCTCCGCTTCGTCTGTCACGGCTTATGTCCGGCTCGGACGAGTACGACAATGATCCGTTCGCGCCTCCGCGCGGTAGCGGTCTGCCACGCAAGGAGGTCCATATGAAGCTTACCGCAACGGCTGCCCTGTTCGGGCCATTGGTGCTGGCGGTCCCGGCCCAGGCAGAGTTTCAGGTCGCCCCAATCCGTTTGGAGGCGGGTGCCGTGGCGCAGGCCGGCCCGCAACCAGTCACGCCCTATCCCGGCAAGACGCTTCCCACCGCTGCCGCTGTCCGGCGACACCGCACCGGAGTGACGCCGGTGGTCCCTGTCGCGCTGGGGTTCGGCAGGCAGGTTCCGCTCGCGTTCGCAACGCGGCAGATCGTGCCGGCAGGGGTCAAGCTCACGTTCGGCCCGGAGGTGGAGCAGGATGCCCTGGTGGACTGGTCGGGCGGACGCCCCTGGGTTGAGGCGCTGCGCACGGCCGTTCGCCCCCTTGGCCTGCGCGTGTTCGTGAACTGGAAATCTGTGTCCATCACCCGCACCTGACCGGCGCCGTTCGCGCGACGGGAGGCGAGGCTGCGGTTCGACTTGCGGAGCGCGCGGATGGGAACCCAGGAAGGAACTGCCAGCGGAAAGCCGGACCACGGTGGCCGGCGATCAGGGGACGGGCAAACGGAGGGTGGTGGCGAGCTGGCTCGGCTTCAGGCTGGGCTGGCAGAAGCCGCACGGCGCGCTCCTGAACACCTGGCCACATCCTTGCTCGCGGACTCCGCGCGCGCGGACTTGGTGGCGGTGCTGGCGCAGCTTGAGCCGCAAGAAGCGCTCCTCGCCCTGGCACAGATTGCCTTCCTGCCAGTTCCGGACCGGCACGCGGTCCTGGCCAGCCTCCTGACAGCTGGACCTTCCAGTTCCGCACAAGCTCTCCGGGCCGGATTCGCAACACAGACCCGCCAGGCCCTGCTCGCCCGCATCTTCTCACCCACCCGCGTCAAGGCCCTCAAGCGGGCCTGCCGCACATTGACCAAGGAGACTACATGATGCGCCAGACCCTCGCCTTCGCTGCGCTGGCATCCGGCCTGCTCGGGCCGCCCGCCCTGGCACAAACCGAGCCGAGCAGCGCTAACTGCGCCGTCATCACCCAGGCCGCCGCCGACGGCGCGGCATCCCGCATCTCGGCCGACGACAGCAACATCAAGCCGCCGTCCAGTGTCACCAAGCTGTCCTGCCTCGACGGCCTGTTCAACGGGGTCGGCCTCGACGTCATCACCAACTTCCTCAACCCCACGAACCTCCTTGCCTCGGTTGAAGGCAAGATCTGCGCCGCTGTCACGCAAGAGTGGAACAACCTGATCGGCTCCGCCCAGTGCGGCCTGACCATCACGGGATTCGACCTCGGCTTCGGCGGCCTCGGCGGCGGCGGCTTCTGCCCCAAGCTGTCCTTCGGCGGCGGCGGGCCGCCCATAGGCACGGTCGGCGCAGGCCTGGGTTATGGCGGGGGAGGCGGCATCGTCGTCAACGGGTCGAGCCTGGCGCCCACCGGCTACACCGTGCCGCCAAACGCTGGCGCCTACTAGGAGCACCGGAAATGCGCAAACAACTTTTGCAGACCACGGCGGCGCTCATTGTCGGAGGGGTGCTGTTCAACACGGCACCAGCCTGGGCGGACCTTCCGACCATCGACGTCGCCGTGCAATGGGCGGTCCAGCAACTGCAAACGGCCGCGACCAACGCCGTGACAAGCATTGGCAACCAGATCACCAGTTCCGTCACCAAGCTGGAAACGTCGGTCAATGACATCCTGACCAAGGGCTTCACCCAGAACGCCAACTACGCCAAGGCGCAGGTCGGCGCGCAACAGCAGATCACCGACGCCTCCAACATGGCCAACGCCCGGTTCAGCCGCGACATGCGCAACGCCCAGATTCGGGACGAGCACACCGCCAACCCACAGTTCTGCCTCGCAGCCGACCACGGCCAAGCCCCAGTGGTGGCCTCGATCGCGTCCCACAATGTCGCCCGCGCGATCCAGGACATCGCGGACCGCCGCGGCGAGGCGGTGTCGGGCACCCCGGCCTACCTGGGCCAGGCGCAAGCAGTGCAGGCGATCAACAAGCTGCACATGAGCCGCTACTGCTCGACCGAGGAGAGCACGGCCGGGCTGTGCAGCAAGACGGCGCTGCCCAACGCGGACCAGCACGCGACCAACCTGTTCGGCAGCGGCACCTACACCGACCAGGACGGCGTGAACGCCGCCAACGACTTCAAGACCAACCTCATCCAGCCCGTCGTGCCGGCCGCCCTGCGCGCGGACCAGCTCACGTCGCTCACCGGCCAGGACGCCTGGGCGCGGCGGCGCAGCTACAACGCCCGCATGTCGCTGGCCGGCAGCGTCATCAGCTACGCCATCGCCGTCCAAACCCCGTCCGTGCCGCTCACCTCGCAGCAGCAGAGGCAGCTGACTGCGCAAGGGCTGCCGGCCCAGACGGAAGGGTCCTGGCTGACGGCGGTGACCCTGGAAGTGAACCGGCGCCTGAGCGACCCGGGCTGGCACGCAGGCTTGCAGAGCATGCCCCCGGCATCGGTGCAGCGCGAGATCGCGACCCAGCTCGCACTCGCCAACTACCTGGCCATGCAGAAGTACCGGGTCGAACTCTACAACGCCACCCTGAACGCGGCACGGGTCGCCCAGACCGAGGAGCAGAGCTTCCGGGAAGCTGTGCCGATGCCGACCCCGAACATGGCAGCCAACTAGCAACGCAGGAGAAAGTAGGACCATGTCAGACAGCATCGCAACAGCCGAGGCCCGCCAGAACCGGCCGAACATGGGTATGCCGCCAGCACCGCCGGCCATCACGGAACGGCCCGGCAGCGCCTCGGAAGCAGGTCCAGGCAAGCCGGGAGATGCAACGCCCGCGGACCCGCTGCGCGCCTTGATCGACAAGATGGAACGGGCACAGGCGCTGGTGTCGAGGGTTGACCCAGCCCTGGCCGCGGTGGTTCGGAACGTCGCCGAGAAGGTGGATCTGCCCGGACGCCTGGACGACCCGACTTACCGGACGCGGGTCGCCTACCTGCTGCAGGACATGGAGAAGCTGGTCGGCCCCGTCGCAGGCGTGCAGCCGGGCTTGCGGGAGGAGATGACGAATCTCGCTGCCACCGCTCCCGGTTTGCAGAACGAGCGCATGCAGGCATTGGTCGCGATGACAGCGAGCTTCGACGGCAAGGCCTTGGTCAGGGACATACGCCAGGGGGCGTCCGACATGGTCAAGGCTGGCGATCAGGCGTCGCCCGATGCCCAGAGCAAGGTGGAGGTGCTCGAGAACAGGATGCGACTGAGCACGCGCACGCTGTCTCCGGCAGATGCTGCCCCTGCCCGGGATGAGGCTGATGCGGCACGCAACGCGACAAAGGACACACCCGCTGTTCACGGTTCAGCGTCTCGGGAACCTACAGCGGGCAGATCTGGCCCGAATGCAGGTGGCGGACAGGCTGAGATTGGAACTTCAACGATGCGGCCGCAGGAGCAAAGCGTTGAGTTGCTTGGGCAAGTGGCTCCTGTCGCCGGCAATGGGCAGCAGCAGACGCAACTGGTCCAGCAAGCTCAAAAGTCTGCTGCCGTATTCGCCGTCATGGACGGCCTCCGCCGCCCCGAGGCGTCTGCACCGGCCCCTTGGGACAATCAGCTCACTCCACTGGCCAGTCGCCTGGCCAGCCATATGAAGTCGGTGCAGGCCGGCAAGGACGAGACCGCGATGACAACGGCCGAAGCCTCTGGCCAGGCTGCCACGCAGGCTCTTCAGGCCTTCGCCAGCGGACCCGGTGCCAGCATCATGAGCAAAATCAGCGCCGCCGCGAAAACCGACCCGGACGGCATGGCAGGGGTCGTCGCCGGCATGCGCGAAGGGGGCGCCTACGCGGATCTGCGCCGGGGGTTCAACGCCGACCTTGCGCAGGAGAAGGGCCTAGCCGCGTCGCTTGATCGCGCGGCCCAGGCGGTCGGGCAGTACGGCAAGGACCGTGCTGCGGTCGATCACATCGCCGGCTTCCAGGAGAGCGCCGCCACTATGACGGCCCGCTTCGCGAAGCTTGATGCTACGGTCGGCAAGGGTGCGTCCGAGACGCCCCACAGTAAGGAAGGCAAGAGCCTGTTCGAGGAGCTGGGCGAGAAGGCGGCCGAGTTGGCGCGCCGGGCCGTGGACGCGGTCAAGGCTGCCTTCACCCGCACGCCCGGCGCCGAGCGGGCCGCCTCCGGGCCGTCACCCTCGATGGGCTGAGGACCTGGCGGCGTACGCACCGTTCGCGCCACGCTGCCGCATCTTCGCGGGGAGTGTTCACCTTGCGAGGATGCCATGCGCCGTCCCTTGTTCGCCTGTCTTGTCCTTGCCCTGCTCGCGCTGGCGTTCGCTGCGCCGGTTCTTGCTCAGGGAACCCCGCCTGCCCCCAGCTACAACATGAGTTGGTCGGCGCTCGATCCCGGCACCGACTGGTCCGCCCAGGTCATCCTGAGCATTTTTCCCGTCAGCCCGGCCCCGGGTGGGGCTGCGTCCACCGGTGCCGCTGCGACGGTCATCGGCGCCCTGGTCGGCACCCTGACTGGCTTCGTCGCCGCCATCGCCATGGCTTGGCTTTGCTATGGCCTCATCATGCAGATCTTCCGCGGGGCCGAAACGTCGCGCGTGCTGGACCGCAACATGAGTGCCATGTTCCTGGTCCGCATGGGCTTCGCGGCGGTGATGATGTATCCGCTTTCCTCCGGCTTCAGCGCCGGGCAGAAGCTCGTCGTGCAGACCGCGCTCTGGGGTGCCGGCATGGCGAAGTCGGTTTACGCCATCGCCGTCAAGGCGGTCGGGCCGGACGCCATGCTGATCGCGCAGCCGATCATCCCGGGCACCAAGACCATCGTCGCCAACCTGATCCAGAACGAGTTGTGCCGCGCGCTGGTCAACGCGGCCTCCGCGCAGCCCGGCCTGGTGCCGGTGCCGGCGCCGAGCAGCTACCAACTGTCGAGCAACGTGTCCGTGCTCGGTGCCCAGGGGGTGCCTGGCGGCTACACGACCTGGACCTACGGGCTGTCTGCCGGCAACTGGACCGGGTCGGCCACCTGCGGGACCGTCACCGTCCGCACGCCGAAGTTGAGCAACACCACCATCGCCGGCGTGAACGTGGACATGACCGGCACCCAGCGGACGATCCTCACCAACGTAATCGCCTCCGACATCCGGCCCCAGGTCGAGGCCGTCGCCAAGCAGCTTTGGGACTCCAAGAAGGCATCAGCGCTGGCCCCGCTCCAGGGCGTGCTGACGACGGCCACCAACAACTACTCGGCTCAGCTGACCGCGGCCGCGAAGTCGAAGGTGGAGGACATCCGCACGGCCTTGCAGAATGCGGCCGAGGCCCGGGACGGCGGGGTTGGCCTGGCCACCGGGATGACGAAGCTTGCCGACCTCGGCTGGACCCAGGCCGGGGCCTACTACCTGGAGTTCGCCCGGCTGAATGGCCAGACGCTCTCCCTGCTCAACGCCACGCCGGTCGTGAACCCGCCGAGCTATGACGGCCTCGGACGGTCGCTGTCGCGCGACCTCGCGCCGGTCATGACATCCGCGACGGCGTTCATGACCAAGCTGAAGAGCTATGTCGGCACCAACGACGGCCTGGACGTACCCGGGGGCAACGCGGACCTGTTCAGCAGCGTGACGCCCGGCGACGACGGCGCCGGGGCCATCGAGCAGCTGTTCCGCAGTATGCGCCTGAACGAAAGCCTGCTGGCCCTGTTCACCAGCGGCATGCTGCCAACCAGCAGCATGTGGACCGACCCGTTCAGCACCCTCATGAAGCTTGGCAACGACATGGCGACCATCTCCCTGGCCGCCTTCGGCCTGGCCGGCCTGCTCAACTCGCAAACCGGCACGGCCGCGACCGCGGTGTTCAGCTTGCTGAGCGGCAACCCTGTTGCGGCGGGAACCGCCGTGGTCGGCCACTTCGTGGTCAGCTTCCTGGCCACGCCGATCTTCGCCGGCCTGTTGGCGATCCTGGTGCCGGGGCTGGTGATCGCCTTCGTGCTGCCGCTGATCCCCTGGCTCATGTTCCTCGCCGGTGTGATCGGCTGGCTGGTGCTGGTCTGCGAGGCCGTGATCGCCGTTCCGCTCTGGATGCTGGCCCACCTGACGTTTCAAGGCGAAGGCATGCACGGCCGGGCGCAGGAGGGCTACGCGCTGCTGTTCAACGTGCTCACCCGGCCGACACTGATGATCGTTGGACTGTTCCTGGGCTACCATGTGTTCGCAGCCTCTTCCTACCTGATCCGGCAAGGATTCGGCGTCGCGGCCGGCTTCGTACTAGCGAATGGCTGGCTGGTGACGAACGTGATCGGCGTCGCGGTGATGCTGTGCATCTTCGTGATGGCGCATGTCACGGCGGCGCTGCTCAGCTTCCGCATGATCACGTTGCTGCCGCACCACCTGCCCAAGCTGATCGGCTTCGCCTCGTCCAACCGCGTGGACATGGAGCAGTTCGGCCGTGACGCTGCGCTGGTGGGCACGATCGGGGCGCTGCGCAACATCCAGGGCGGCCTGGCCCCGCGCGGCCTTGGACAGGCTGGTCAAGCCAAGCAGTTGGGCGGTAATGGTGGACCCCGTGCCCTACCGGCGCCTGGTCAAGCTTCACAGGCTGGGGCAGGCGGCGCTGGGGTGGACTCGTCGCTGCAAGCGGCGACCGATGTGCCGCCGCAGCAGGAAGCGGGCAAGGAGGGGTGAAGTGGATGAGAATGGGATCAGCAGTGGGCTAGGAAGCCTGGCCCTGTTCGAGATGGGGCGTCAGGACGAGCGGTGGAGGCAGCGGCACGACGATGCTGTTTCCGCCTTCTCCGCCCGGCTCCGGGGCTATGTGCCGGTGAACGTTGATGCTGTCCTCGCCGAGAATCAGGCCCTGCACCAAAACAGCGCTGCACTCTGGCAGAATAACCAGGAACTGAGGCAACTCGTGGTGAACCTGCAGCGCGAGGTCCAGCGTCAATACAACAACAAATGCGAGTGGATCGCCTACGGTAAGGCTGTCGAAGCGGAGCGTGATGCCCTTCGCGTCGAGAAGGCCGCCCGCGAGGACGACATTCCTTGGTAGCATCTGTTCGACACAGTCGTTCGCGCCACAGCCTGGCATGGTGTGCTTCCTAGATCGGGGGCCACCATGCGTTTGTTCAACCTCGTCATGCTGACTGCGCTGGCCGGCGTGCCAGCAGCCTGCAGCAGCGCCAACCTGAAGTCGGCCAGCGACTACAGCGCACCGTCTGCGCCGCGGGTGAAGCACCTTTACTACAATCCGTACGCCGCCTACGGGGAAGCGAGTGCGACCTGGGTGCCGCCCGTATGGAACCGCGATGGCACGATCACGCGCCCAGCCGATCCTGGCGTAGAGATGGGACGCCCCGATTATGAGAGCGCCCCATGGGCAACCGGGGCAGCAGGCGGCAGGGCCTATGCCCCGCCCGGCACCTTCTAGCCTACCTGCGCGGCCAGAACGGGCCGGCCGAGCGGAGGTACTCGCCGGCCGACCCGAGCCGTCCCGTCCGCAATTGCCAGTTTACGTGGGCTTGCTGAAACGCCGCCAAGAAGAACACCAAGCAGAACGGGGCGAACTGCAGCCCGGCCAGAAGGCGTAGGCCCGTCCCGTCCAGCTCCAAGAGCCGCCAAAACCATAGCCCAATGAACGTGCATCCCAGCGCGAAGGCCAGGTAGGCCATCGTAGCCGTCTGACCCCGGCGCCTTGCTAGGCGCGCCTCCAACTCCCTTTCCGAAAGCTCGTAGGCGACGGCCGTGGCTGCGAAGTCCAGCTTGCCGTGAAGGTCAACCGGAACTGCCCGTAGCGGCAACGGCCCGCGCTTGAGGTCAGAGATCAGGCCGCGGATCAAGCGGCCATTCTGGATGATCTGTCCGAGGGAGAGCGCCGCGATCGGCGCTCCCAGGACCATCTTGGTTCCACGCCAGATGAAACCCCGCTTGGTCCGGCGCCGGCCAGGGCGGGATGGACTGTGGGACGGCTGGAATGTCTTATGCTCAAAGGCATCTTGGGCCTCAGCAGAGCAACGGCCCGGCTGCTGGCTGTCCGGCAACAGGGTCATAGCCTGCCTCCAATTGAGGCAACGAGAGCCTCGAGGTTGCCTGGCAAGCCATCGGTCCGGCCCTCGGCTCCATCCGCCTTTCGCCACAGGATAGTCGGCGTCCCGCGCAGCCCTATGGCCTTAGAGATCGCCTGGTTGGTCGCCAACCGCTCGGCAGCCGCCGGCTCAGCCGTGTTGGTCAGCTTGTTTCCGCTCCAGGCCGGAACCATCGCCTCCTGCGGCAAGCTCAGCATGGCCTTGGCCAGAAGCGTGCTGCGGCCCCCATCCTCGTGATCCAAGACAGATACCGGAATGACAGCGAGCTGTAGGCGCCCGCTGGCGACGTAGGGCCGCAATTGCTCCATGGCCCGTACCGACCAGGCGCAAAGAGGATCAATGAACACCCACAGGCGTGGCGCCGAGGGCGAGCCAATCGTGCCGTAGGTAGTGTCCTCGATTGCCTTAATGGCTGAGCCTGACGAGATCGGAGCTTGTGCGGGTGGTCCAGGCGGGGCATTGCCGATCATCACGGTCGGTATCGCACCTGGAATCGAAGACACATGGTCCCGGGTCAGATTCTTGCCTGCGGCATCGAACATGGCACCCGGGATCACGTGCTGGCCATTGGGGGTAGCATAGAAAACCTGGAACTGGGTTCCATTGCGGACGAAAATGCCGCGTAAGCCATGGTGAATACCGAGTTCCTTGACCTGGCCGGGTGCCATGGCGAGCAGGTCACTGGCCGATAGTTCAGACATCAAGCCAGCAACCAGGGCCTGCCCGTCTGGCGAAACATACATTCTCATGAATTGGCCGTCATTGCGTGCTACAACAGTGCGCAAGCCGTGGCTTATGCCGGCATCTGTGATCTGTGAACCAGATGCAGCGACATGGTCAAGGACTGGAGCGTCGGTGCTAACCCAAGATGGAGCGACGACCAGCGGAGTAGAGTCCACAATGCCTGGCACTCTTAAAGCAGCAGAAAGGCCGACTTCACCTGTCTCTCTGCTCTTGTCGCTCAGGACATTAGCAGGGGGTGCTTGCAAGACGCACTGCGGCTCTGATAGCGCGACGATTGGCACGAGCATGAGAGTGGAACATAGAAGTGGGACACGCATGATGATCTCCGTCGATGGGCACCGGATGGCATTAGCGTAACTGGGCGCGAACGGCGGCTTCCGGCGGCTGCCGCAAATCCAGAGCGCGAAACCGAGCGAGGTTGAGCCAAGGGTGCCGTCCGTCCCACCGTCGGAGCGAGCAGTCACTTGTAGACTTGTACGCCCGCCCTTTGGTGAGCTAGAATTCCAACTCCCAGACCGTGGAGGAGTACTCTTCCAGGACAACGCACATACCATCCCTGGTCATGTGCGGGGCTGACGGAGCGTTTCGGCAAACTCTTGCTGCCTCGTCACATGCGCGTCGCTCCAGCCAAACGGCATGTAGCGCGTCTTCATAAGCAGGGCCTGCAAGATCACCATCGAGTACCCGCTTCTTGGAGGCAAGGCCGTCGAGGAGGCCGAGTAAGCGGATGCACTGCTCGTTACAGGCCGGATTTGAGCCGCGGTTTTGCACCTCGTGGAATTCTACGGCTCCCGCAGAGAAGTCCGGATTGATGGGGTGAAAGGTATCAACATACCTTTTATCTCCGCCGACCGGCTGATCGCAAATCTCACACGAATGTTCATAAATCATTGGAGTGTATGCCCCTCCAGAGCGGTCCGTTTCGGAGATATCGCCAGATGTGAAGAACAGCACGGCCACTCCGGGCACGCCTATCCTCAAACGACTACTGTTAGCGCCAAACAAAGCCGTTGACGACAGGCGCCACTGCATCATAGCCGCTTCCACCCTCAGGTATCAAAAGCAAAGCAGCATGCTCGCGCATACCTCGCCCTGCTAATCAAGCAACGCCTCGTTGCCGACCAGATCAGCAATCCTACGGGCGGCCCGTTGCCTAGCGCTCTCTTGAAAGGTGACCACTTTTGGATCGTTGTGCAAACGTACTGTAATCCCGCCGCGGTAGTTCCAGTTGTCCCTACAGTGCAAAACGAGCAGATCAAGGTCTTTGTAGGACCGCATGCTGCGGCCACGATGCGTGCAGAAAGGGTAGAAGCCTTTGAGCCAACTAGGGTGCAGCCAGATGACGTGTTCCAGCGCCTTCTTGAAACGGTTCGGGCGGGTGATAACCACGACGCTCCGAACGAATCCGCCGTCCTGAAGCCCCTGCTTGATGTCAGACTCCTGCAGCCCGTAGAGATTGGCTTCCTGCGCCCAAGGCTCTGCCACGATTTGGAGTGATGGCACGCCGCTGTCTCTCCGCCTGCTGTTGGTGGTATCCTCGAAGCGCGAGACGGACGTCGGTCTGGCGCTGCTCGGTTAGGCACTCCTTTGAGTTCGCTCATCACATATTCTCACGGCCAAGAGAAGAGGGGCTACATCAAGCACAGTCCTGCGCGTTCTTACATCTTCGCGCACAATGGAGGAAACTCGAACAGGCCGCAAGCCTCTTTGGCCTTGTTAGTGGGTTGCAAGGTGGCCATCCGCCCCACATTGGGCTGCTTTACAGCAAGGTCTCAAGGACCTTTCCAAAATTTCATCTCCGTCTAACATTTTAGCATATTGGTAGGATCGCGCGTTTTCATAACTTTGTAACCTTGTGGTGCTTGGCATCCGGGCAAATCTCCCATATTCACGAAACATGGAAACGTCAGCAGCAGCCGAGGCCCTGAACATCCTCGGGAAGGATACTCGACTACGCTTGCTGCGCCTGGTCATGGCAAAAGGCGCATCCGGCATGCCTGCCGGTGAGATCGCGAGTATGCTGGTGATGTCATCATCGAGCTTGTCGCCGCACCTCCGGGCCTTGGAGAGGATAGGCCTCTTGCGGGCTACCAGGATTGGCAGGTCGATCCGCTATGCCGTTCACATCGCAGCGTTACGGCAGCTCTTTGCGTTCATGACGGAGACTTGCTGCGGCAATGAGCCCGACCGCTGTGGGACGATGAACCCGCTAATGCCGAAACAGGTGACCGGCTGCGGCCCACGCGCTTGCGGCCCGGCCCCTGTCGAGCCTTCCTACAACGTCCTCTTCCTCTGCATACGCAACTCGGCCAGGTCCATCATGGCAGAGGCGATCCTGAACAAGGTTGGGAAGGGCCGCTTCCACGCATTCTCCGGCGGGCCTATGCCGTCGCCGACCGGGCCTATGCCGGAAGTGCTGTCGATGTTGCAACGCTTCAAACACGACGTGACTGGCTTGAGGAGCAAGGATTGCGCTGAGTTCCGTCAGCCGGGAGCGCAACCGATGCACTTCGTGATCCAGGTATGCGAAGCGCCAACGAACGGCTTTTGTGGTGAACTTGGCGCAACCCCTGTCACTGCTGCTTGGCCGCTGCCTGACCCGGCGCAGTTCAGTGGTCGAGACATCGAGCGGCAAGTGCTGCTGAGTGAACTATATGGCGCCTTACTCCGGCGCATCAGCGTGTTCACCAGCTTGCCACTCGTTTCCCTGGACCGCATGGCATTGACCACGCGACTGAACGACATCGGCATGGCAAGCCTCCAAGTAGCGGAGTGATTGAACATGCGCGTCGGAATCAATGGTCTGGGCCGCATCGGTAGGCTTGCTCTGCGCGCCGGCTTGGGCGGGGTGCCCAGGCCGGACGACGATCCACGGAGGCACAACCGCCTCGACGTCGTGCATCTGAACGAAGTCAAGGGCGGTGCTGCCACTGCGGCTCACCTGCTTGAGTTTGACTCCCTGCACGGGCGGTGGCGGACGCCAATCGTCGCCGATGACCAGGCAGCAATTTGTGTCGGCAACGCGCGCCTGAGCTATTCGGCCGAAGCCGACCTCGTTGCCGTTCCTTGGGGCGACCTGGGCTGCGATGTCGTCCTCGAATGCACCGGCAAGTTCAAGAGCAAGGCGCAACTGGAGGGCTATTTCAAGCGGGGTGTCCGCGCCGTGATTGTCGCTGCCCCGGTGAAAGACGGGGCGCTCAACGTCGTGGTCGGCGTGAATGACGATCAGGTGGAGCCGAAAGCGCAGCCGTTGCTGACCGCAGCCTCCTGTACGACCAACTGCCTTGCCCCACTGGTCAAGGTCGTCCACGAAGCGATTGGCATCCGGCACGGCCAAATCACCACCCTTCATAATCCAACCAATACTAACGTCGTGGTCGATGCCCCGCACGCCGACCTGCGCCGGGCGCGCAGCGCGCTGCTGTCCCTCGCGCCGACGACGACCGGCAGCGCGACTGCGATTGGGCTGATCTACCCGGAGCTGAAGGGGAGGCTGGACGGCCATGCCGTCCGGGTGCCGGTCCTGAACGCTTCGTTGACCGACGCGGTGTTCGAGCTGACCCGGCGCACCGATGCCGACGAGGTGAACGCGCTGTTCCGCACGGCGGCGGCCGGGCCACTTGCCGGCATCCTCGGCTACGAGGAGCGGCCGCTGGTCTCGGTGGACTATGCCTCGGACACGCGCAGCGCGGTGCTCGACGCAGGTTCCACCCTGGTCACGGACGGCACCGCCCTGAAGCTCTACGCCTGGTACGACAACGAGATGGGCTACGCCTGCCGCATGGTGGACCTCGCCGCTATTGTCGGGACACGCCTGCAATGACCGGCGCCCGTGACTACGCCATCGTCACGGCGGCCTACTGGGGATTTACCCTAACCGATGGCGCGCTGCGTACCCTGGTGCTGCTGCACTTCTATCGGCTGGGCTACTCGCCCTTCACGCTGGCGTTGTTGTTCCTGCTCTACGAGGCCGCGGGCATCGTCGCCAACCTCGGCGGCGGGTGGCTCGCAGCGCGGTTCGGCATCACCCGCATGCTGGCCGTGGGCATGGCAGCCCAGATCGCCGGGCTGCTGATGCTCTCTGCTCTAGATCCCGCTTGGGGCGGTGCTGCGTCTGTAGCTTGGGTGGTGGCGGCGCAGGGCGTATCCGGGGTCGCCAAGGATTTGACCAAAACCGCCTCGAAGTCGGCAGTCAAGCTCACGGCGGCCTCGGCCTCCGGCACCCTGTTCCGTTGGACAGCTTGGTTCACCGGCTCGAAGAACGCCATAAAGGGCGTGGGTTTCTTCCTGGGCGGCGCGCTGCTCGGACTGGTCGGCTTCCGCCCGGCTCTGTGGCTCATGGCAGGCGGCCTTGGTCTCGTGCTCGCTTGTGTGCTGCTTGCACTTCCGCCCCTGCTCGGCAAGTCCAAGGCGTCGCGCTCGGCGCGCGAGTTCCTGGCGAAGTCGCGCGGCGTTAACCTGCTTGCGGCTGCGCGCATCACCCTGTTCGCCGCCCGCGACGTGTGGTTCGTGGTCGGCCTGCCGGTGTTCCTCTACTCCAGCGGCTGGACCTTTACCGGCGTCGGCACCTTCCTCGCGGTCTGGACCATCGGCTACGGCCTGGTGCAGGCGGCAACCCCGGCGCTGGTGCGACGCAGCTCGGACGGGCTGTCGCGCGAAGTGCCGGCCGCACGAGCCTGGGCGCTTGGGCTTGCGGCGGTGCCGACGCTGCTCGGCCTTGTGCTGGCGCTCGCGCTCCCGGGACGGCCGGACTTGGTTGTGACCGTTGGCCTGGGCCTGTTCGGCTTGGCTTTCGCCGTCAACTCGTCGCTGCATTCCTATCTGATCCTGGCCTATGCCGGGTCGGAGAAGGCGGCCGAGGATGTCGGATTCTACTACGCTGCCAACGCGGCCGGCCGGCTGCTCGGCATCCTGCTCTCCGGCACCCTCTACCAAGCCGGCGGTCTCGTCGCCTGCCTGTTCGGCGCCGCGGCGCTGTTGGCGGTCTGCTGGGCGACGTCCTTGGCGCTCCCAGTCGCGCGCACTCAACCCGTAGCGGCCTGAGCCGCACCATAAGGAGTTCGCCCGTTGAACGACCACCACGACCTTGCCGGTCGCCAGCATGGCAACACGGCCGCGGCGGCGCGCCCGGGAGCCGAGCCGCGGATGACCCCCGCGTCCGACCCGGTGGTTTACCCCGTCATGCGCCTGGGCAACATCGCGGAGCTGCGGCCCAACGAACCCGTGCCGATGTCCTACCCCGACAGCCAGAGCCCGGGCGTGCTCATCAAGGTAGGGAACGCAGTGGAGAACGGCGTGGGGCCAGACGGGGACGTCGTGGCCTACTCCACGCAGTGCCCGCACCGCGGCTACCGGCTGTTCTACCGCGCCGACGACAAGACCCTGAACTGCCCCGGGCACTACAGCCGCTACGACTGCGAGCGCGGCGGCCTGTTGGTTTGGGGGCACGCCACGCAGAACCTTCCCCAGTTCAAGCTGCGTGTCGCGGCCAGCGGCGACATCTTCGCCGTAGGCGTGGACGAGCTGATCTACGGCCGCACCTGCAACGTGCTGGCCTGAACGGAGACACGCCCATGGCCTACAAGCGCCAGATCGGCCGCCTGCCGATCCCACCCCGTGACGCCCGCGTCACCAATGCTGTCTGCAACTGGTGCATCGTCGGCTGCGGCTACAAGGCATACACCTGGGACGTGGACTGCCAGGGCGGCCCCGACCCGGCGGACAACGCTTTTGGCTTGGACCTTGGGCAGCAGCAGGACCGCGAGAGCCCAGCCTGGTACGCGCCCTCCATGTACAACGTGGTGCGTCGGGACGGGCGCGACGTGCATATCGTTCTTAAACCTGACCAGGACTGCGTCGTGAACTCTGGACTGGGTTCGATCCGCGGCGCCCGGATGGCGGAGATGCTGCCCTCGCGGGTAACCGGCAGCTCGCGTGCGCGGCTGACCGAGCCGCATGTGTGGCGCTACGGCGGACTGAACCCGACAGGATGGGACGATGCGCTCGGCCTCGTCGCCGAGGTGACGCGCCGGGTGATCGAGGAGCAAGGCGAGGACGGGCTGCTGGTCTCGGCCTACGACCACGGCGGCGCCGGCGGCGGCTACGAGAACGTCTGGGCCACCGGCAAGCTCTACTTCGAGAGCATGAAGGTGCGGAACATCCGCATCCACAACCGCCCCGCCTACAACAGCGAGGTGCATGGCACCCGCGACATGGGCGTGCGCGAGCTGAACAACTGCTACGAGGACGCCCAGCTCGCGGACACCCTCTTCATTGTCGGCGCCAACAGCCTGGAGGCGCAGACCAACTACTTCCTGAACCACTGGGTGCCCAACCTGCGCGGCGCCAGCCTGGACAAGAAGCGCGCGCTGCTGCCGGACGAGCCGCACGCGCCTGGTCGGCTCATCATGGTGGACCCGCGCCGCACCGTGACCGTGGACGCCGCCGAGGCCGAGGCGGGCGCGGAGAACGTGCTGCACCTGCAGATCGAGTCCGGCACCGACCTGGTGCTGTTCAACGCGCTGCTGACGGAGATCGCCGACTGCGGCTGGGTGGACCGCGCCTTCATCGACGCCTCCACGACCGGCTTCACTGCGTCGGTGGACGCGAACCGCACCACCGTGGAAACGGCTGCGCGCATTACCGGTCTGTCGCCCGAGAGCATCCGCAAGGCCGCGGCCTGGATCGCCGAGCCGAAAGGGGGCCATCGGCGGCGGACCATGTTCGCCTACGAGAAGGGCCTGATCTGGGGCAACGACAACTACCGCACCAACCAGGCACTCGTGAACCTCGGCCTGGCCACGGGCAACGTCGGCCGCCCTGGCGGCGGCTGCGTGCGCCTGGGCGGGCACATGGAAGGTTACGTGCGCCCGTCCGACGCCCACATCGGTCGGCCCGCGCCCAACGTGGACCGGCTGATCATCGACGGGCACGGCGGCGTGCACCATGTCTGGGGCTGCGACGCCTTCAAGACCACCCTGAACGCCGCCGAGTACAAGCGCGTCTACAAGCGCCGCACCGACTTGGTGAAGGAGGCGATGGACGCCGTGCCGGCCGGCGACCGCGAGGCCCTGGTCGAGGCCATCATGGGTGCCATCCGCCGAGGTGGGCTTTTCAGCGTGGACGTGGACATCGTGCCCGCGGCGATCGCGGCCTGCTCGCATGTCGTGCTGTCGGCGGCCACCGCGGGCGAGATGAACCTGACCTCGATGAACGGCGAGCGCCGGCTGCGCCTGACCGAGCGCTGGATGGACCCGCCCGGCCAGGCGCTGCCCGACTGCCTCATCGTCGCCCGCCTCGCGAAGGCCCTCGAAGCATCCTGGCGGGCGGCGGACAAGCCGGAGGTGGCCGACCGCTTCCGCGGCTACGACTGGCGCTCCGAGGAGGACGCCTTCATGGACGGCTACCACGCCCACGAGGAGGGCGGCGAGCACGTCACCTACGACCGGCTGCGTGTCATGGGCACCAACGGCGTCCAAACGCCTGCGCGCGGCTTCGAGGACGACCGGATCGTCGGGACGCAGCGCTTGTACGAGGACGGCGTGTTCGAACGCCCGGACGGCCGGGCGGAGTTCCGCACCACGCAGTGGCGCGGCCTGCAGGCCAAGGGCAAGCAGGAAGAGAAAGAGCGCTTCCGCTTCCTCATCAACAACGGTCGCACCAACCACATCTGGCAATCCGCCTTCCTCGACCAGCACAACGCGCTCGTCTCCGACCGCTTCCCGTTCCCGCCGCTGCTGATGCACCCGGACGACGTGGAGGAACTGGCGCTCCGGGCGGGCGACCTGGTGGAGGTATGGAACAGCAACGGCGCCACGCAGGCAGTCGTGTGGCCGGAGCAGCAAACGCGCCGCAACGAAACTTTCTTGGTATACGCCCACCCCGCCGGCCCCGCAGGCAACGTGGTGAGCGAGGCAACCAACGAGCTGGTCATCCCGAACTTCAAGCAAACCTGGGGCAACATCCGCAAGCTTGCCGACGTGCCGGAAGCGGTGCGGCACCTGAGCTTCAAGATCCAGGGCTTCCGGTCGCAGTGTGAAGGCGAAGCCTCAAGCAGTCCGGATCACGGCGCCGCCCCGGCCGCCGCGCAACTGGGCGCTGGCGCCTAGCGGCCACATGACGACCATCAAGGAGTCTACACCGATGCTGACCCGCCGCGCCCTGATAGGAAACACGACCCTCGCGACCGCCTCGCTGTCCTGGCCCGGCCCGACATGGGCGGCGACGCCGCGCGACGTCGCGGTCATGGCCAAGCAGATCGACGATATCGCCTCCCTCGACCCGCACGAGAGCCACGAGCCCTCGGGCGACGAGGTTGTCAGCAACTGCTACCAGGTGCTGGTCCGGCCCGACCGCGCCGATCCCACCCTGCTGCGTGGTGAACTGGCCGAAGCCTGGGAGGTGAGCGGGGACGGCCTCGCTTACACGTTCCGCCTCCGCCCGGATGCCCGCTTCGCCTCCGGCAGCCCGGTCACGGCCGAGGACGTCGCCTTCTCGTTGCAGCGCGCGATCATGCTCAACATGGCGCCCGCGTCGATCATCGGCCAGTTCGGCTTCACCAAGGATAACGTCGCCGGGCGCATCCGCGCCGAGGACGAGCGCACCCTCGTGTTGCGCCTGGCCGAGCGCAAGGCGCCCAGCTACCTGCACTACTGTCTCTCGGCCGCGGTGGGCAGCGTGGTCGAGAAACGGGCCGCGCTGGAGCACCAACAGAGCGGCGACCTTGGCAACGCCTGGCTGAAGACGCACAGCGCCGGCTCTGGACCATGGGTGCTGCGCGACTGGCGCCCGAACGAGAGCGTGACGCTGGACGCCGATCCGACCGCGGGCGGCGCGATCAAGCGATTGGTGATCCGCCACGTGGCCGATCCGGCGGCGCAGATGCTCCTGCTGCGGGGCGGGGATGCCGACATCGCCCGCGACCTCACTGCCGACCAGCTCCGCTCGCTCGACGAAGGCGCCGGCTACACGGTGTCGTCGCAGGGTCGGGGCATGCTGATGTACGTGGCGATGAACCAGCAGCACCCCGAGCTGTCCCGGCCCGGCGTGCGCCAGGCAATCAAGTGGGCGCTGGACTATGAGGCGATCCAGCGCAGCATCGTGCCCACGACCTACCGCGTGCATCAGGCTTTCCTGCCGCGGGGCTTCCCGGCCGCGCTGGAGGAAGCGCCGTTCCGCAAGGACGTAGCGCGCGCGAAGGCGCTGCTGGCCGAGGCAGGGCTTGCGGGCGGCTTCGAGGTGACGATGGACCACCCGTCGGCGTCCCCGCACAGCGACATCGCGCAAGCCGTGCAGGCCGACCTCGGCCAGGTCGGCATCCGGGTCCGGCTGCTCGCCGCCGACGGCCGGCAGGTGATCACCAAAACTCGGGCGCGCCAGCATCAGCTGGCGCTGCTGACCTGGGGCTCGGACTACTTCGACCCCGATGCCAACGCCGGCACCTTCTGCGTCAACACCGACAACGGCCCCGAGGCTCGTGACCGCACCCTGGCCTGGCGCTCCGCCTGGCAGGATCGGGAGCTGACCGAGCAGGCGCTGGCGGCCGTGCTGGAAGCGGACCCCAAGCTGCGCCTGGGACTCTACGAGCGGATGCAGCGCGAGCACATGGAGCGCAGCCCGTTCGCCGTCATGCTGCAGCAGACTGCCACGGCGGTGTCACGCCCCGGCGTCTCGGGCTTCGAGGTCGCGCCGGCGGGTCGGCCAATCCGCTACGCGGGCATCCGGAAGGCATGATGCCGGAGGCCACCGGGGATAGGACCATGGCCCCCGGTGTGCCCGCCGGGCAGGACGGAAAGGGGCGCACGGGTCCGGTGCAAGGGGAAGCGGCAGGGCGCCCCGCCCGAAGCATCAGCACGGTCAACGGGATCGGGCTTTGGACCCTTTACCGCCGGGAGGTCATGCGCTTTTCCTCCGTGGCCGCGCAGACCGTCGTCGGGCCGGCGGTGACCACGCTGCTGTTCCTCGTCGTCCTGGGCGTCGTTATGACCCGGCGCGGGCCGCCGCAGCCGGTCGGCGGCGTGCCCTACCTGGAGTTCCTCGCGGCCGGCCTGGTCGTGATGACCATGGCGCAGAACGCCTTTGCCAACACGTCGTCCTCGCTGGTGATCGCCAAGGTCCAGGGGAACATCACCGACCTGCTGCTTGTCCCCCTCTCGCCTGGTGCGTTCGTGGCTGGCTTCGCACTCGGGGGACTGACGCGCGGCCTGCTGGTCGGTGCCCTCGTCGCCTTGGTCACGCTGCCGTTCGTCAGCCTCGGGCTCGCGCACCCTGCTTTCATGGCGTTCCACGCCGTCGCGGCCTGCCTGCTGCTAGCGCTGCTTGGCCTGCTCGGCGGCTTGTGGGCGCGCAAGCTCGACCAGCTCGGCGCCATGACCAGCTTTGTCGTGACGCCGCTCACCTTCCTGTCCGGCACCTTCTACTCCGTGTCGGACCTGCCGCCTTTGTTCCAGCTCCTGGCGCATGCGAACCCGTTCTTCTACATGATCGACGGGTTCCGATACGGCATCACTGGTCACGCCGACGGGTCGCTGGTCGCCGGGCTTGCGGTGATGGCCGGTACGACCCTCTTGGCAACCGCTGCAAGCTACCGCCTTGTTGCGGTCGGCTGGCGGCTCACGTCCTGATGGACGGCATGGGGTCGCCTGCCGCCATCGAGGTCGCCGCGCTGGACAAGGTGTACCCGGGCGAGGGAAGGCGGTCCGGCAAGCACGCGCTCAAGGAGGTGAGCCTCGCCATTCCAAGCGGCTGCATCTTCGGCCTGCTCGGACCGAATGGCGCCGGGAAGTCCACGCTCATCAACATCCTGGGCGGGCTGGTACGCAAGTCGAGCGGCCGCGTGCGGGTCTGCGGCATCGACCTGGACGACGCCCCCCGTGCGGCGCGGGCCGTCATCGGCGTCGTGCCGCAGGAGCTGACGCTCGATCCCTACTTCCCCGCACGCGCGGCGCTCGATTTGCAGGCTGGCCTGTTCGGCATTCCCAAGGCGGCACGGCGCACGGACGAGCTTCTCTCGATTCTAGGGTTGGCGGACAAGGCGGACGCACCTGCCCGCAGCTTGTCCGGGGGCATGCGGCGACGGCTCATGGTCGGCAAGGCGCTGGTGCACAGCCCACAGGTCCTCATACTCGACGAGCCGACCGCGGGCGTCGATGTCGCGCTCCGGCAGCAGCTGTGGGACTACGTTCGGACGCTCAACCGTGCCGGCACGACCGTGCTGCTTACGACCCACTACCTTCATGAAGCCGAGGCTTTGTGCGATCGCATCGCTGTCCTGGCCGATGGCGAGATCCGCGTGGAGGACACGACCGAGGCCCTGCTCCAGAGCGTGGAGGACAGGGTGCTGACCATCGAGCTGGCGTCGCCTTTCGAGGCGGTCCCTGCTGCGCTCCGCCCGTTCTGCCCGACCGTAGCCGGACCACAACGGCTGGCTTTCCGCTACAAGCGGGGAACCGATGCCGCTCACCGGATACTCGAAGCCATACATGCCGCCAGACTGCAGGTGGGTGACCTTGCCACGGACCAGCCGGACCTTGAGGAGGTCTTCCTTGATCTCACCAAGCCGCAAGGGCCATCGTTACGAAAGCATACATCATGAAAGGCTTGTGACGGCGTTGGTGCGTCACGCCGCGGAGCGGTGCATCCTATAGGACATAGCTCCTGCCTCCGTTACAGGATGCAGATCGCACCGTATGCACCTGATTGCCCTCACCCATCCAAATTAGGAAGGTCTTCCGCGGGAAAACCCTATCCAGGACCGGTGTGTTCCCTCTACGTTCTCACACTTGTGGGCGGATGAGGGAGAAATTGGCACATGCAGACGGCGGCCATCGCAAGTCTGCGTGCAAGCATCGCGGCATTGGAGCGTGGCCCAGCAGATGCCGCGTCATCGCCGCGTCACTTGCCGTTCGATGCCCCGGAGCTGGACGACCGCCTGCCCGGCAGGGGCCTCGCCCTGGGCGCGGTGCATGAGGTGTTCGCGGGCGGTCCCGCCGTCGAGCACGGCGCTGCCCCGGCGCTGTTCGTCGCCGGGGTGCTGGCCCGCCGGCCCGGCCCGGTGGTGTGGATCATGGCCCGGCGCGACCTCTACCCGCCGGCCCTGGCCCGCGCCGGCCTCGACCCCGGCCGCATCGTCTTCGTCGAGGCGCGGCACGGCGCCCTGCGGGCCATGGAGGAGAGCCTGCGCCACCCCGGGCTGGCGGGCGTGGCGGAACGTGTCAACGACTTTGATACAGCCGGGTTTGGAATTTAGGCTTGGCTGGTCGGGTCGGTTATGCGGCATTGAACTGAGCGAGGCGGCCGGCTCTTTGGTGTGATCCTGGCGAGTAAGGATCGGGTGACCGGCACACTGGGTTACTGCGTCACGTAACGGATTGCAGTGGGAGCGAGCTGGCAAGACGCGACGGTAGAGACGATGGCTGGTGACAAGCAAGAGGGCAGCCGGGGAAAGGCATGAAGCGCTTCGACGGTTGCTTCGGCATCAGGGACGGCGTTCAGGCGCGGCTGTTCGGCGTGGGCGGGTTGATCCAGGCGGCGATTGGTTTGTCGGGCGGCGTGGGCGGCCTGTTGACGAAGCGCTCCGGGGTTTCCCGGAACGCCTGATCGAGGATGTGCTGACGTGCGGCGTGAACGGCGTCGGCCTGGCCGTAATGCACCTGGTCCGGGGTCATGAGGCCGATGCCGGCGTGGTGGTGGTCCTGGTTATACCAATCGAAGAACCGTCGGCAGAAGCTTTTGGCGTCCTCGATGCAGCCGAAGCGCTGGGGAAAGCGCGGCTGATACTTCAGCGTCTTGAAGTGGCTTTCGGAGAAGGGGTTGTCGTTGGACGTGTGCGGGCGGTTGTGCGAGCGCGTCACCCCGAGATCGGCGAGCAGCAAGGCGGTCGCACGGGCCTTCATCGGCCCGCCGCGATCGGCGTGCAGCGTCAGCTGGCCGGGCAGCACGTTGTGCTTGGCGATCGCGTCATCGAGCAGCGGCCGGAACAGCGCGGCACTTTCGGCGTCGGCCACACACCAGCCGACGACCCGGCGGCTGAAGATGTCGAGGATCACGTAGAGGTAGAAGTAGCTCCATTTGGCAGGTCCCATCAGCTTGGTGATGTCCCAGGACCAGACCTCGTTCGGACGTTCTGCCAGCAGCTCGGGCTTTTGATAGACGGGATGGCGGAGCTGCTTGCGGCGCTCGCGGATCTCGCCGTTCCGGCCAAGTAGCCGATACATGGTGCGGATCGAGCAGTGGTAGACACCCTCGTCGAGCAGGCAGGCGTAGATCTCGGCCGGCGCCTGGTCGGCGAAACGCGGTGCGTGCAGCAGGTCCAGCACTGCTTGCTGCTGCGGAACGCTCAGCGCCCGTGCCGGCCGTGGTCGCGGGCGGAGGGCCACCGGCGGCGCGGCCAGGCGCGCGCGCCGGCGTTGCACGCTGGCGCGTGAGACCCCGAGCGCCGCACAGGCTGCAGCCATCAAGCCGCTGTCTGGCGCCAGGCCAGCGACCGCGTCGGTCAAGGCTCGCCGTCGCTGGGCGCCAGCGGGATACCCAGCAGCTCCGCAACTTTTTTTTGGATGCCGATGATGGCCTCGGCACGTGCTAGCCGCAGCGTCAAACGCGCGTTGTCTTTCTGAAGAACTGCCACTTCGGTGGTGAGCGGGTGGGGTTCGGCAGCCTTTGGGCCGCGCTTGGCCGGCGTCAGGGCGCCGAGAGCGCCTGCATCGCGTTGCCGGCGCCAGTCGGTCAGCGCCGAGGAGTAGAGGCCTTCGCGGCGCAGGATGGCGGCGATGCCGCCGGTGTCAGTCGCGCGGTCCGTGTCGGCGAGAATGCGCAGCTTATCCTGGGCGGTGAAAATGCGGCGGTGCGGGCGAGCCGTGAGCTCAGGTGAGGCCGAGGCAGGCGCCGCCACCGTCGGCCTCCGGCCTCCGTTCGTGGCGGCGCCCGCCTCGGCTTCGATCGGTGTCTGTGTCATGGGCATGAGCAAGATGATCCTTCAGCACCCTCAAGGCTAAACTTCCGGGGGGACGATGTCTCATCATCATTGGCACGGAGGGTGGCCTGCGAGCACGAGGGCCGGCTCGACCTCACCGCCTCGCGGCGGCTGCAGTTGGCGGCCGAGGCCGCGGACGTGCTCGGCTTCGTCCTGCGGCGGTCGCGCCGCTTCGACGACCCGGCGCTGGACGCGCCCTCGGCCGCTTCGACCCGCTGGCGGATCACCGGCCTCCCTTCCCGCCCGCCCCTGCCGCACGCCCCGGACGTGCCCGGCCTCGGCCGCCCGGTCTGGCGCCTGGACCTGCTGCGCTGCCGCGGTGCGCAAGCCGCTAGTATCATCGTGGAGGCTCCGGATGCGCAGGGTCGTCTCGCTATACCTTCCTACCTGGCCGACCGACCGGCTGCGGCGCCGCGCCTACGCCGGACTGCCGGCGGAGCGGCCCTTGGTCACGCGGGCGCATGACGGCCGGCGGATGGCGGTCGCCGCCGCGGACGCTGCCGCCCGGGCGCAAGGCTTGCGGCCGCGCACGCCCCTGGCGCAGGCAACGGCGATGGTGCCCGGCCTGGCCGTGGCCGAGGCCGACCCGGAGGGGGACCGGCAGGCCCTGCGGGACCTGGCCGCCTGGTGCCTGCACCTGTCGCCGATGACCGCGCCGGACCCGCCGGACGGCATCTGGATCGACGTCACCGGCTGCGCGCACCTGCACGGGGGCGAGGCGCGCATGCTGGATGCCCTGGTAGCGCAGCTGTCCACGGCCGGGCTTGCCGCCCGAGCCGGCCTCGCCGACACGCCCGGGGCCGCTCACGCGGTGGCGCGCCATGGTAAGAACAGGGTGGCCGTCGTCGTGCCGGGCGGGCACGCGGACGCGCTGTGGCCCATGCCGCTCTGCGCCCTGCGGATCGCCGGCCCGTCTCTGGACGCCTTGCACCGGCTCGGGGTCGAGCGGGTCGGCCAGTTGGCCGCCATGCCTCGCGGCCCGCTGGCGCGCCGCTTCGGCGGCCACGTGCTGCTCCGGCTTGACCAGGCCCTGGGGCAGGTGGCGGAGCCGGTCCAGCCGATGCTGCCGCCGGAGACGGTCCATGTCCGCCGCGCCTTCTTGGAGCCGGCATCCACGGCCGAGGCTTTCTCGGCGGCGATCCTGGTCCTGGTCGAGGCGGCCTGCGCCGCGCTGGAGCGGCGCGGCCTCGGCGCCCGCAGGCTCGACCTGGTGTTCGAGCGGGTGGACGGAGGCGTGCAGGTGGTGCGGGTCGGCACCGCCCGGCCGGTGCGCGACGCGGGGCACCTGGCGCGCCTGCTCGGCGAGCGCATCGAGACGGTGGACCCCGGCTTCGGCGTCGAGGCGATGCGGCTGGTGCTGCCCCTGGTGGAGCCGCTCGGCCCCGTGCAGTGCCGCGACGCGCTGGACGGAACGCCTGCTGGGAGCGCCGACATCGCAGCGCTGATCGACCGGCTGGGCAACCGGCTCGGCGCCAACCGGGTGTACCGGGTCGCGCCGGTCGAGAGCGACGTGCCGGAGAGGGCGACGACGGTGACGCAGCCGATGGCCTCGGCCGGCGGACCGGGATGGGCGGCACCCTGGCCCCGCCCCACCCGGCTGCTGCCGCGGCCGGAGCCGCTGGAGGCGATGGGCATGCTGCCCGACTACCCGCCGCGGGCGTTCACCTGGCGCCGGGTGCGGCACCGCGTGGCGCGCGCCGACGGGCCGGAGCGCATCGCCGGCGAGTGGTGGCGCCGCGCCGGCGAGCGCGCCGCGGTGCGCGACTACTGGGCGGTCGAGGACGAGGGCGGGCAGCGCTTCTGGCTGTTCCGCCAAGGCGACGGCCTCGATCCCGCCACTGGCGGCCTCGCCTGGTTCCTGCACGGCCTCTTCTAGGACGGCGACCGCACCATGACCGATGCCGACAAGCGCGACCTGATGCCCGCCACCGCCGCCGAGGTGGAGGAGAGCCTGTCCTTTGGCCTGCGCTACGCCGGCAAGCGGCGCGTCCACACGGCCGACGACGTGATGGCGCGGGTCACGGCCGAGCGCCTGGTCGCCCACCTGGAGCGGTCCGGCTACGTGCTGATGAGGCGTCCCGCCGCGGCTGTCCCGTCCACCAGCGGGCACAAGCATCCGCACAGGGGGTGACGGGACCGGGAGCCTGAAGCGCTGACGCCCGTGCCGGATGTGCCCTACGCCGAGCTGCAGGTCACGACGAACTACTCCTTCCTGCGCGGCGCCAGCCACGTCGAAGAGCTGCTCGCCGCGGCCAAGGCGCTCGGCCTGGCGGCCATTGGGGTTACCGACCGCAACACCCTGTCCGGCATCGCACGCGCCCATGCCCGCGCCGGGGAGGTTGGCATGCGCCTGGTGGTCGGCTGCCGGCTGGACCTGCGCGACGGCCTGCCGGTGCTGGCCTATCCGCTGGACCGTGCTGGCTATGCCCGGCTGTGCCGGCTGCTGACGCTGGGCAAGGGGCGCGTGGGCAAGGGCGGCTGCGACCTTTGCTGGGCGGACCTCGCCGCGGGCGGCGACGGGCTGCTGCTGGTGCTGTTGCCCGGCCAGCCCGACGCCGCGCTGGCCACGATGCTTGCCCGGCTGCGGCAGGACTTCGCGGGGCGCTGCTACCTGGCGCTGGGCCTGCGCCGGCGGCCCGGCGACGCCGTGCGGCTGCACATGCTCGCCGAGATGGCGGGGGCGGCCGGGGTGCCGGCCGTCGTCACCGGCGACGTGCTCTACCACGCGCCGGAGCGCCGCATCCTGCAGGACGTGGTGACCTGCATCCGCGAGGGCTGCAACATCGACGACGCCGGGTTCCGCCGCGAGCGCTTCGCCGACCGGCACCTGAAGGCGCCGGAGGAGATGGCGCGGCTGTATGCCCGCCACCCCGAGGCGCTGGCGCGGACGCTGGAGATCGCCGGCCGCTGCACCTTCAGCCTGTCCGACCTGCGCTACCAGTATCCAAACGAGTGCGAACTGCCGGGCGAGGTGCCGCAGCAGGCGCTGGAACGCCAGGTCACGGCAAGCGTCCCGCTGCGCTACCCGGACGGTCTGCCGCCGGACGTCGCGCGGCAGCTTGCCCACGAGCTGCGGCTGATCGGGGAGCTGGACTACGCCCCCTACTTCCTGACGGTGAACAGCATCGTCCGGTTCGCGCGCAGCAAGGGCATCTTGTGCCAGGGCCGCGGCTCCGCCGCCAACTCCGCCGTCTGCTACGTGCTGGGCATCACCAGCATCGACCCGGTGCGGTCGGGCCTGCTGTTCGAGAGGTTCATCTCCGCTGAGCGGCGGGAGCCGCCGGACATCGACGTGGACTTCGAGGCCGAGCGCCGCGAGGAGGTGATCCAGTGGGTGTACGAGCACTACGGCCGGGACCGGGCGGCGCTGTGCGCGACGGTGATGCGCTTCGGCCCGAAAGGCGCCATCCGCGACGTGGGCAAGGCGCTCGGGCTGACCGAGGACGTGACCGGCGCGCTCGCCTCCCAGGTCTGGGGTGGGTCAGGGGGCAGCCGGGACGGCGGGCCGGAGGGCGCCGAGCAGAGCATGGCGGACCACGCCGCGGCGCTGGGCCTCAACCTCGGCGACCGCCGGCTGCGCCTGGCGCTGGAGCTGTCGGCGGAGCTGGTCGGCTTCCCCCGCCAGCTCGGCACCCACCCGGGCGGCTTCGTGCTGACCAGCGGGCCACTGGCCGACCTGGTCCCGGTCGAGCCGGCGGCGATGGCCGGCCGCCAGGTGATCGAGTGGGACAAGGACGACATTGACGCGCTGCGGTGGATGAAGGTGGACGTGCTCGGCCTGGGGATGCTCGGCTGCCTGCGCCGCGGGTTCGAGCTGCTGGAGGAGCATGGCAGCGGGCGCCTGCACATCGCTACCATCCCGGCAGAGGACCCGGCCACCTACGCCATGATCCGCCGCGCCGACACGCTCGGCACGTTCCAGATCGAGAGCCGGGCGCAGATGGCGATGCTGCCACGGCTGAAGCCGACCACGTTCTACGACCTCGTGGTGCAGGTCGCCATCGTGCGCCCCGGCCCCATCCAGGGCGACATGGTGCATCCCTACCTGCGGCGGCGCGAGGGGCTGGAGCGGCCGGACTACCCGAAGCCCGAACTGGAGCGCGTGCTGGGCAAGACCCTGGGCGTGCCCTTGTTCCAGGAGCAGGCGATGCAGGTCGCCATCCATTGCGCCGGCTTCACGCCGGGCGAGGCGGACCAGCTCCGCCGGAGCATGGCGACGTTCAAGCTGACCGGCGGCGTCAGCCACTTCCGGGACAAGCTGATCGAGGGCATGGTCCGCAACGGCTACGAGCGGGCCTTCGCCGAGCGGACCTTCTCGCAGCTGGAAGGCTTCGGCTCGTACGGCTTTCCCGAGAGCCACGCCGCCTCGTTCGCGCTGATCGCCTATGCCAGTGCCTGGATGAAGTGCCACCACCCCGCGGTATTCTGCTGCGCGCTGCTGAACAGCCAGCCGATGGGGTTCTATGCTCCGGCGCAGGTGGTGCGCGATGCGCAAGAGCACGGGGTGGAGGTCAGGCCCGTGTGCGTCAACGCCTCGCGCTTGGACTGCACCCTGGAGCCGCAGCGGGACGGGCGCTCTGCTCTCGTGGTCAGGCTCGGGCTGCGGATGGTGAAGGGCCTGGCCGACGAGCCTGCGGCAGCGCTGGTCGCGCACCGCGGGGACCAGCACTACGAGGGTCTGGAGGAGGTCTGGCGCCGGGCCGGCATCCCGGCTGCAGCGCTGGAGCGGCTGGCGGAAGCGGACGCCTTCCGTGACCTGGGGCTGGATCGGCGCCAGGCGCTGTGGGCGGTGAAGGGGCTGGCCGACACCTTGCTCCCGCTGTTCGCGGCGGCGGACGCCGGGCGCCGGCCCATGCCGGAGATCGTGGAGCTTCCTGTCCCGCTCGCCCCGATGAAGGAAGGCCGCGAGGTGGTCGAGGACTACGGCAGCACCGGGCTGAGCTTGCGGCGGCATCCCGTAGCCTTCCTGCGAGAGGACCTACGCCGCCGGGGCATGGTGGCCTGCGCTGATCTCACGCACCTGCGCGACGGCCGGCGCGTCATCGTGCCCGGCATCGTGCTCATGCGGCAGAAGCCCGGCTCGGCCAAGGGTGTCATGTTCATCACGCTGGAGGACGAGACGGGAGTGGCCAACCTGGTGCTCTGGCCCGACCGCTACGCCGCGCAGCGCCTGTTGGTGCTGTCGGCCTCCATGCTGGCCTGCCACGGCAAGGTGCAGCGGGAGGGTGACGTCCTCCACGTCGTCGCCGACCGGCTGGAGGACCTATCCGGGCTGCTGCGGAGCGTGGGCGACCGGGAGAGGGCGTGAACAGGCTACACGTCGGCTGGCACTGGGCGGGGGAACTGATGCACCGTCAGGCTGTCGGGGATAGGCGTCCCCCGGGGTGTCTGCTTTATGAAGAAGGCCGCGCCCGCGCCCTGGTCTAGCCGGGCTTACATAGGTTTTTCATTCGCTTACCGCCCAGACGCCTACTTACCGGCGTGGGTGCTGCTTCTCGATAGTGCGGGTGCTGACCATGACGACGAGATCAAGGGTGCTGCGACGCTGGCCGGAGCGTCATTAGATTGAAGCCGTGCTGACACTTCGACACCACAGCCACCCACGTGCAACTACTGATGTGTAATGCACTACCTTCTACATGCACAACCGGGCAGCTAAAGGTAGGTGCAATTTGGTTGGACGGCACCAGTGGCTAACTTTCGCAGATACGCAACCCTTGCACCGTCGTCCTTGGGACGGCCGATTTTGAAGGTTTGAGCAGGAGACCATGTGGGCCAGAGGTGGCCGGGAGAATTCGGACAGGTCGTTATGTGGATTTTCTGCCTGAGCGCGGCGAGGATGCCGCGGATCAGGAGCAAGAAAGAAAGAGGTGGTCGGCTTCGTCGAGACACTGTTTCGCTTTGGATAAGTGGCTTCTGCCGATTGTTATGGTGTGGTGCCGTTGGCGGGGCGGTGCGCAGGGAGGGCGTAGCCCGACCGGAGCG
>JAABUT010000507.1_pt1 | contig 61026 bp, 57 predicted proteins | sample 5559281 | NCBI WGS metagenome assembly JAABUT01 (sample SAMN10711880, study PRJNA513359) | rock metagenome | isolation source: Antarctica rocks | place: Antarctica: Victoria Land, Ricker Hills nord | collected 2016-01-04 | reverse complement strand
CAGGGGATTTGGAGGAACAGAGGATTTGGAGGAGCAGGGGATTTGAAGGAGCAGGGGATTTGGAGGAACAGGGGATTTGGGGGAGCAGGGGATTTGGGGGAGCAGGGGATTTGGAGAAACAGGGGATTTGGAGGAACAGGGGATTTGGAGGAACAGGGGATTTGGGGGAACAGGAGCGAGCACACTGCCCTCGGCTTCGGGTGCCAGCAAATTTCAAATGGAAAGGGGAAACGTCGGAAGTATTATTCTATCCACTGTGTATTTGCCTAAGTAACAACATGCAGATCAAGACACGTTGTATAAATCTCATTCTTTCGCATCGAACCATCCGGGGTATCAAGAGAAGATGGCCAATCCCAAACCCAATATAGTGTATAAAGCCCCTCTTTTGTGTCTTTCGGAACTTGCACTTTATTTCGACACCACCTATTTGGCCCCTGTTCTGAATTCGCCTCGAATATTTTTTGTCTGAGTTGATAGATAGGGCTCAAAAAATTTGGTCCATAACATTCTCCGTCATCGAAGTCAAATTCTGCGAGCAGTCGTCCGCGCGCATCGCCCGCCGTTCCATCCTTGTCCCAGATTTTGTGAATATTGAGCAGGGTGTCTGTTGATTGTGACTCCTTGGTACCGTACACGAAAACTGTCCCAGGCGTTGCCTTGCCGGGGGTTGCATGTGGCAGCGTGACATGCCCATTCTCTTGATATCTTAGCACAACCTCCTTACCTGCTCTCACCTTCAAACGTGAGCTACCTTGAGACTGATATGGAAACTGTTGACTGGGCATGCAAATTCTGTCGCTGGATATGATCTCGATATCTCCTGAACGTCCGTTTGGCGAAAGTAAGTAAGTCATGATCGTACCATTATGAAGAAACTCTGGTGAGGTTCGAATCACTACAGAATAGTTAGCTGGGTATACATCGCTCAACGAAGCTTGCGAATCACCATTGCCTCTGGGATAGCCTGGATTTTGGAACGCAACATCTTCGACAAGAGAGATCTGCTCAACTCACGAGTGACAATTTACTGTCATTACAAGAGCCATCAGAATGGCGAACACGGATGTCTTCACTAGAAATTTGATCATTTTCACGTTTAGTGCTTGTTTCGACTTGAAATGTTAAGCTGAAGGAAAGATGTATACTCTGTAATGGTGCAAGGGTAACGCTCTTATATACATCAAATCGATTCATTGTTAAGGGCTAAAGAAGACTAAAGCAAAACGTAGGGTGAGGGGTTGGCTTCTGAAGTCGAAGGGCCAGGGGTGGGATTTTACAGTGTCCCGAAGAGATCTCTTCTCTCGAGTCTGCAAGGATTCTTAATTCAATGCATGCAGTTAATAATCATGTCTTAACGGAATAATTACGTGCAAACCTCTGTTATAATGCATCAAATATCTCAAAGCATAAAATATGAATTAACGAATATCATATTATTCAACTATGTAGTCTAGAGTAATGAGAGAATTATCTGTAAATGAGACGAAAACATCATACTGAATCGCAAACGAAAAGTAACGCTATTAACTAATACAAATCAATTGATAGCAAGATCTTTTACATGAAATTTCTCAATATCACGACCTCATGATTATTTCCTAAGCATCAAGTGCTTAGATAGTTTGAAGGAACCGAACCGAACGTGCTGTTTGACTTCGCGATGACCCACCAGCCTATGAACTATCATTAGCATGTGATGTTGCATCATGTTATTGCAACTCACCATTTCCTTGATCAAGAAGGAAGGTTATCAGTTCTCTCTGATCAAGACTGACCTCTGTTGTACCTCTTGCCTGATAGGGAAACAAAGCGTGGTAAGTTGGTTGTATGGTTGAGGGCGTCGGTGTTGCTGAAGCTGACGGTTGCGTCTGGGCCGTAGACTGCATAGGCTGCCGAACTGGAAGCTGATTCGGAAGGGCGGACTGCTGGGTCGAAGGTGCAGGCTGGGTGGGATATGCAGGCTGCTGGGTGAGATGTGCAGGCTGCGGAACCGGAGGTGCAGGCTGGGTGGAATATGCAGGCTGCTGGGTGGGATGTGCAGGCTGCGGAACCGAAGGTGCAGGCAGGGTGGGATATGCAGGCTGCTGGGTGAGATGTGCAGGCTGCGGAACCGAAGGTGCAGGCTGGGTGGGATATGCAGGCTGCTGGGTCGCGAGCCCTGGCGGTTGAGCTGCAAGCATCGATTGTTGAGCTGTGAACGCTGGCTGTGATGTCGAAAATGCTGATTGTTGAAGCTGAGATCGAGTTTGTGGTCCTTCGTGCGTTACAGTGCCATCTGTGATAGTCTGAAAGGGGACATAATGCTGAGACGTCAACCATGGCATCTCCTCTTTCTCTTGATCTGTTAAAGGAAGGCGGGTTTTTGGGTGAATGTTTGCGGTCTTGCACAGGGCCCAGCCACGTGCCGCCTCTTCATCTTGCTCAGCAATCCGTCGAAGCATCATGTCTCCTTGCTGTTTGTTGGCAATACTGAAAAATCCCGATTTGGTTTGCCATTCTTCTTTTCTCAAATGTGGTTGAGAGTTGTTTTCTTTATAAACCAGATGAACATAACCTATTGCGTTTCGAGATCCACTGTTGACCATCACTTCCACCATGTAGTCAACTCGAGCAATGTCAGTCCAAAGTCGTTGTACTGCGTTCGCTCTCTGCATGACACTTGTCAACAGAGCATTTTCCAGCCAGTTCTTCGCCACACGTTTCCCAAAGACAGCTCCAGAATAAATGAAATATCGTGGTAAATCCTTTGTGCCAGCGTTGACAAGCACCCGACTACCAAGAACACCCGCAGGCGTCACACCTGTGACAATCCCCCATGATGTGTAGTACATTGGCTGATGTGGCATGATCCCTCGGGCTGATGGGGGCGCAATCATGTGACCTTGGTCTTCGAGGCTGACGACCGTATTGCCCTCTGGAACTGCCTCTGAACCTGTACGAACAAGCTCAGCCATCAAATTCGCCTGTATTGCCGGGTCCACAGTATCTAGAACAGGTATTCGTAGTTCTCGCATACGGACAAAGAAAAACTTAGCCGCCTCAACGATTTGAGAATCCCGTCCCACAATGCTTGTGTTTCCGAGGGATTGCTGCATTCTGTTATGAATCTGGCGTATGAGTCGAATATGGAATCGAATGTTCAGAATTGGAATCTGATGTCTCTCTTGAAAGCTTGCGTCATTTGAATAAATTCTACGGTTCATATTGATAATGTCTTCATTACTCTGCTTTAATTCATTGATGGCGCGAGGATCATCTGGATCAAGCCAAAGCGCTTTGAGGTCTTCACGGATTCCGTGATAAATACCCAATATCTTAGGCGGCACCTCGGTCTCCGTCCCGATTGACACTGCTGAATTCAGCATATTCGACTCCTGTTGTTTGTCTTCTTCTGTTATGTCGTTCGAGTCTATTTCGTCCGAGTCTCTACCGTTATTGTCAAAGGCACTATGATGGAAAGTCGCTTCGTCATCCTCAACCGTCACCTTGCCTTTTCCCTTTTCGGTGGATACAGCCTGGGCAATCTGGTCCGGATTGTACCCTTGCTGCTCTAGACCTGCTCTGAATGCTTCGAGTGATGTAGGATTTGGGTTAACCTGAGATGATTGAATGGCTTGTGACCCTCTCTGTCTTGAAGAAGAAGCTATGGGTTGAATATTTTGAGTAGGCTGAACATTAGACTCTGCTCCCGCTCCTGCGTTGCTGTCTTGACTATTTGAAGCGGGAGTCCTCTCGACAGCTGATGAGGCGTACGGCCGCCCTCCCTGTCTTGAAGAAGAAACTATGAGTTGGATATTTTGAGTAGGCTGAGCATTGGACTCCGCTCCCGCTCCTGCGTTGCTGTCTTGACTATTTGAAGCGGGAGTCATCTCGACAGCCGATGAGGCGTTCGGCCGCACAGTTGAAGGTGTTTCTCCTAGAGATGGGTACAACGACCTTGATGGTGTTTGTGGTGGCTTTAATGGCGATACTGCTGACATGGGGTTCGAACTAGGTTCCGGAGTCCTACCTCTAGATGGAGAGTCTTCTTCAGACACGGCTGAACTGTTCTGAGCAGTATTATAGATCGAGGCTGGTATTGGTGGCGGTGACATCTGTACTTGTCTTGGTTGTTGACTAGGTGGGAATCTGTGAATGTTGGATCTGTCGCGAAATGGATCATCTTTCGTTGTGGGCCCAGACGGTATTGATTCTCCTGCAAGATTTGTCCCAGACTGACTGTCATGCGGTTCGTTAGTTGGTTTCTGCACTCTCTTTCGAGGTGATCGAGATCGCGGAGGTAGCTCTTGTGAGAATTGAGTGGATTCGTTCGTTTGGGAACGAGTTTGTCTGGTGGGAGAGGACAATGGTAGTATAGGCATCTCTAAGAAATTTGAGAAATCGTTGGGCGCTATTTAGAAATTACTGTAAAAATGAAGATATGAAGAGATTGTACGAATGGGTCTTGAATGAAATGAAGTATTGACGATGATGGAAAAAGACCAGATCAACTGTTCTTCTCTTGCGAACGTTTTTTATGAAGAGCGTTTCAATACTCGAAGTTGGCTCCTTTTAAAGGAGTTTTCGTTAAGCCTCTGAACTCGCAAAGCACAGAAATCCATACCCCAGAACCCTCAAGGACAGAACCTGAGTGCCTTTCGCCTTCAAGAAAGAACCCCGAGGCCCCTAGTCCTTGTTCATAGATCCCTCGTTCCCGAGTGGGAAAGTTTACTGAGAAGTCGACAATGCTAAATATAGGTGCCAACTCGTAAGCGCTTCGACCCATACTTAAATCTTGATACGGACGCACCTTTTTCCTGTACGCTTCCATCATTCCGTTCTCCTCAACACACTCATCTCATTCCTCTCGCTATAAATTTCTTCATCTAGAATACAGACAATTCTACAAAAATCAAAAAGTATGGGTCTGCTGGCAGTCCTGTCTTTATACTGCGTAGGCGCTTTAGCCATTGAAGGCTTAAGGTTCGAATTTCCTGTTCTTGTGTCATTTTTTTGTAGAGACTCATGAACAGCAGTCAAGTCCCACAACTCAACATCCCGCAAGCGGGTTCAGCGTCATTGGGGGCTGATTTCAGCTGGGGACCGACAGGCACCTCAGACACAGCAAGACTTACCTCTGTTACAGCCACTAACACAGCCACAATTACAGCTAACACGGTAACTGTCACAACCGATGGCAATGCTCACAATTCCATCCTTTCGACAGTAGGCTCTTTTACGCACCCCGCTTCTATCACAACAATGAGCTGGCAACCTGTGCTCTCGAGCCTGACGGGTACAGCTTCCGGGATTCAATATATGCCGACGGGTAACATCAACATGTCTCCAAAGTATCCCAACAGCTCCGTATCGGTTGCTACTGGCGTTTTCTGGTCTGGATCTGGCACACATAGCCTGATCCCTGGGACAGGTACGAATCCTGGTTTCAAGTCGACGGCAAGCGGCGGGTCAATGATTCTCTCAACCATCACATCCCATGATGTTGCTACCTCCGCAGTTCAATCCGTGGCCCCGAGCGGTCAGTTCTCTCGGACAAGTCCCAAATCCTCGAGCGGTGCCACACAAGTGGCGACAACCGCCAGGGGCATATCGTCAACGCTCACCCCAAGCTCGAACAACTCCGCGGGAGCCTCGCAGATTACATTCAAGGGCTTTGGCGAATCTCTTCATCTTTCCATGACTTTCTGCGTTTTAGCTGTAATATTGGGGCTTGTTTGTGAATTGTGAACGCCTTCCTATTTCGGTCGTGTTGTTTCGTAACGGTGTTCAATTTCACACAGCGTGTCTTTATCTAGGTAGACTGATAGGAAGTTGTAAAAATAGTAGTATACTTTCATAATGCCAAATTGCCAATGCTTTAGCACACATAAGATAGTCACCTGAAATCTTCGCGTTTGCGTCTAAATAAGGTACATACACTAGAGTACTACGGGGGCGGTACATCCCTGCTTGTATCTAGGCTATCAACCTCACCTAGCTTGTTAATCTCACCTGGCACATAACCGCGCGCGAAGCTCAGCCAAATTCTCCTCTTTGGACCTCATATCCCATCCCCATACCCCTTCAACCGAGAATTTGAGGAAAGGGAACCGAGGATGCCCTTCGAGGATTCATACATAAGAAAGCGATTGCCCACCGCCGTCATTACGCACCATCAACTTTCGCACATCATCAACCAAGAAATCCCTATAACCTTCAACGATATCCAACATGTGCCTCATCATCATCAGGAACAAGCTCAGCATCGCGGAGACAGAGCAAGAGGGAGTCAACCATATTTCACCTTGCATACGTCGTATACCATTCCAGGACCGTCCGTATCAGAAAATCAGGTGTTCTCGACGGCTAACAGCTGGGATTCGGGCCTGGCTTCCCGGACGTCGCGGTTCGAATGAACCTTCATCGAAAGAGACGGCGACAGCTCATGAGTCGTTCATGGTGAAATCACTCGTCGCAGCTGACGAACCTGACAATCGCACCAATATTAACCATCCACTTCCTCCTTATTCCGTCAGCAACAGCAACGGCAGCATTGTTGAAGTCCCGACAGAGCTTCTATGAATGAGTGTTAGGAACGTCACATTTTAGCTTTCTTTTCCCTGTAGTCTGAAGAATGTTAGTTTGAATAAACACTGTATTTAGTCTGCTCTAATAATCTGTTTTCAAGCTTCATCATTGAACAATTTAAGGTGCACAAATTATAACTGCATGGGTTCGATTCATTTGGTAAAGGTTGAGGAAACGTTGAAGACAGTACGTGGCACACGATAATACTGACAGATCGTTGTACATTGATTACTAAATTATCTAAAATAAACCTTACAACCGGATGTCCTTTTGACGCCTGACTAGTATTCACAGTAATTCAAGGTCTATTACAGCTGGAAGGAGGTGAATGTAGGTTGAACTTTCGTTGGCGATTTTTGCAAGATCGGCGCGTCCGGAATGTGCCATCGATATGACTGAACCCGCAGTTGCCGATCACGCCGTTGATCCTTTGCGCCATCGTCCTCCTCTCCTGAAGACTTCACCTCTACCGCCGTGGTTGTTGCTGCTGCTTTGGTAGGCGATTCCGAGCTACTGGGCTTGGTATGTTGGCACTGCGTCTTGTCCATGAAATCACGAGGTTTTTTGCGATCCGGCAAAGGAAAGCTTTCATCCTGGCATTGTCAAAGAAACCCTCTAGAATTGTGAAGATAACCTACGATCTGTTTCTCGGACGACGGTCAAGAAGCTTCGTCCCTTGAACTGTAGGTGTAGAATCGATGGTTGCGATAGAGTACAAGGTAGACGTCTGTTTGATACAATTTGCCTACTTCGTATGCCTTTTTGAACAAACAATTTTTCCTTCCACGGAATCTCTCTCGTGCTATTCTCTGCGGACATTTCGGTTTCTTTTCGTCTGTTGTCTTCATGATGTGACAAGATGTTTGTCGGGTTGTATAGAGGCTCAGAGGAATATATAGGAGAATTGGGCGCTTTCAGCTAAAAATACCTCACCCATCAGAACGTTTGTCGCGCGGAACTGCAGATGGTAGATCAAAGCGTCATGACCCTTCTTTTAGTACCAGCCTCTATTTCTATGTGATCTGTGGAACAAGGGTCTGGGGCCCTCAGTAAACTTGAGAATTGACTATTGAGGACACTAGAAGAACGACCATTCAAGTACAAATTCTTCGAGAGTTCGCAGTTCAAATCATCATGGACCCAACACAGATTTATGCTATCACCGCTGGCGGTATTTTCGCGACTACTATCTTATACAATATTACCTCAAAGATGTGAAGTTTCTTAAGACTACGCACTCTATTCTTTCTCTTGAAGCACCTCGTTTACCCGTACGTGCTGCGACGACGTCGATTCTTGTCTCCCTGGACCCGTCACGAGCTCTTTTTGCAGATCATTTACTGGACTGGAACAGCGGTATGCAGCGCAGTTGGGGTTAGAAATCTGAACCAGGCGGGCTCCAGAGCTGGTACTTTGGCCGTGGTTCAATTCATACCTCTGCTGCTCGGCAGTCATCTCAGCTTTGCCGCTGACCTACTCGGAACTTCCCTTCATACCTGGAGACAATTTCACAGTTCGATGGAACTGATGACTCTTAGTCTTAGCGTCTTTCATGTTGCAGCAGCTTTGTCAGGTAGAGAGAGGTTTTTCTTCAGGAACAAAGTGCATTTGTACGGATTCGTGGTAAGTTCGATTCTCATATGTCACTTCACATCGCTGACATTACTTCATTATGCAGGGGGGAATATTCGTTGCTTCGCTGCTATTGTTCGCCTTACCGCCGATGCGAAGATTCTCGTATGAAATTTTCCTTCGATTTCATCAAGCTCTCGCGATCACGGCAGCCCTCGCGTTATGGCGTCATCTCTCACTTAGCAATGCTTTCGGCCGCATATATATTCTGGTTGCTGGTGGTTCTCTTATCGTCGTCATGCTGCTAGAAACGATCAATCTTGTCTTTCGCAACTTGACTCTGGGACAAACCGGAGTCCGAGCTGACGCTATACAAATATCAGCCGCTAATGTCGACGATATTGTCAAGATAAACCTAATTGTGCCTCGAATATGGAAGGTCAGAGACGGGCAGTACATCAATGTTTGCATACCACAAGTCAGTTCATGGTCTTTCTTACAAAGTCACCCCTTTGTGATCGCCTCATGGACTGAAGGGCAGAATCCGTCCATCTGCTGCTTGGTCCAACCGGATTCTGGCTTCACAAGAAGGCTGTTGGCCTACGCTCACAAACCTCGCGTCGAGAACGCTAAGGAAGGGGATTACGTTCGCGCGTGGTTTACAGGACCCCATGGACGCACCATAGATATCAGCACTTATGGCTCTGTTATGTTGATTGCTACTGACTTTGGCATTGTCGCTCAGCTATCGTACGTCAAGGAGTTGATTCAAGGTTACAACAATGGCCAGGTTTGCATCCGGCGAATGCATCTACTGTGGCAGGTGAAAGAATGGGGTTAGCATTTGGTCCTTTCAGAGTTGTTCCACAGATTGGCTGATAAAGAGAATTGACAGATGAACATTTTTACGGGGAAGAAATTATTAATGACATTCTGGATGAAGATATTCATGATGATGGTTATGTAAGACGCAGAGTGATTGAGTCTCGAGAATCCGTGCTAAAAAGAAGCCAGATCTTGCAACTCACGATTTGGGTGGCCAAGAATTATTCCTTCAAGGACGCTGACGGATCTAACAAGATAGAGCAAAGAGGCAAACACGGCCGTGTGATGTACATGCCTGACAGGGCAAACGTAAGAGAAATTCTGGCAGACAACGTAAGACACAGGCGAGGGAAGATGTTAGTTACCGGTACGCTTTTTCACCCAGCTTATGAGACTCAAACATAACGCCGTAATTTTAGTCTCTGCGAGATCGTTCGTCCGAGATGATGTTCGAAAATTCGTACAGTATCAGGTTCATAATGATGTTAGTTTGTTGGAACTCGAATTTCAGCCACGGGAAGAAAGGCAATATCTGTTCTCAGATCATCATAGAGAGTGAGATTTAGCTTTAGATAGATAGTCTCTGTACATCGAATTCAAGTCATACTCCCAGAAGTTCAGCAGCGGCCAAGAAATGTCAGTAAAGTACACATTAATCAAAAATCTCCCATTCCCTTCTGGCAGAGACCTCAGTCATACAGACACGAGGAATTAGACATCGATAGGTAGGCTCTCCCGGAAGAAAGTCGGCTTGCTAGTTGAGAGTTAGTCGGGCGACTCTTGGAAGGGGATTAGTACCTTTTTAAGCTCGTTCAGGGTCGAGGACTGGGTTGCCTCCAGAAATGTCCGGATTCCTCAACCATCCGGCCAGTTTTCTGAATATTTCAAGACGATTGAATCAGAATTTTGTAGGCTGATCTCCGGTTCCATTAATTCCTTCATTACAAGACTCACCGTACACACATCCTTGCGTTCGATGTCTTCACTGATCTTTACATCATTCAGCATGGCGTCACCAACGTTGGCCAGCTTAACGGCACCGTCTCGTTTCAACCACACGTTACCACAATTAAGTTCGCCGTAATAAAGCTGAAGCTCTGTGTGTACGTAGGAAAGCCCATCAAGAATCTGGTGAAAGTTAGCTACTTGTAGATGATGTACGAGGACGAAGTCATACCTCTTTACACACCGCTGCGATCTCAAAATGCTTTAACTTCCCCTTCGATGTAGATGAAAGGCTTCTAAGCGATACTTCCATACATTCATAGGCCATATAAATGATTCCCTCGTCGTGAAAAATTTCCACAAGATCGACGACGTTGTGATCCGAGGTTGATCTAAGCCTGTCAAGCGTGCTTTCACCGTTGTACTTCTTCTCCTTGACTGCAACGAGGAAATGCTCACGATCGTGAGAGATTGTCGAAGGCCCAGCCTGCTCCAACTCCATGAACCGGTGGTACGAACTCCAAGGACTGCATTTCTGAACCGAGTCCCCACTCACTTTGATCTTTTTTTTGACCGGAGGTGCCAAGAACGACAATCTATCGACGTTGACAGGCAATTGAGGACCGAGGCGCTGTTTCTCATAAGGGCGTTTGAGCGTCCGTAGTAACGGGTTGGGCGTATCTTGCAGTGATCGAATCTTCGATTTGTCCGCGCTCACTTCGGTGCCAGGGTTTGCAGTCGTTGCGAGTCGTGTTGCCTGTCGATGTATCTCAGTCATTTTCACTGTACTGGAAAGTTTGTGGTCTCTAGCCTTCAAGATCAAAAATGAAACATCGTGACGTGTAAGTTTGTTTTGAGGCTTCGCATTACACGACCTCAGGCACGCCTTCTCGATTTTAAACCCCTAGCCCCCCCAAACGCCCATCTCTGCGGAGATTGCTTGCAGTTCAGGTCGCCCATAATCCCTATATAGTGAGCGTTCCCTCGGATTCCATGGGTAACCAGTTTCGCTCGCCGTGGGAACAACAACTACTTCAACCTCTAGCTATCAGATCAAGATATTGAATTCTTTCAAAGTAAATTCGCGGCAGACGCAGATCAGGATATACAACCATTGTCACTGCTGTCTGACCAGAGGGTGCAGCTTCCATCATGTGTTACATTGTGCTTATCAGGATTCGGCACGACCGCCTTACAGCAACGACATATCCAACCAGTTGGCGGGAACGATGGCGCCAACGCTTCACATATAAAACCATGACTCTCTACCATACTCCAGAGGAAGTCAACAACCTTTACAGCGACAACCCACCCGCTGGTCCTCCACCATACACTGGGCCTGCGCCAGAACAAGGAGACGTAGTGGAGATGGAAGATCAAAACCACATCCAAACTTTAAATCAAGAAACTCAAGAGTGTAGGTATACGATGGACGCTGCTAAAAGGATTCAAAAGACCATACACTGACCAGTACAGTAGGCAACTTTGTTGTACGCCCTCGTCCTGAAGATGGCCAGTAACTTTGCAGCAAAGGTGTTGTAGCGAAAACTCCCCACGAGGTTAATGCACCGTCTTAGCTAATGTCAGTATTCAGATGCAGTTGATTTTCGTAATGGTGTTACATACAGATGCTATCGGGCGCATGATTTGATGGTAGGACGTGCTTTGGTCAATCAAGGGTCACGAGTTTTTAAGCGCTTTCATAGACACTTGTTCATGTGCAATAGAGCAATTCTTGTAATGTCGAAGCTTGTACGCTTGACAGACGTCTGTAAATCGCACTAGCAGGGATAGAAGTCAGCGCTAAGTTGACTTGTTGACGTTGATGTAGATAGATTGGGGTACCTGGTGTCCCACTAATCGAAAAGGTGAGATATTAGCCACGCGTTGCTATTACGTGGAAGTATTCAAGATTGTGACCGGCATTTTCAAACCATGCGAACTGAACACCATCGCATCAACGAAGTTGCGAGTTTCTTGTCTAAGTTGTATTAGGTTAGTCCTGCTGAGTCATCAAAAAGAACACTGCAACATTCCACGCGATTTCTAGCTGCTTCAATCATTATATGTTGAACCACGCGAGAGATCAGACAACGGGCGATAAAATGTTCTTCGGCCGATGGTCAAACCTTCTTGAATCAAAGGATAAAAGTGTATGGTAGCGAAATATCGCCAAGATCTGTTTAGACCGAAGCTAACTTTATGATCTTCTAATAGACAACAACTCTGCCAACAAGGGTAGCTTCTCCGAAGTCGATCGGTGAACCACTACCTTATGGACTTACGATTCTTGCCGATGGAGTCGATCCTGTCATTGAGTAGGCGACGTCCGCTCATGATTCCATCGGCCGCTCATCGTTTGACTATAGTATTGTTGCAGTTCACGGACTCAACGGACATCGTGAAAAGACCTGGATGGCGAACGATGTTAACTGGCTCCGTGATCTCCTCCCGTCGGACATTTCAAACGCACGCATTCTCAGTTGGGGCTACGACGCCAATACCCATAGTACTTCCCCGATCAGCGCTCAGCATCTCTACGATCACGCAAGAACCTTGGTCTCCGATCTATGTCTAAAGAGAAGGTTGACAAAGGTATTAGAGTCATCCGTGGAGAGTAGTCCTCTTACCAACTGAAAAACGGCGTAGACCCGAAGACGCCCCATTATTTTTGTCGCTCACAGCTTGGGAGGAATAATCGTTAAAAGTGTAGGTTATCTTGAACAGGCTGCAATTACGGTACAGTGCTGACAACAGTAGGCCTTGATTCATTCTGAAGCTGCCCGACAGGGCGCTTTGGAAGAACACCGGTCTATCAAGCTCTCGACATATGGCATATTCTTCATGGGGACTCCGCATCAAGGCGGCAGTGGAGTATATCTTGGGGAGCTAATGCTCAAGGTGGCTTCCATATTCGTGACAGCGGACGACAAGATCCTTAGGCACCTCGAGCGAGACTCGGAATGGCTCCAACAGCAGCTTGGCCAATATGCACCAATCAGCCACGACTTTGTTACCAAATTCGCCTATGAAATGCTCCCTACTCCAATAGCTTTGGGAAGGACGATAATGGTCTGTATGCTGTGTACTTTATCTGCGACTTACTTATCGTGTCCAGGTTGTGCCGCAAGCTTCGGCGGTCGTACCCGGTGCTGCAGATGCAGAACCGGTTGCCATACCAGCAGATCACCTCAACATGGTTAAGTTTGCTTCCCGTAAGGACGGGGGGTACGAAAAGGTGTCGGGCCATCTTCAGCTACTGGCTGAAGAGGCACCAGATGCTGTTGGCGCGCGTTGGGAGGAACAGGACAGGATCAGAAAGGGTACGGAATCAATTCGGTATGATGTAGTAGAAGTTGTTCGTTCAGGCAGTAACAACAACTTGCAGCCCAGGTCAATGTGAAAGAAGATTTCTCAATCCCATTCAGTCTCTCTGGAGTCCCTGAGATAGAGCAATTCGTGGGTAGAAAGGAAGAACTCAGCAAGGTTAAAGACTCGTTTCAAGGCGATGGATCTCAACGCAAAATCGTACTTCTACATGGATTAGGCGGAATAGGCAAGACTCAACTGGCGGTGACGTTTGTAAAAGAACATAGAGATACTTACTCGGCCATTTTTTGGCTGAACGGCAAGAACGAAGACACATTAAAGCAAAGCTTTGCAGGCATGGCCAAACGTCTACATAATGAGTATCCATCTTCGGTGCTACTGAGGACGACTACGAAGGAGAAGAATCTTGATCGGGTGGTTGCAGTCATTAAACAATGGCTTTCACTTAGAGGAAATACTCGATGGATGCTGGTTTTCGACAACATCGATAATCCGAAACTCCCTGGTATTGAGGACCCGCAAGCGTATGATATCGGGTTATATTTCCCAGAAGCGCACCAAGGATCCATTCTAATCACCACAAGGTCTTCTCGTCTGGAGATTGGCAAGGTCGTGCCCGTCAAAAAGCTTGTTAATATTCAAGAAAGCATTACGATATTGGCTTCTACGTCGGGACGAGTGATTTTGAATCAAGGTATATACACAACCATATTGGCACAGGGGTTCCGTAACTAAGTCAGAGTCAGATCCTTATGCCGTAGAATTAATCAGCGAACTAGATGGGCTTCCGCTCGCACTTGCAACAGCGGGAGCTTATCTTAGTCAAGTTTCAACAAGCTTGAAAGACTATCTTCGCCATTATCATACTTCATGGTTGAAACTACAACAGACAAGTCCAGGTTTACTATCGTACGAGGATCGTGCTCTGTATACCACGTGGAACCTCTCCCTTAAGCACATACAGAGTCAAAACAAATCAGCTGGAAAACTGCTGCGGCTTTGGGCATATTTTGATAACCAGGATCTCTGGTTTCAACTTCTAGCTGCAGGCAGTAAGGGCAGTCCTGAATGGTTTTCTACAATAGTCGACGACGAGTTAAGCTTTAACGAGGTTATAAGACTGCTTTGTGATCACGCCTTGATTGAATCTCGAGAGGTCTCCGGTGGATACGGCATGCATACTTGTGTTCATGCTTGGGCTGTACATGTGCTAAATGCTGAAACAGAGATTCCAATGGCTAGGTTAGCGTTGACCTGTATCGGCTTAGCTGTGCCCACGAACGATGTTCCTGAGTATTGGGCGATAGAGCGGCGACTCCTTCCGCATGCGCGTAAATGCTTTGAATCTCTTCATAATGACATACTTCTCGAATTTCAAGATAATCAAAACACTTTGAACGCCGTTCATAATCTAGGTCTCCTTTATGCTGATCAAGGCAAGATGGAGGAAGCCGAGGCCATGTATCAACGGGCGCTGAAGGGTTTTGAGAAGGCGTGGGGACCAGAGCACACGTTTATGCTGAACACGGTCAACAATCTGGGTGGTCTTTATGCTAAACAAGGCAAGATGAAGGAAGCCGAGGTCATGTATCGACAGGCGCTGAAGGGTTTTGAGAAGGCGTGGGGACCGGAGCACACGTCGACGCTAGACACGGTCAACAATCTGGCTAATCTTTATAAAAATCAAGGCAAGATGAAGGAATCCGAGGTCATGTATCGACGGGCGCTGAAGGGTTATGAGAAGGCGTGGGGACCGGAGCATACGTCGACGCTGATCACGGTGAACAATCTGGCTAATCTTTATAAAAATCAAGGCAAGATGAAGGAATCCGAGGTCATGTATCAACGGGCGCTGAAGGGTTATGAGAAGGCGTGGGGACCGGAGCACACGTCGACGCTAGACACGATCAACAATCTGGGTGGTCTTTATGCTAAACAAGGCAAGATGAAGGAAGCCGAGGCCATGTATCAACGGGCGCTGAAGGGTTATGAGAAGGCGTGGGGACTGGAGCACACGTCAACGCTGAACACGGTCAACAATCTGAGTAATCTTTATGTTGATCAAGGCAAGATGGAGGAAGCCGAGATCATGTATCTACGGGCGCTGAAGGGTAGAGAGAAGGCGTGGGGACCGAAGCACACGTCGACGCTAGACACGGTCAACAATCTGGGTAATCTTTATAAAAATCAAGGCAAGATGAAGGAAGCCGAGGCCATGTATCAACGGGCGCTGAAGGGTAGAGAGAAGGCGTGGGGACCGGAGCATACGTCGACGCTGAGCACGGTCAACAATCTGGGTGTTCTTTATGTTAATCAAGGTAAGTTGAAGGAAGCTGAGGTCATGTATCAACGGGCGCTGAAGGGTTATGAGAAGGCGTGGGGACCGGAGCATGTGTCGACGCTGGGCACGGTTAACAATCTGGGTGTTCTTTATGAAAATCAAGGTAAGTTGAAGGAAGCTGAGGTCATGTATCGACGGGCGCTGAAGGGTTATGAGAAGGCGTGGGGACCGGAGCATACGTCGACGCTGGGCACGGTTAACAATCTGGCTAATCTTTATAAAAATCAAGGCAAGATGGAGGAAGTCGAGATCATGTATCGACGGGCGAAAACAGGAAAATCCTAACGCTGCCAACGTCCCGCCCTCCGCCAGAAGCTTTACAATTGTAATATATTATGTTCAAATGTTCTTTTCTATTTCGCAGAAATTTGTCGGAATTGACAATTGTTCTACGCCTACTTTCGCCTTTCTATCTGCACTCGTAAATCTTCGTCTAGTCTTTTATATAGAAAAACAGTTAAGTAATACTGATATTCAGAACTTTGTATTGAATGCAACTAATGTTACCTGAATGTCAAATTCTGCATAGACAAGAGAAGAGATTGTGGCCGACATGATCTCCTCTTGAGGTGGAAAGTGGCCGAATTCGGAGCAGAGCAGAAATCAGAATTGAGGAGGTTCGACACTAACAATGCGTCCGGGAAAGACTATGAACTGCTGATTCTTCCGACCGTGAGGATCCCAGGCTGTTGGCGATCCTCGGAACAACACAGGTGGTGGCAATACACCATGCTTAATGACGCTCGATACGACCAGATCTATGATCGTTCAATATTCCAAAAAAAAGTCTCGTGTGTTTCAAGGGTATACACGATAGAAAGCAAGCTATATTAGCTTCTGAGAAGAACATGATTATCAAAGCTAGAAAGCAAGTACTACTGTCTGACTTGAAGACAGAGATGATGCATAGCACGGATCTGGTTCTAAGAAATTGAGTTCCTAAATAACTAGTAAGACGGGGTTTTGATGCGCACTCCAGAGCAAAAAAATCCAACCACGCTGACATGTTTTCAACATGCACTTTCGAGTCACAATCGCCGCCTCTTTGCCATAGACTTCGAGACATTATCAATGAGAAACCTTCTTTTTGTCGAAGGACTCCGCCCAAGGCGGTCCACGTCGCAGGCTCGACAATCTAATTTACCAGGGGCCCCGTGATTGGCCGTTCCAAAAACAGCATCGAGGTTTTGCTGTCGTACAAACCAATCCATAGTCTGTGGAAAGCCGCCAAGCTTGCGACGTTTATGAGGATCGCTCTGCAAGTAGACGACAATGGAGTCCGATGGATGACGAATGTAAAAGTCCACTTGCTTACAGTATCGATGACAAAGATGACACACATCCTCTTTGGGATTCAATAGACCTAGCGTTCCGAAATCTGTAACGAAACTAAGATTCGAAGAATGGATCCGTGCAAGTGCTTGTATAATGACATTGTCTTGCAATCGACACCGAATTATCCCTTGGCAGTGAAACATACAAGAGCCAAATAAGGGAATAGTGATCAACTCAAAAAAGAACGTGGAAGCCAGAAGAGCCGAGGCAATAGATTTTATGTCTTGAAACATTCGCGGTCGTAGATGAACACTTGCCCGTAGATCGTTCATGCAATCGATATCATCAATTGCGGGTTCTTGGTCAGAAAAGGATATATTGAGCCGAAAGTAATCTCCTCGGGATCTCTCGTCCAACCTGTTCATCAGTTCTCGCCAGGTGCCCTCGCCGTCAAGAGACGACAGGAAGGATCGATACAATCGAGGAATGAATCCATCTCGTAAGACATGTCGAAAATTGGGCGCTCTCGGACTTGTGCAGTCTTTTTCAGTCCCGGTTCCGAGAGAAACCACGATATCAGGTTGAACAACTGAAGGCCATATCTGATGACTCTTCCACAACGCCAGATTAACAGGGTTGTTGTGTTTCAGCCCTCCGTCTTGAAAGGTCCCAATACCTCGAATATGCGTCGGTTTGAATAAACTGATAAGATCGTCAGCGAAAGGTCTTGATCGCCGACAATCGGACCTACAATGGAGCCGCGGATGTGACTCGACCGCTGCCATAAGTCAGTATGTGCATGGCGGTAGTAGGGGTCCGACCTACGCTTCCCAGATGAAAGGCTCGTGCTCTTTATCCCGTGAACGAATATGTTTGTAACCTACTCAACACGAAGTCTCAGCGTTTGAGGTGATATTCGCTTGAAGCGAGGCCTACCGCATGCCGCAGCCCGAAAGCTCGTGCCGTTATAATTGGAGAAGAGAAAGGGGGTTGCGTCGGAAATACTCGTCGCGGTCACGGCAACCTTCATTCCGGAGACCGATTCGGACTTGTCAAACATTCGGCGGTCGTGTCCGAATTGGTCCCTCAGTGCTGCTTCTAGTGCAAGCACATCGTAACAGCCATCAGAGAGCCAGCACTTGATGACGTTACGAATGTATCCCAACGAATACCGAGCGCCTCCCCGCCTTTGCTGAAAGAATTGCTTGGTAAGAGTGTCAAAGACCTCAAGGCAGTGCGAAACCGTCCAACGACGAAGGCATAAGCTTAGAACAATCAAACCTCCTGCGACGAGCATTAGCAATGATTTGAATGCACACAGAGGCATAGAAGACCGGAACTGATGTCGATCGCTAGATCGAACAGATCCTGAATCGGACAAGCCTCCCTCACCTCTTTTTGAAGCAGATCAAGGAATTCCAGAGGGACTACGCCGCGTACACCTCCTCCATCTATACTCAGTATCCGAACACCGGCCGTCGATGACTTTATCTTCGCTATCAGACGACCTGCTCCACAATGAATGCAGGTAGGCAGTTCATAACAATACTCTTGACTCAAGACAGCGTTTCCATATATTTCGACACATACATCGCAGAGCGCGTGGCCACAAGTATAGACGTGTTCCGGCTTCCGACGTAAGCAGCAAAGGCAAGTCTCGTTAGACTTGAGGCGGGCCCAGTGCTTCATCTGATGCCCCGCGTTACTGCGATGTAATTCGGTCGAGGTCTGGGACTTCTGACGGATGGTAGGAAACATGGCAAGTATGTTGTCCTTCATGCATCGACCATGACGGTTAGCTAGTGATATGGAATCCCGCGATGCTCGAAGCGCTTTGAAGCAAGGTGCTCTATACATGGCGTTGAACACAGATGCCGGATCGAATTCTGCTTAATCGTTAACTTGGAAAGCAAAGACCATGTGATCATAAGAGACCCACTATGCATATTTGAAGGATAGGCATCCATCAGAATGCTTGAAGCAACGAACGAAATGAGCGAGCTGTAAGGGACTTCGCAGCGCGCCCCGAGCTTGAAGAATGTCAATAGATGATCACTGTAATCTTCGGTGATCTCGTTTCCCTCTCTGCTTGCTCTTATAAAGCTGAAAGGCTGATTGACCGAGTCTACTGTATGTTGAAGTGCTTGAGAAAAGAGTCTACTCATGTGGACGGCAGAAAATAGGTAGTGTTTGCTTATACGAAGCCATCGTATTTCATCCGCTTGTCTAAGGAGGGTGTCTTTTAATCGGCGATATCGAGCAAGTGGTGAGAGATAGTCTCCGGGAAGATAGAGTAGCTCTATAGAGGAGAAGAAGTTTCGCGTATTAACGGTACTCCAGGATTGTTTATTGCGACGTAGTTTCTCCACTTGATCGGAGGCGACGATGACAACTCGTGGGCGGATTTCTCTGGGGAGATCGGAAGCGGACTCAATTGTAGCCCAAGTGTTCAAGCGGTCTGTCACACTTCCGTGATCCTTGAAATCGTCTGCAAAGATGCAGATGACATCTGTAAAAAGAAAAAACAGTCGTGCATGAAGAATGTCGTAAAGGCTATGATCCGACGCGACGGCCCAGGGAACTGAATACGAAGTTGTTCTATGGCACGAGGCAGCCTCGTGATTTCGATAGATGACGGAAAGAGGGTCACTATCGGCGAATAATATTGGTCGATTACAGCTAATGGACGAGGCATCGAGGCGAAGATTGGCGACACAATTGCGGTCTTGGTGACCTCTTCGGACATTGTTGTGGGGAAAAAGCTCGAGAAGTGCCAGATCTTTAGCTTTTCGCCCGATGAAAAACTGTAGCGAAGGGTATTGAGCGAATGGATTAGTCATCGGTTGCATGGCTCTGTCAAGTCGATCATCGTCAAGCAAACACACTTCTTTACCTTCTGTTATTCGTAGCAACGATATATGATCACAACGGGACATGATGAATACTATGGTCAATGAAACACTTGCTGAGTTTCTACCGCGCTTTATAAAGGAGATGAGCATAAGTCTAAGACGTCGAACGGCACCCCCTGGGGGCTTCAGTTCGTATGCCCTGGTGACCTGCGTTCCGAATGCAGGGAGAAGGGCCTGGCATCCGCGTTCGATGCACATCTTCAAAATGGGTATGTTCAATTGAAAACTTTGGGAAGAGGCTTATGTCGACAGCGTTCTACCACATTGCCGACACATCAACATGGCCGATGATCCTGAACTGGAACAACAGGCCTCTAGTGAAAGGAGCAAAGCGTATTTGGGGAGAGCAAAGGTTCTCATTCACAAGCTTGTGTTCGAGGCCGATAAGTCCTGTGAGGCTCGCCCGCTAGACGGGAAGAACGTTTCCAGGTTACACAATATTTTCGAGTTGGAAGGCTGCTCTCGGTTGAATCCAGATAATTATGTTCCAACACTCATAAATCGAAAGATGTTGGCTGACGCGTTGGGGAAAGGCGGAAGCCTGGATGTTTCTTTGGGCGGCTGTGGAGAGCTCAGTCTTCTGGAGGTGAAAGAACCGTTAATCTGCTTGCATGGGCGCCATCGCCTTGCAGCGGCGACGCGGTACTTCTTTCAGCCGGAACAAAAGTGGTGGATTGTGGACTTATACTTGAACGGTATGAGGGCTGATTTATCCTCTCGGGATTTACTGAGCTTGCTAATTCCCGTCTCAAGATTTGAATCCATCAGTGGTCACTGCTTTGAAAGAAGCGTACTCGAACTCTCGGAACTTTTGCGATGGGGATATTTTTCGCAACTTGCGCTATTGTCAACTGAGGAATGACGAGGCTGGGGCAGGGAAGTGGATGGCCCGGTTATCAGAAAGCAAGCAAACAGACGTCGCGCAGTTACAGAACATGGCCAAGAAAACCCCTGAGATGGCCGCATTGCAAGACGCCTTGGATGCGTTACTTCCCTTTGTGGGCTTGTGGTCACCAGTGTCGATCGGTGTTTTCCATCGTCTGCTAACCTTGCGCTGTCCAGAGGTGACGACAGCTCATATCATGTCAACGCTTCTTACAAATTTTTGCTAAAGTATGAGCAGGAGCTATCTAACTGTCTAGCAGTAGTCAAGACAACGTGAGAACAAATTCTCGAGCCCACTGGCACGTCATACTTTCATCTTGACGCCAACATCGTGCACATAATTCAGGGCCGATCTTTACTGACTTCCTCTGAGGATTACCACTTTGTAGAAAATTGCATGCAGGACGGAATCCTCTTCCCGACCGTCATGGACAGGCAACAGAGACTAGGTATCTTTCGTCGTCTTTCTGTCATTCCTTATCTCATTCCCTCTCTTTACACCTTCATCGAAGACACAAAGCATATCGAACCTTCCGCCAAGATCATGAAAAGACTTTTACCCCCACGATTTAAAGGATCCGTCCGTCAGGCTTTTGGAAGGCTGCACACGGGTCAGACACAAATCATGGAGCAACGAAGCGAAACGGTGTTTAGGCCCTTTTCTCACAGCGCTAAAGAATGTTTTCAAGTCGCCTATCAACAGCTGTGGCTTTTCGCCATGCGCCGTTCCTCCGAAATGACTGGCATACAACCGAGGAAGGACGCTGGAAGACCAATGAAAATCATCACGGGTGGGGCAGAGGAGTGGTGGCATCGATTTGGCGAGCTCGCATCGAAGGGTGGGTTTGGCTCCGCGCAAATTCACCACCTTTGTACTCAGAATCCGGAGGAAAAGATGATCCGCGACTTCCTTCATCAGGCTCGACCATCAGATGTCTATCAGTTCGACGAGACTGTTTTTAACTCTGAGGTTCAACGAATCTCTCGAAGTCTCTCGGATGTACAGCCCAGAGATATTCATCGCCCAGCAGCAGAATTCTCTTCCGACGCTCAACGCAGCCTCAAACTTTCGGAGCGTTGCGGTAGGCCATTTTATCAATCATTTTTGCTGGACCGCAAAGTCCTTTTTCGAGAGATGATCTATAACGATGACTCGGGACCCGTCGAGGTTGCTGGACAACGTCGAAGAAACATTACCTCTCTAGCGGTCAAGCGGAATACCTTCCGCGCCTTTTTCGGCAACTTAGCACCTGTGTCTCGTATAGGGACTGTAATGTCATCTGCCAATGACGGAGGTGACGCGTCCACCGCCCCTGTTTCTCACTCTCCCAGGAATGAAAACCTCCCTCGACAGTCGGCGTTCGAGCCGCCATCTACGACACATCACTCGCCTCAATCCAGTGCTAGAAGGGACAACTTCAACCAACATCAAGCAAACCTACCGCACAAATACCGCTTGGAAGGGTCTTTGCCAGATACCATGTTGCCAAGCAACCTTCTTCACAACTTCATTCAAACGAATCTTCAAGATCAGTCTACGCATATCATGCTATACGACCTCGATTTGACCCGGTTTCACTGCATAGAATTCACTGAGATTAACTTCAATCATTTTGTACTACGACATGAAGGATGCGTGTACTACTGCATTGATCAGACCGGAAGGCTCGGTACTGTCGGCCTGAGAGAATTATACAACACTATATTGAAGTCAAAGAACATCGTGTTCTTTGAGAATTCCGCGCAGACTCGTACAGGCTCGAGAAGCAGAACAATGACGGATTTGGACGCACTTAAACTCGAGATGACGGTTTGCGAAACAGTGAATAATAGGAAACCATTTCTTGAAGAGCTACCATCTAGCTAACCCAATATCGATGGGTGTCCGAACATAACTAGCGTGCACGTTCGGCCCATGTTACTCTTCATTTTTGCAGGCTGTATGCAGTAGATTGAACCAAGTCTGCATCGAAGCAGCAGCAGTAATAGATTTACATCGAAGACCCCCGAGAGTACTATTCGCTCAAGTTGATTATCCTATCTAAATTTCGATCATCAACCAACGTTCTCTCCCCTCAGGTTATATCACTGGCTGTTAATAATAGTTGGGGCGAGAGCAGCGTGGAGAAAAGCGTGGCGGTTTTCCTGTACTCGAGAGCGGTCAAAACATTGCGTTGCGCTTCGATCTATACGAACTCACCTCCGGAATTTGCTCCAACTCTTCGTACCCTGCCACAAGCAAAGCTTGAAGATTCTCGATGCCTAGAGCAACAAGCCACTCGTCAACTGCAGCGATGTTCCACCCTTCTGCCTCATTCCACAAGCTGTCGATTTTGCGAATGTCGTCAAGTTTATTCCGGATACTCAAAGTTGTCCGAAGTTCCTCAAATTGTCCTGCGATTTTTAGGTTGAGGATCTTGCGGCATCCTTCGTGGCCTGCATTCCTGGATGCAAAATAGACTACGATAGCAATCTCAGAATTCGTCCACCGTCTGTAAGGCATCGTTGTTCAAGTCACGAAGAGATGAAGATCGAGGAATAGACAAGGAGATCGCGATATGGTTGTTTATAAATGCTTGACTTATTCTAACAAGGCAATTTACAGGGACTCCAACTTCAGCCGTTGATACTACTACGCACTGCCTAACATGCCACACCAAATCAAGGAAAGCCATCAAGAATACGTAGAGCCCCCGTCCTAGTGTCCATGGGAAAAGTCCGTGCGGCTGCTCGGAGAAGCGTGATCCTTGCGGATTAGCTCGTAAAGGAGATTGTTGATTTCTAAGGTCCAGCGTTCCAGCTTGTCGAGGTAGTCGCTCACTCGTTGAATTTGTCTAGGCTAGTCAATAGGACTCAACACCTGAGGAAAGCAGAATTCCGCACCTCGTTTGCTTCTTCATACTTTCAGCAGTTAGCTCTTTCATTGCGCAATTGTAGAGAATACGACACTTACTCGCGTTGTAACTGTCGCACTAATGCAATAAGATCATCCGCAGAATTTTCGCGGAACTGAGTCTCCGCCTCTAGCCGCGAGACAGGTTCAGTAGCTGATTTTATCTCTAGGCTAGAAAGCGTCGTGTAGCTGAAAGAGGATAGAGGATTGACTTGGGCGTTGTTAACATCCGAATTGCCCGTATCATCTGACATCTGTTGCTGATCAATCCATTGACCAGCTTCTGTGCCCGTTCACTGAAAATCAAAGTTCCATTGACTTTCACGCGTAACATTGCCGTCTGAGTCGTCGGTCTTTAGCCCGTCTAAGAATTCTTGCCAGGCGTCATCGTCGAGATTCAGTGCGTCTGTCATAATCACTCGTTGTCTTGTTTTTAGCTTGTGGATTCTAGTAACCTCAAGTTCACGATTGATGTGTGAATCTTTTATAGTAATCAATACAAGGGTGCTGATCCATTCTTCCAGCTGTTTTCGTTATTCGAGCGCTCGTTCACCTATCCTCGCAGTCTAGATCAGCAGTCGGTCAGCTTGCTGCATGATCACAAAGGTCGAAGGCTGCCTTAGTTCTTGACTACTCTAAGAATATCTCGGTTGTTCATTATTACAGCCCTGTGACCTTGCACATGTCGATCGTCTAACCAAATATGGCCTGGGCAAAGTCAGGTGACTCACTAGCTCTGCGGGCAACCCTTGTAAGGCATGACTTAGCTCACCCAGCGTCTGCAAGGCATTTTTAGCTCACTCAGCGTCTGCTCTTACTTCCTGCCGCTGCGGCTACGTTCCGCTCACCCAGCGTGTGACAGCAACGTATCACTCACTAACCTTTGATTCACACTTGCGATGACAACGCTTTTACTGGTTAATACAGGATCGGCTCATTCTCCAGTATCAATCCTAGATGAAAGGGCTGCTTTAGATGATCTTGAAAGGCGAGATGCATATTAGGTGGCTATCAGGTACGCCTTTGCTCTCGTTTTCATCTTTGAAACCTCTGCCCAGCCCTTGATATCATGCCATTCACATCAGAACGCGAATCCCACACTGCCCGAACGATCCCTAAGCGTGAACGTCGCTGCGTTCCTTGAGTGTCTAAGACTTACGACGATGAAAAGGTTCTTGAGGATATTTACCGATCTCATTCAGAAAAAAGCTGGAATGCCATTTGTGACAAGTACAATGAGATGATCCCATCCTACCGACAACGATCTGTTGATGCAGTTTACTCGAAGTGGAAGATCCTTCGATCCCGCAACACCCCAACGTCAACATCATGGACCTCAAAAGAAAGCTTCGCTCAAGCTGGTGCATCCCAGGAACTGATACAACAAGCGATGAGTGATGTGAGCTCGTCCGTGTTTCTTCACGATGTCTTTTCTGCTAATACATACATCTAAGGAAACACCAACGGGCTACGAGATACAATACGAGGACGATTTGAACAACTTCGAACTTACAGTCGGGGGTTGGGACTGTGACATTGACGTGGAAGGATATGCCTTGCAGGTTGCAGAGCTCATGGAAGCACAAAAGGAGATGGCGAGGATGGCCACAGAAGCTGCTTGTGAATTCCGCTGTCAATGAGTTATCTAGATATAGATCAACTGAATGTATGAGTTGTAACATCTTGCATTATTCCAATAAATCCTTTACCGAAGATTTAGAAGGTGGTATCCCCGGAAAGGATTTTCCACTTTTGAAGATGGCTGCTAGAGTATGGCGGGTAGCCTTCCAATCGATCTTCAAACGAAGTCTCTCGATGAAAACGTCTTGGCAAAAATTATGTTTAAAGTGAAAAGAATGCGTTCTAGGTGAGCAATCCTGCCTAGAATAGAATATTCGACGCGCGCGCGAAAGCTACTCATCCGTGTAAAGCTGGGACAATTCTCTATAAGTAGTAGGTCATTGAGTCTCATACTCAGCAGAAACGACAAGTTGCCTACATTGTCTAGCACATTCAAGACAGCTCCTTTGATTCATAATGTCTGATGGACTTCCCTCAGGAACCATGGTGGGTTTCCAGCATCATTCACATAAGGATATGACTAAAAACCTGGATAGGAAAACGCAACGATTGAGCCTTGTCGGGCGTGCGCCAGACGATCGGACTGGGAGTTTCTCAAGGAATTTTATCATCGAGAAGAACATTCCCGACAGCAGGTTCTTGAGCTCAACCATCATGTCACTCAGCTTAGTGGAGCGCTGCACCATGCCGGGCTTACTTCACAGAACGATCGAATAGCCCTGAACAAGGCCCACTCCCATCTCAAGGAGCTGCAAGCCGGTTATAGCCAGTCCGAAGCTTCACGAGCTAGATTCGAGAATGGCCTTCACGAAGAAAGGCAGGAGCATCGGATGTGCCAGGAAGCTCTCAATCATGAACGCATCCGTCATAGCGAGACGGAAAAGAACCTCAACTGCGTCTGGAACGCACATACAAGATTAGGGGAGATCATTTCCAAGGTCCCGTATCAGGTGATCGCATCGGGAGAAGAGAAGACGGGTGACTCCATCGACATCACTGAACTGGTGCTCGAGCTTGAAGCCAAAGCTTCCAAGATTCAGGGCCTAGAAGACGCTCTGATACATCAGCAAGAACAAAGCCACAGTGATCTTCTTCTGATTGAGGGAAGACTTCACGAAAGATCAGTACAGCATCAAGAGGAAGTCACAGCACAGACCGAGACCATCAATGAATTGGAATCTCAGTTACGCCGTGGGAGACTCGAGGTCGACGCCGAGGATACAGGACCGGAGGCCAAAGTTTCTAAAAGAGCGGGAAGAAAGTGGAAGCGTACCCGTGGCAAGGGTCGAGCTTGCAAAGGCGTCAGCACGAAGGAAGCAGTCGGCAAACAAAGCTTGAGTGATTCGTTGGAATCAAGTGGTGAGACACTTGTAGAAACTTTCAAGGAAGAGGTAGTTTAGGCGGCCCTCTCGTTGCGTGATATGAAGTATGGCATTCGTAATTCATGAGATCTGATTGGATTAATCTAATGATGAGTACTTGCCGCACAAAGTAGAATATATCAATGAGAGAGGAAAGTCTCAATCGTCGTACCCAAGACTTTCTTGAATGCCTGGCCCCGATCCTGTCCTGTTACCCTGTTGAAATTTCGCAACTAAATCGAAACGGGTTTGACGGACGACAAAGAAATCAAAAACCCTTGAATAATGCTTGGTACAGGGCAACGAACTCGACTTGTTGCCGGTAGAGGAAATGACTACAATGCCAGTGAATCATGAAAGTCAAAAATATTGGTCTAGGCCAATCATCTTTTCGGCTGTCTACGAATCTGGGTGACCAGGGTTTCGTGCCCGCTTTGCTCGATGTGTGACACTTAATCGGCTCACACCTTCGGAATATTAGTTTGTTTCTTTCGATTGACACCCACAATGCAAGAGTGTTGTGTTGACAGATTTGCGTCATCGAAGTCGTCACGGTACTCTTAATGTGCAATAAAGGTAGTCAGATAACAGTGTCAGAGAGACGTTGGAACTGTCAAATTAACCTTCAGGGAGATTATTTCATCGCGACAATATTCGTAAGCGACTTCCGCATGGCAAGGCAAGGCCATACTAGATTCCTGCTTTTATTTTAGCCTCGCAGTAGTCAATTGTCAATCACACGATGGGTGAAGGCGAAAGCAGTAGCGTAAGTATGCTCTTGTCTTTCTCAGCATTCGTCTGGGTTCTTCCTCTGGCTGGTCTTTTGCTGATCAAATATAAAGCATGAGCAAGTTCTACGTGTTACAGTTAAACCAAAAATAATCTATGTGGCATAACACAAGTCTATTATGCTCTATCATGAATACTGAATCTCAATCATCTCCTTCTGCAAAGGAACTTGTCATAAATTCAACTCTTAGTCCAATTTCTGCCACGCATCCCTCCACTGTTGAACGTCCGCATGTCATCAATCTTCCGCCTCTTCAGATTTCGGGCTTATCAGTCATCACGTCACAGCATATTCCGTTGCTCCCGATGATCTGCCCACCCATTATTCAACAAATCGAGATTTTATCAACTATTCTACGAGCCCGCCCGCTCGAACCATCGAGAGGTAAGGTCATTGCTGTGGATGGTGTGGATAAGGATGCCGTTCTTTTCATGGTCAAATACCTCCATCACCATATCATCAAACACTCGGGGCTCGATGTTCGGATTTTCCACGAAACTTCTGTTCAACCGCAAAAACCTGAGATCACAGATCTCCTTCGTTACACTCAAGTTATTCAGGATTGGAATCTGCTTTGGAACGCTTATATTAAACTTCCGGTTTCCACCATCCCTGAATCTGCTTCGCAGCATGGATCGACCACTGTTTCTCCTATCGCCATGCCTTTCAAATCTCAAATCGCATGCGTTAACATCATTCCCTTTTCGCCGTTGATGTCTATAGGAAGAGCTGCGTCTCAGATGCCTATTACAGACGCATACAGCGACGAGAACCACTGGCGTTGGCTTGCAGGATATTGGCGTGGCTGTCCACGGCCCGATATCACAATTAACATCTCAGACTCTGAGGGAACACTCATGGATCGTGAGGTGTTACGGATTTGGGGTCACAACATGAACACTCTTGTGGTCACGAAGGCAAATTCCGCCCATGTTGTCTTTACAGCGAAGCAGTTCAGACGGGTTGGATTTGAGGTAGAAGAATGGTTACGAGATGAATAGTAGTTAAGAAAAAGAATGTATGAGCCTTTGATCCACCTTGCTTTCACTCGCTTCTGGTTTCCCTAGCCATCACCGCCATCTACTACCCTTACTCTTCTCCCACCCTCCTCATCGTCCGTCTCCACTCCACTCCAAACCTCCCGCTGTAAATCCTCACAGCCCATACCTCGCCACCCCACCACTTCCCACTCTACCCCGCGATCTGAGCTTCTCGATCCCGCAGCGCGGATACGACGCTTTGCAGAATCAGGTCAGGAGCAGTGAGCGGGTTCGAAAGGAAGGCGAGGGGAATGTTTCTGTTGAATTTACATCTCGAGCAGAGTTTTGTATCTTGGGTTACGATAAGGAATTCTGAACTCATCAACGGAACGGCTTGGTGCCCAGGCGGTGGGCCTGCAATGGGCCGGCTCCGCCACCCCCATCCTCAACGGGAAGGGTTACCCAATACCCAAGCGGTGATGGCGGCAGGTGGTGGATCGCCCAGTGCGCGAGCGAGGGAACCGGCCCACGGAGCGTGGCTCGGTGCCTACATGATGGCGTCGTTCAAAAGGGTTTGTCGATGAGCAAGCGAGGATGCCGTCAAAGGAAGATGGCTTGGGCGCCAAGTGGAGCGACAAGTTGACTGGACGGCTCAGTGCGCGGGGGAGGATACCGTTCAAGGGAGGTGCCTTGACGCCCACGTAGAGCTACCGTCCAAGACGATCGGTCCGGTGGATAGGTGACGATAACGTCGAAGAGGTTTGGTTCATGACCCTAGCATTAATCGTTGCGTATAGTTGCGCAGCAAGTAGGAGTGCTCATTCAATACGGATTCGAATGGGAGAATGGAATGGTAGAAAGAGCAGCCATCGAGAAGGACACGGGCGCGCTGGCATTCGGCCAGGAAAAATGAAAGCGACAGTCGCAAGCTAACAATCTTGAGGTTAGCAGGGAGGATCAACTACTTTCTAATTTCAAGCCACGGTATCATGCTTCATGAACTCGTAGCTATAGATCCTGGCTACGACCATCAACCTTTGTCCTTACGAGCCGGTGTGCCCCGTTTAAGTCCATTCTTTGCTCGGCCTTTTGCCTCAAACTTGCGTAACAACCTCCGTGCGTTTCCTAATTCACTTCTCGGCTGCCATAAACTTTCCCAGCATACTTTATATCTCCTCGGCTTGTGCTGAATCTGTTCTTGAGTGGAGGTATGCTAGGAGAGCGTGGGCGATCAAGAGACTCGGTTGTTGCATGAGAATCGAAATGAAAAAGGGCGGAACAAGAGATATCGTGGGGTTCTTTCTTCTGTCTGTTGATAGTCGTCACTGGGCTTCGTTTCCCGAGTTCACCGTATCATAGGTGATGAGGCTGAATTATCACACCCTTTAGCCTCGGTCCGCTGATCACTCACCTTATCCTACTATATCACCCCTCTCTCTCATCAATCATCGACACAAAGCCATGGCTGCTGCATCGCTCTCGAGTAGCGATCAACTAATACAGATCATTAACGCGAAAGGCTTTTTTTCTCAAGAGGACGCACCTAAGGGTTCGGAAGCCGAAGCATTCAAAGGAAAAGGATTCCCAATAACGACTGTCGACGGTATAGAGTTTTGCCAAAATTATGCTCTGGCTCGCTGCAAAATTCGACGTTAATTCCGACTTCCTCGTGGCCACCGGATTTCTTGATGTTGAGATTTCTTGGCCGAGTGACGAGCATAGAAGCTTCCTTAACAGTGCGTTAGATTGTTGGATAATCCATTACAGCAAAATTTGCATTTGCCATATGTGGAAGTACGCTGGGTATTTGGGCGTTGGCAGGAGGAGTGTTCGCTCCGCACTTAAAGACATGGAGGAATAAGGGTAACAAAAATTATCCGACCGTCACGTGTTTCAATGGGTCTGGCCCGCCAAAAGATACCCCACTATGTCAATCTTCTCGTAACCTTCTCGATCTGAATATCATGGCAACCATTTCCGTCAAGGCTGCAGCAAGGGCTGCTGCGAGTTCCCTGCGCAATTTGGCTGACATGCGAAACTCGACCCATAAAGAGATACCGCTGCTGGGCCTTACATTAACCACAGAAACGAAAGCAGTTACCACCTCCTGGTTAGATGTACGTTGTTTTCTCTTCACGCAAATGCAAGAACAGTCTCTAATTACTTTCAGAGTTCTGAGAACATGTTACAAATCCTGGCTAGAATTGGAAAACGCACCGAACCCGAACAGCATGCCATAGTGTATGGTCAGCTCTCCAAGTCTGGACCTATCCGACCTCAGTATCCCGGCAAGTACGTGGTTCTCATAGCACTTGAGAACTTGAGCAAGGACAATGGGTTGCCATCGTGGAGCAATGATAGCCCCGAGACAATGCAACAGGGGGACAGCGTGCTGCTCTCTGGTGACGAAGAGCAAAGATTTCATCAAGGGAAAGGGGGGGGGTTGATACTCGTCCTTGTCTTTAACATTCAGAACTAAGGGAGCTGTGGAAGTCGAAGTACGCGGGCTCGATATAAGGAGTTGAGAGGCAGGTGGGACCGAGATAGGCAGGATCGAAGTAGCCGTTCATGATGTAGTCAGGATTCTCGATTTGCGCATTAGCATCAAAGGCAGTATTGAAATCGCTGGCACCGTCGGAATTCTCGTTTTGAATGGCATCGGATGGTCTTTTTGATGATGCACTCCAATCCATCTGCATGTTTGCCTGGTGAGTCATTTGCTCCGGCTGCTGTGATGGAACTGGAACATGTGAATCTGTAAGTGGATGCCGTTGATTTTGTATCGGCTCTGTTCCATGTAGGTGAATGGATGACTGCTGGTGATGTTCTGTTGAAGCGGCGGATTGCGGAACACGCTTTTTGCATACACGCTTTTGGCATGATTGCTGAGTTTTATTCCTTCGTTTCTTGATAGTTTGTATACCTGCTCCATCGTTGATCCATATTCCTCATATTCTTGTTAGCTAAGCTCCGCACGGAAGATTAAATATCTTACCACTTATCTTGGTCTTGTAAATAATATCCCCCAGCTTCAGATACTCTGCAGATTTGGTAGCTGTAGGAACAACGCTTTTCAAATGTTCTATTCCACGATCAAGTTTGTCATTCGATAGCCACTGTTCCCATCTATTTTTCATTAGTGCGAAATACCCTGAAGCGTTGGATACCTACACGGAAGTTCCGATATCCTGGCCAAGAAGAAACAGCATTCCAGGTCCCAATGCACTTGCGATTCTGGCGTACCTGGAGCCTGCTGCAGTGAGAGCGTCCACTCGATCCCGGAGATTGGTGATATTTGAGATCAGCTGCCAAGAACGTTGCGCGCTGACTAAAGAAACAATTGTGTCTTGATCAAGAGCTTTAGAGCTCCGACTAAGCTCATATAGAAGAAGACAATAAAGTCTTCGAAGAATTCGCGAGTGGGCGTCTTGCTCCTCAAGTTGCAAGCAGCTCAAAACTGTATGGCACTGTGGATTATCGGTATAGTTGAATGCTTGTGGAGCCGGCAGCTGTTCCCAGAAGGTGAAAGGATTTTTTGACCATTTTTCGAAATTTCGGCTCAAATGGTCTATGGTCGTCTCGTCTGGAGATTTCCACGCAAAAACCTTAGACGTGCGCCTGATGGACTGCGATTCTTTGGCTTTCAAGGTGAAAGACAACGATTTGGAGAGCTCTGGATTCGTTGAGAGACCCTCGCTAAGGGCATTAAGAATGCGTTCGAGAGAATCAATTGTCTAATACCTTAGTAAAAATGAATTTTGCCCGGAATTTGGATGGTCAAACCTCTGGGCCATTAAGACAGGCTGCATTTCCTTTCTCTAGTTCCGAACAAAGACACATTGTGTTGTTAAGAAGCAATGATTCTCTTGAGAAGAGAGCAATGTTCTAGTAAGCACGCACAATGGCTACTGCAAGCCCTAGGAACCAACACATACCAACCGTTATCGCATATGCAAGACGCGTCGTGGGTACGCTAGCCAAATATCCTCTGTTTCCTTAACGTGTTAAAGAAATTGGTGTTTTTGGGTTAGCTCACTACTAGGATGCCCTAGATCTACTGGCTCTAAAACATTCTCCAGTTCATCCTCTTCCCCCAAAGTCGTTCTAGAACAACCAAAAGATGATAGGAACATACGGGATAAAACGGTTCCAGCATTAAAGGTATGCCTTTAACAATAGTAATCGCGATTGATGTTGACACAGTAAACAGATTTCCTCTAATCGCCAATTCTTCCAGGATTTCTGCAACCGAGTGAAGAGGCAGAAGCCTGTGTTCTCAAGGTTCGCTAGTTCCGTCACTGCCTTCGTCTCTCCCTCTCAAGCGTCTCTGCCCTTATCATTAACGGCGCCGGCGATATCATTGCCTTGTCCCCACGACAGATGCACCAAGCTTGCTCAACTTTGGCCCACGCAGACTCATCAGAACCATCTAAGATTAACAAAGCGTTTGACAACATCGTTTTACGAAGAGGAACAAACAGTACTCACATGCTGGTCAAGCGCATGCTTAAGGCGGAAGTATTTGATCCTCCCTCTTTTGCCGGGTCCCTCTGCAAGCTCACCAGACGATGAAGGCACATAAGGGTGCTAAAACAGGCAATGCAGGAATCGACCCTTGACTTCATCAATAATGAACGGCTAGTAATCCGCAGAGCTACCAACGACGCCAAATCTGCGGGGCCGTTGCTGTAGTTGAAGAACAATAGGACATAGCCAACCCCGCATTCCTGAGAGGAAACGATGACTACTCGCGTAACTAGTGAATTATATTGTTCTAATAGGCGAACGAAATGGCAGCATTCATAGCTGGTGGCATCAAAAATTGACGGCGTCCGCAATTGACAGCCCTCAACGGACGGCGGGCACATTCAGAATCCCGTATTGGCGGCATTCAGATTTGGTAGGAAAAGACAAGAAGAAAAGAGAGTGTTGGGGCGCGTGGTGGTCTTCGGAGGTTGGGATATGGTCTGTATTGTGTTGAGAGATTTGTCTGCATAGTATCATCTGAGCTGGCCGTCAGCCCATATCCTAATGGATGCTGTAAGTAGTCATACTACAGAGCTTATCAAGCACGACAAGACGGCCGGTAGATTTGTAATAGCGAAGTCCTCTTGACCCCCAACCTCGACACTTCAACCCATGCTCTAGATCATGTTCCACAAGTTGGCCCTGTTCTCTTTGAATTCCAAACTTCCGGATTTTCCCCCTGACTTTGCACCATCATAATCATGCCACTGACAGTTTATCTTTCTCCGTTGGCCTAGGATTCAAAGTCTGCATTGCAGGGGGTCGATGCGTCCGAGTCCCCGTCCGAAAGTGAGGCCAGTGGCTTCAAGCCGACTGTAGAAACCCTGCTTAGAGGCTTGAAGTGGAAACAGCAGGGTCGCAAAGCCATAGGCATCTACGTATCACCAAGCTCCTGCTAAATGCAGAGCAATTTGCAGGTAGGAACGCAACATAGCGAACTACAGCTTGCATCCCCGAACCCTCCCACGCCTCCTTGATGCTCTGTGTAAGTTCACATCCTCAATGCTGCCTTAGTGGTTCCTGCAATCTATATCACAATATGTTGGAGACTGCGCGACTTGCATGGACGTGCATGCATGTTTGCCTATAAAGTATTCCAGAAGGGCTCATTGCCCTCTTTTCCTAATGAATTTGCCTTGTCCCATCATTCAGCGCTCGAGATGCGTGTAGTCAATCCAGCGCCGCCTCCAACGCCTGAGCTCAGAGCCGCGTGGCCAGAGTTCAAGTATATTCAAGTCACCAATGAGGTCGATGTGGAGGTAGGACGCTCTGGCCTTTCTCAAGAACTTACAATTCTCACAACTTCATAGGTCTCGGGACCGATTCGATCTGACGTCGAGGAGCTTAGTGCGGACCTAATAAATGGGCCATGGAAGCTTGACTGCGCACCAGCGAATCAAACCGAGTCAAGCAATTGCCAGGATCTTCCGTCGCAGGTTCTATGCAGGTTAGGCTCTGAGCAGGTGAATCTAGTTCGCATACATCTGTAAGCCGTCTTCCTGCGAATACAGAAGAGTAATGCTGATAGGAGGCAGCGAGCAAATTTACCACCAACGTCCATCCCTTCGAAAGCCAGAGAACAATGTACTATTGCTTCTCACTTGGAGCTCAATAGTTCACGGTCAGCCTCTCCGAGTACTTAGTGAATGGGCAAGCTCAGTCGACGGTTTGAAGCTATATCAACAATTGGTTGGGGATCTTCGGAATTCTCAAAGAACCGAGCAGCTCGCATTGACTCTAGCTGCCTTAGTGTGTCATCAACGACTTCTCCCTTACACTTCGAACGAAACTGCGCAACCCGTCAAAGGTGACTATCTGACCGACCTAGATTCTCTCTTGAATGGCCAGCTTCTAAGTAACAGGCGAATGGTCTTCGAAAGGATGGGTTTTTCGTTCCTACGGGTACTTGATACCTTTGGGGACGAGTATGAGGATATGATCCAACTTCTCGCCGTTTCAGTTGACAAAAAAGCACCCTTACTGGCACGATTTGATGGATTTTCGGATCAATATTGGGCAAGGAGGGCCAGTGATCGACTTACTCATAGCAGAGCCTACGCAGAAGAGGGAGCGTTAATTTTGATAGAGACATCGGCGGCGAGTGGCATAGATGACGGTCAGGAATGGTTCTTGATACGTTCGACGACGATCTTGAAGGAAATGGGAAGTGTGGCACGGTTGAGGGAGCCGGAGAAGGTGGTGGTACTGGACTGACTATGGTGTAAGACGGCGGGGCTGAGGGTTTAGTGTCGTGGTGGAAATTATCGAGAGTGACCTTTTGGTGGGGGGGATCTCTTTGCTCTGGGTTTCCTGGGCCAACGTAAAGGCCAGCGCTCGCAAGTTGAGTGGCCTTGTATAATAGAAGAAGAAATCTCGAGGATTTGCGGATTGGGACTTGAACGGCCCACATTCGAGTCCCCCTTTTCGTAGCTGATGTAGCCGGAATCACATTTATTGGTGCAAATGCTGCAGGTGCTCATGAGGATTGAGAGACGGCAGAGTGATGATTTCCGTACTCCAAGAGTGATAACCCCACAGCTTTGGAGATCTCCACTTTTCATGATCGAATGGTCTGCCCAAAGGTTCAGCTCCAAGTCACTCTTCGACGGCCTTTCACTCAGATCGATGTTGAGCAAGAAAGCTGCAATGGGGATTGATCCCAACGTCGTAATCCAAACACCTACAAGCAGTAAATTGAACGTTTCAAGCGCAACATCCAGCTCTTCTCTCTTGATCATTTCTTCTAATCAGTAAGTGTTCAAGACCGGTGCCAACGACATGATCAATCGAAGAATGAAAGCTTACTTCTTTTAGTACGAAACAAATCCAGAATTGCGAGCTGTCTGCGCATCAGATCTTATCACTTGCACGGAGACGTCTGTTCTACGCCCAGACAATCGCAAGGTTTGAGAGTCATTTTCAGTATCCGTTGTGGGAAAGTGAGAAGGATCATTTGGCTCATCATCTTCGGTTACAAGTGGAGAGACCTGTACGGAACGTTCAAAGTGATGCTCGAAATGAGAGAGAGATACGAGACGGTCTGAATTCGGAAGCAGCAAAGAAAGATGAGGGAGATACTACAGAATATAGGAACGAAGCAGCGGAAGAGGAAGATGACAGTGAAGTAGAGGACATTGAAGATAAAGAAGCAGATAAAGAAGCAGATAAAGCATTACGATGGCTCGAAATGGAATGGGAGTCCCTCGCTAAGATTCTCATGAAGACAGACTTAGAAACTCAGTGGGATGTGATTTATTAGGTAGCAATGAGGAAAAACAACCACTCCCACTCCAGATTGGATGGTCTTCCGATCGAACGATTTTCGCTATGATTTCGAGTCCCGGCATATACCAGAAGATTATTACATAAGTATGTCTAGAATATTGACCCCATGCAAGCACGACAAGCCTACATCAGCAACTCTGGGGCAGACGAGATCAACCCTCACGATAATGGCGAAGGGCAGATTCTCGAGTGGAGAAGGATTCTTGATGGCAGCGAAGTTCACTAATAGCGCTGGACGTCACAGACACGATTTCTGCTACAAGAAGGTGGTTCCTCGAAATTCAGCGTCTGTGGAAGCTCGGACGGTCTGGGAGGACTACAAGAAGAAGCACCAAAGAGAGTGGAAGCAACAGAACGACGCTGCTGTCGAGGTGTGGCAGAAAGGAGGGACCCAGCGAAGTCAGATAGCACTCAACCAAGTCCTTGAGTTGCGGGAAGATTGCCCAGATCTGGGGTGGGAAGATCACCGGAGGGATGGAATGGAGTGGACTGCTCGGGAAGAGGTCGGCTTTGAGGTCGGCGAAGGATGGCTCTGGACTGATGAAGCAGACAATCAGCATCCCTGTCCACGCGTTCACTAACCATGTGGTTTCCTACTATACGGTATGGGATGCTCAAACCTTGACACGGCCATCTCGGAGCATGGCACTCAGGCCTGAACTTCCCTTCATACTCACCGCGAGTGTTCCCAGAATATCAAGTCTTCATTATCGCTGTCGTAATAGAAGTTGATTTTGTTCTGATGTAGACTATAGAGTGCTTGTAGCGGTTGATCGGATTGCAGGCGCGTCGCTGTTGGCTTCGTCCTTGCCGCCTAATTCGTAAACATGACTTTCGTCGTTTGATCTGGCCTTCAGGATCAAGGCACACTTAGAATACATACACTCTCGCGTTGCCTTTGCCACTCAGCATATGTGGCTAACAACCGAAAGTCTATATACCTCGAGAGGGACGAGAGCCAAAGTGTAAGGGGTCAGCTCCATTGTGGAGTCCTTGACGGGATTGAGAAACTCGAAAGCTACGCTAAACCCAAGCTGTTCTAGGGTAACTTACTGAAATTAGCGTGCACGGGGGAAAGTTGACGTGCGGGTTGGCCAAGCACCCATCTTCCAGTTTCTTGACGTATGTGATGGATCTGGTTCACATCATTGTTGAAGGCCCAGGGCACTCCCTTGAGTGGTCGGAAGTAAGTCTTCTTCTAAATATACTTGATTGATCAATTACTTATCTGTACAGCGCGCTAATCGTCTCCACCTCCGTATACGACAACGTCCCTCCAAACCCTCCATTATTCGAGAGTCTCAGTCTCAGCGAACGCAGTTTTCGTGGAAGTGTGCAGCATCATCTACATCTGAACATCATCGCTTAGCCGTCTTCTATCATAACAATGTCTCACAGCAAGCAGAGACTTGTGACTGTAACAGCGAAAGGTTCACCGCTGAGGATGTTGTCATTAAGGGAGACAAACCTTGTGAACGTGTCTCTAGAGATATTTACGGAACCAGCGTCAACGACAAAGGCGACGACTCTATCTCTTTACATCAGACGAACAGTGAGAATGATCTAGACAGCGCTGACGAAGATCGTTCGAAAGATCAGAGCGATACGATCAATGACAATTCAAACAGGCAAGATCATGACTCTGAGAATGAGGATAATGATTGTGGAGATGAAGGCAGCCAAGACGATGATGATGGTGCAGAGCATGACGGCAGCGCTGGCAAAGATCGTTCGCAAGATCAAAGAAACACTAGAGACAATCAAAGCTTTCAAGGTGATCACTTTACCAATAACGCAAAGCGTGGCGAAGTGGACAGGATCATCAAAAAAATTGAAGAGTCTTCGAAAACGCGTGAGGATTCTCTCGATGCCCTTGGCAACTTACGAACTCAACCATCATGGGATCAAATCGACTTCGTAACATCTGCACAATGGGATATTGATTCGCTATTACACGGAACCGAGAGTGATCCATTTCGAAAGATCATGCATAAACTGAGACTGCATCTGAATCTTGAAGCGAGGATTGAAAGTGAAGCTAGTTACGGGATCACCAGCAGTAATCATAACATAAGAAGGCATAAAAACGCCATGATGAAAGAGTCACGATTACTTCATGTCCTGCAAAGCGATCACAGGGCAAAGTCTCGCAGCTTAGATCGATACTTGCAACATGGGAAAGTTTTTTACAAGATGCGTCTACTATGCCCTGGACTCTTGAGCCTTGTTGCTCTCATATTGACGACATCAGAGTGCGAACATTTATTCTTTAACCTGTACGTGCTGATCTTCTCTACAGGATACAGATCGTAAGCTCGCATTTCGAGGAATTTTCTACGTCTTGGAATCGAACTGGCTTGCTTTCAATCGCCGCCAAGTTTTCCGATAGTGTTGCGAATGCTGAGCCTCAGGAACAGACGAAACGGATATGTGAGTTTACGTATAGCAACTGATCTTAGACGAGGACGTCGCTGATGTGTCGAATTTGACTTCCAGCAAAGCGAATGCACGAGGCCTCTCAACTGAATCTTGGAAGCTCGAAACGAAAAGAAGTTTGGCGGAACTATGACCTCGCGATATCTCCACCAGTGCTATCGACTTCAGATATAACCACTGTCACATTAGAAGATACTCGGTCTGAACCTTCATCATCACGCAATCCGTTGCCACAGTACCTCACCCAAACAACTACGTACATCAGCTCTCCTGGACGAGATGGCTCACCTATAGTTAATGGAGGTGGTACGACGACGGACGGCAATGCTCATCAGAGCTTTGGCCACCTTGATCCAGCACCTTCTTACCAAAGCAACGCCACGAATGGAGCTGATGGATCATTCTCGAGTCACTGCCCGCGCCATGATGGTCAATATATAGCTCCACCAAAAGAGAGGCCAAATCCACAATGCCTTTCCACCTTTTCCAAGCCTGATGGTCAAGCTTTTGATTTAGGACCTGGCATGAGGTCGACTGCGCACTTTCCTTACGTTCCTACCTTTCAGGTTTCAACCGACGAGACTCTTGGTTTAGGACCTGGCATGGGGTCGACTGCGGACTTTCCTTACGTTCCTGCCTATCAGGTATCAATCGGCGAAGCTCTTGGTTTAGGATCTGGCATGGGGTCGACTGCGGACTTTTCTTACGTTCCTGCCTATCAGGTATCAATCGACGAAGCTCTTGGTTTAGGACCTGGCATGGGGTCGACTGCGGACTTTTCTTACGTTTCTGCCTATCAGGTATCAACCGACGAAGCTCTTGGTTTAGGACCTGGCATGGGGTCGACTGCGGACTTTTCTTACGTTCCTGCCTATCAGGTATCAACCGACGAAGCTCTTGGTTTAGAACCTGGTACGAGGCCTACTGCGGACTTTCCTTACGTTTCTACCTATACGATTTCCATCGACGAACCTATTGATTTGGAACCTGGGATGGGGTTTGCGACGGACACTATTCATTACGATTCTACCTATCCCTAGTCGAATCGATGGATTCCGTAGATTATCACTATAAATTGAGATAGATATCTGATAAAGTATTCTGTGCTAAGAAATAAAATGTGCAAGTAGCTCACTTCAATACCACCATAATAAAGTTCCTCCCTTTTTACTTACTGCCTCCAGCCTAACAGGTTGACGTACTTCCCAAGCCCTTCCCATATTCCAGTCTACAGTCACAATCTTTCCATCCCCAGTTGTCATGGTAGTAGGTAAGTCGTCTTTTTCAATCGGGACGACGATAGAGGGTGATCGCAGATACATGGCGGTAGTACCGGGATGCAGCACTATGACAGAACTTTCCACAGTGACAGAATCTTCTTTTACCGGTCGCGAGCACTGTCGTTGTGTGAGCTTGACGCATCAATGCATAGTCTCTTAGACACAGACATCCGCACCTCTTGCTGCACAAAGCGAATAATCTGGACACATTTTTGTCCTGGCTTATAGGTCTTCAGAGGATCCGGATTATTTGGGTCCTTAGAGTTCAGACCATCGCATTCAACCTTCGCTGCATGTATCAAACTGGAGTCAAGGTTGACGCTGGTGAACACAGAAATGACCTCTGTGTTGGAAGACATGGTAGGTTTTGTACCTCGATGAGGTACTGCAAAACGATCTAACTAGCCTTCAATTAACCATGCTCGGGAAGAAGTAGTTGAAAACCACACCTGTTGCAATCCCTCGATAGAGTAGCGTTTGCTTCTTGATGGGAATATTGCAATGAGGGGCAAAGGGCGAAGTAAGGCAAGCGTGAGGATATGGCTTGGAATTCACGTGAGCTGATGTCGATCGCGGGTTATGCAAGTAATGCGCTAGTTGGCCGACCCAGACACTTTAAAATTATCGCAGGGTACCATCGTCATACACCAAAGAAAAAAGGACAGGTCTCGAAACCTCGCACTGCTCTCGCTATTGCGGCATCTGCAGCTTGAGCTCGCTGTAGTGGCGGTGGGTGATTGACACTCGTTGATTTTTGCCTGGTAGGAAGGTCATGGTACTTTCTCTAGCGGCTGGCGCCTGAAGACAAATGCATTAGCCCCAACCTCTTCAGGAGCGTGTATGGTTAAAGAAAGACGTTAAGACAGGTTGCAGCTTTCTATTTTCGAAGTGCAGGCAACCAGACAAGCAAGCGTTGACCATGAAAGGCAAAGAGATAGAGAGATTCAGGCATGACAAGGACCAAACGAGATAGCAATCTCTTCTGTCCTGGCCCATGTCGAAATTAATCTTTGCACTCTAGATGAAAGAGCTCAAGCGCAGATAGCTCGACTCACAAAACCAGTGAGGAGTCCGATGGGATCAGAAATGGGCTAGGGACACAAAAGCCTCTGACGGATACTTATTATATTTTGCGTAGATGAATGCTGACAGCGATATTACTTACCGCTTACCATAGGCAAAGTCACTGCCCAAAGAGAGTCAACAAACCGAAGGAGAAGAAGGTAAAAGTGTGGTGTATCTCCAAGACCACAGATGAATATACCTCGAGATTGTCAAGATGCTCTTCTCGTTCAACTTCATATCTTTGATAGCTACCTCCCAGCCTTTCACGGTTTATCAGTGCGCGCGCCCAAGGGTTGTCTTATGATCTTTCATGGTGAGGAACCTAGTACGTTAGAAGCGTCCATCGCCGTGCTCAGATGATGATACTCACTCCTTGCCCCGATAGTAAGCCTCTTCCTCCTTTTGTTCTTAAGAGAGAGGTCTCAAACTGGGGTGAGCATGCACTTAATGTATGAGAAAAGAGGAGAGATAAGGCAAGACAAGCAGGGTGCATACAGTCTGATTCGTTGGCGATAATCGAAAGATGTATTGCAAAGCAAAGCAAGCCACAATTGTGTCTCATGGGGTTTGAGCACTTTGCACTGGGTCAAACTTCGGTACCATTTCTAGTCTGTTCTCCCGATCTATCGTCGTCCTTGACTGATACATTTTTCATTCCCGCAGATCATTCATGAAGACATCCGTATGTTCAGGGAAGCGATGATGGTGAATTCCAGGTCATCCCACTTGGCAGGAGAGGGTTGAAGCACCACACGTGTCCAACCGCTCCGCACAACCCGTGCTTGGCACACTTGCTTTCTTTGCGTCTTTTCCATCAGGGTCTTTAATACTATTGGGCCTCTTGATCTAATGCCAGCCTGTCCTAATTGACCTATCCTCAGGAGGATCCTCATTGGAAAAGATGACGGACACCACGAAGCAGGGTGCCAATCCTAGTAAGCTGGTTTTAAATGGTTGGTGATTGAGGAAGGACAGAGATCAATAATACGAAGACAGGGAGCGACTAGTATGAATAATGGTGCAGCATGCAACGTATCGGAATCCTTCATCTATCATAAAAACACATCAGGAACCCGAATACAATACAAAGACCAGGCAGCATCCAACCTATCGAAGCCGTGCGCCTTTCACCACAGCAGTAAGTATACTACCGCAAGTGATGTGCAAGTGAAGCTTAATAGAAAGGAGAGCAGACGATTGAAAAGGAGATAATGTGATTGTGCGACTGACAATTGACTGAGCCGAGGGAAGAGTTCTTCCTTCGCTCAACGTTCCCTTTCTGTTATCATGCTGAAGCGACTATGCGTTGCTAGGGATGAACGGAAGTACATTAACCAGAATCAAATTTCCATGGTAGAGGATACTCAAGGGAACAGAAAGGGAAAAGACTATGTGATTAACCGCTCATCATTCCCTGCGCAAGCGCGCCTCCCTCAAGTCTGTGCTCGTTGCTTTTGGGTGAGAATTTCTTCAGACATTTCCCCCTAAATTCATGTCCTGCTAGAAAACCCTTCCGTTTGAATCCTCGGTTGCAAAATCCACAATGAAACTGTTTTGAGTTCTCTCTGCTGGAAGTTGCTTTCTTGTACGTTGGTTTGATCGACTGCTTTATAGAAGACGACGATAAGGTACGAAGGTGAAGTTGCTTAGGATTAACCGATGGTGCTTTGAGCAAATTCGAGCGGGCGAAGTAAGATAATAGTTGTGCATCGTCAAGAGAAGAAGTTGAGTCTGCACATGAAGATCTTTGACAGTTCTTCACTGTGAAAGCAAGTTAGAATGAGTGCATTCATAGAATACAGAAAGCTTACGTTGCTTCTGGTGCTTGAGAGCAGAGCTGTTCGAGCTGTTTGACAAGCTCTGATTGAAATGCTTGAGATTAGGACTGTCCTCGGGGTTTAACAAGTCCTGAATGGAAAGTGAATTCCGATGTGTATACATATCCGGAGCTAACAGTGAAGTAGAGACTGCGGAAGAATCAAAATTTCTGCTCTTTGACATGGTTAAGCTTGGCCTTACTCAACAATCTCAGGTTGCACAGATCTTGACGATGGCCTTGTATTTGTGATATTCGAAAAAGAAACCCTTGCTCCTCTGACATGGGTTGAAGTGTGTCGAGATTGGGGGCTTCGCTGGTCCGACATCAACACCAGGGGTCAAATCAAGGCTTATTGGCCCGATGGAAACTCTTTATTCCCTTTCTTTACCGGAATTAATTGACGTGAGCTGGGATAAGCTGCACGCTTACTTGACGCAGGGTGTCGTTCTGTAGGATTCGAAAGGCGTATGGTGAGCAGCCATGCACTAAGCAGATCTGCCGTTGTCGTCGCTATTGCTCCACAACATCGGTGAATGGCGTAGGTATAGTTCGAGACAGGAATCTCGGACAATGAAATGTTTCTGCTAAAGACCTTCTGAATGACCGGGCCGTTCTCAAGAGCTGAGATCTTTCGCCGTGTCTTGAAGCAAGATTGGTTCAGTTCTAAGGTGCTTTCGCAACTCAGACCCTTCATCCAGGATTAATCTTGTTTCGGGCTAGGTTCAAGATCGTATCAACAAGCAGACCTTATCCCCATGACCATACTCGCTAGACGCTACAAATCACTAATAAATGCGAGGCAAACGCCACCAGACAATATATGTGCAATAGCGATAACTCGGGAACCAGTTTACGGCAAGCTAGATGCAGCTGACTACAATACCGGCGGCAGTCCGATTTCATACCGAAGTGGCTGTCAATCTAGGCAGATTGATCAGCAGTGGCCGTCATGCTCAATGGTTGATCGTCTTACCCATAACCAATAGTGTTATTGGCCCCGGCTGAACCCCTATCAGTGAGAATATTGCGAGATTCGGGGAGTGAACACAAGTGGAACAGATTGAGGAAGAGAAGACAGATCGCGGTACCAAAGCAACTCTGCATTGAATCAAACCCGCTACGCCAGAGAAACGATCATTCCGGTGGCAGCAGGGATTTCCTAATTGTAATCTGCTTGCAGAAACCCCCATTCGTACTTGCACTGATCTCGCCGAGGATGTGTGTATCCATCTCCGGTTCTTCCAACGGTGACAGTAGAGTCTAACCACGGAAATAAAAAGAAGAGCGTGGAACGAATGCATGTGTGGTGCTCTTTACACGTGAGGCTGGCGGAAAGCCTACTAGTAGTATGCCGCCGTAATGGCTTAGCTTCCAACTACTCCCTTCATAGTTAGCACTTCGACAGCTGTGTCGAAGTGCTAACTCAAAAGGGAACGCCCATAATTTTGGGGAAACCTCAGGTCGACCAGCTAACCCAAGAGCTCACCTCGTCGTCATAGTTATGGGGGTGCTGCTTCTGGGACAGAGTCCGAGAATGAAAAACAACAACAGGAACGGATTACTGAAGGAAATTTAATCGACAACGTGTCGGCGAGGAGATCAGTGATGGGAGAGAGATGCTGCTACTATATTATACCCATATATTTGCACCTCCTACAAGAAGCCTGTCATCTTGTTGCCTCCTTTTGCCTTGTGGACCTATTTTATGTACTTCGTTCGGCCGCGTCTTCCTTCCTTGCCTTGCTTGTCTCCTGCTGCCATCCAGCATCATCTCCATTCTGTCTTGGCCCATGGACCAGAATATCGGGGGTGCGATGGGGAACCTCCTGTATCTAGTTTCAATCACAGAAGTTCCCTAATGGAGAAAGCACTTACTGCAGTGATCATCACTTCGAACCCTTTTCTTGCGAAGTCGTTAAAGCATCGATCGGTTTGCTCCTTTGAGAGAAACTTGACAGTCACAAAATTCTCTGTCCACATCACGTAATACACATCTTCAAATTCGATGGCAATGTAGAAGAAATCAAAAGGGCCGAATCCTGAGCATCGGATGGTCAAAACCCTGTCGATCGGTTTCCACTGCGACGGATCAAGCTCTGGCAAAACGCAAAACCCCGATGGCACCGGCCATTGATTGCACGCTCGCCAAGATGTGAAATACACTACATCGTCAACGCATGCTCATGTGAAGTTACTGGGAACTGCGTCTTCGTTAGTATAATTGCTCGAAAAACGTCATTACTAACTCACTTTCCGTCGAATTCATTGCACTGTGAATGTTCGACAGACAATCAGACAAGACTTTAGGCTGTTTGAATGTATTGCAAAAGAGAGTAGAATAGAATGCCCTTTATAGTTTGAGGTGCAGATACCCTAAAGAGTCTCTTTCCCTCTGAACAGGAAATTCGCCTCTGAAACTCGAGGTGGAGGTGATTGACCCCTTTCCTCTGTATGGGGACCTGGACCTTGCAGTTAAACCTGGAAATGGAGATTTCGCTATTCATTGCACTATCATGAGATTAAGCCAGGTTAATCCGCCAATCCCTTTCGTGGCGCGGGATTTACAGGAAAGCTGTTCAATCAAAAGGAGAATGTCAACAATTTTCATTAAGACTCTTGACTTCACTCGACTTGATTTATCGTCAAGGTGTTTCCAACAAAGGGATGCGTTGTGAGAGACTATGCTGCTTAGATCAGAATCGACGATCAAATCATGAGATTGTACAAAGCAACAAAGCACTTGAGAGGAGAGTGCAAACCGTGACACTCTGACGGTACTTTTACCTTAAGGTAGATACATGGTAGGTTCGACTAGTACCTTTACAGCTAGCTGCTGTAGGCGCGTCGACAGCGGCTAGCCTCGAATATCATTCAAATTGCCGATCATGGGAGGACTAGAAAGTAAGTGCAATCAACATCGTTCCCGTACCATGTCATCCGAGACGGCTAGCCAGTAAGTCCCGTCGAGTCTGTGCTCAGTCGTCCAATGCAGCAAATATAATTCGTTTATCAAAGATCGGTCATGGGTACGCACTCATCTTACAGCAAAGGAAAGAAAGGGTGACGAATATCATGTATCAATATACTTCTTCTATAAGAAGCGGGTTCGTTTGCCTTGTGAACATTCACTTCCCCTTCCCCTCTCACCTGCTAAATTTGCCTTCTTTGTCTCGTGCAGGCTTGCCTTACACAGCGTCAACGAATGATTCGGTAGATCTCATACCTTACAAGGTGTCGTCAATGGATTGCTAACTGTAATAGCGATATACCAATAATGGATGAGCTTTCTCTTCCTCGCCGTCCCTCGTTGACTAAGGTAATCTTCTGCAGCATTGTCTAATTTAGCCCTACTGACCAAAAGAGGCTTCGGCAGGAAAGCCTAAGATAACTGGACAAATACTGTCAGAAGACGGGATGACTTATATCATCAGGACACGACGAAATAGAGACGATTACCTTCAGCAACGCTCCATCCCTGTAAGAAGAGAGTGGTACGATACGGTGGAGATGTCTCTAGCTGAAGTTGGTCCGAAAGTCCTCGATGTATGGGAAGAGTTCAAGACAACAACACCCAATTGGCCTTTACATCATTTAGACATGGTAGATAAGTGGCAGACTGAAAAGGTCGCGAGGGAGCTTAGACAGGACGAACAGGAGGCGCTAGAGGTTGAGACTGGCTGGACAATGCTTTCTTGGCTTTCTAGCGTGTTTCGTTGCATATTTCCTACTTATCCTTGACTTCTGTAATATCACTAGGAAGCATCCACGTCTTTCACCAATTGAGACGTACATGGGACTTGGGCTAGCAGTCTACGAACGAGGATCAAGACCATACGTAACAAGAAAGGTTCGAGTCAAAACGAATTTCAATCATCTCCATTACTTACGTTGTACACCTCATCGATTTCAATGCCCTGTGTAGAGTCTGCTGACGAGTAGTCTCGGACGTCATTTGACGGTGACAGTATAAACACTTCACTGAGGGACGATTCGGTTTGGTAGGATTATGCTCTAAAAGGCATCAATAACAGCCTGATTGCGAGGTTTGCCACCGCGTTGAGGAGGCATAGCTGGTGATAGCCTGGTAGGAAGATAGATCTACTCCATGGAGCAATGGTGACAGCGAGGTCAAACCCCCCAGCTAAACCAGATAGGTTTAGCTTGCTTACATAATATAAACCCAATAAACAAACATGAATAAACCACTAGTGAGTTTTAAACACGTTTATTGTAGAATAAACGGTTTTATTCGCTCCCTACCTGCGAACAGTCTACTGGTGACTTCTGTCCTCAGTATCGCTCACCTCCCAGGCGCGCACAAAGCCTCCGCTACGCATCATGCCATCGATGTATGAACGCGCAAGCATCTTCAAATATGCAGAATTCAACAAACTCGCTCTTTGCCGTTTGGTGAGCAAGCTGCGCGGAGGGCAAAGCTGCTTCTGTGACACTTCTCAGACCCCAGCAAGTGGTAGCTTTAACTGGACAATCTTAATTTCGTTCATTGACGGGGTGGAGTGGGTGCTCCGTTCCCCACGAACTGACGGTGGAATCAAATCCGACGAAACGAACCTCATACTTCTGGCTAGTGAAGCCGCGACTCTTAAGTATATCAAGGCCAACAGTGCAATTCCTGTTCCCGAGGTCTTTGCATACAGGCAAGCCATTCCATCGATTCTCGTTGTGGATAAGCTAACGACCACATAGCTGTTCTAGGGACAACGATGTCGGTATCCCCTATATTCTCATGAGTAGAGCTCAAGGCTCGCCTCTACAGCATACATGGAAGACCTTGGAGACGCATGAACCCAACATATCTCAAGAACAAAAGGCAAAGGTTGTTTTCCAGCTTGGAATCATTACGTGGCAACTATCTAGGCTTCGTTTCAATCAAGCTGGGTCACTCTTCGAGGAAAATGGAGGATTTCATATCAAGACATGTCTATCCCGTGGTCTGCTACTAAATCAACGATACACTCTTGAAGATATACCTCGTGGACCTTTCAAGTTTGAAAAAGATTATTACGAGGCACAGATTTCGGCATTTCTTGAACACGTCAAATACCTTGCCTTAGGTCATCACTGCTTCTTTGCGCCTATCCCCGCACGAAGTGAGTACGACGACGACGCTGAATTCCGGGCAGCGTCAGATTGGTGGAATGACTTCGTCACTGTAGAATCGAAAATCGATAGCTCACACAATAGGATCGATTTTGTCATTGCTGGCGAGATTCTTTCAGTAATGATTACGAAGTGGATTCATGATCTATCAAACGATCTTTTGAGAAATGATCAACCTCGCTTTGTGATTCATCATTCAGATCTCAGCGTCAACAACATCTTCGTTGACGAAGAGTTCAATATCACGTGCATAATTGATTGGGCATTTTGTTCTACTGTGCCCTTGTTCATCCTTCTTACAGCGCCTGGTCTACCACAGTCACGACATGAACTTGATGAATCACTTTTACCAATGTTCGAAAAGGGATTTCGGCACGCACTAGAAGAGAATATACAGCGCGAAGATGTCAGTGCTGAGAGTAGACTTTGTTGGATGTTGAGCCGTAGCCGTCCGATGTGGTTATTCTCTCGTTTTTTAACTTTTGATTCAACCACAGACTATTATCTTTTCAAAGCTCTTTGGGAATCAATTGGAAATTATGATCAAGAAATGACAGAATTCTTTCGTTCAATGCAGTCGTCGAAAAAGTATTCATCATTACATACCGAGCTGGAGGAAGACGATCAAACAACGCTGCAAGTGGCTGAGTTGGAGGGGGAATATTTTGGCAAAGATGTATGGAGACTGGCGATTTCAAGGAAATTGACGTTGGTCTCCGAGTGGTCTTTGCGATATCATGAACCGGGCACTTATGGGATCAGGAGCAATGGCAATGTCTTCGTTGCGGACAAGAAATTGTGGGCATGGATTGGTAACTGTCTAGGATCCTAACCACACCCACTCTGTATCTGTTGAGACAAGTGGATCCTGAGTACGAGGTTGAGCTCTCAGTATGTGTAGTGGCAGTGATGTCGCTAAGAGTTTAATAAAACAAAAGACATTTTGAACCTCAAGCGTCGGCCAATGCTCAGCGGCTTTTATATTCAATAAGGATTAAGTCTTTTCCCGGATGTATTCGGCATTGACGTTCTCATCCTGTCCAGAAGCATCGTCTCGGATCTGAATTGCGATTGACATTAGACACCTGACGTAAAACTGTACATGAAAAGCTGGAAGGGTGGCATGGCATACAACGTGGAGTTGAGTGCTGGAAGTTGCATTGCTCACGGTCCCCGTCCGCCATACGCTGCCTTGCGGAAATTAAGTCGCAAACCAACCACAAGAATCATCTGGGGATTCTTACTGCCCGTTCGACAATAATATACTTTATTCCCGGCGGGGTAGTATGCTTTCTTTCTTGAATCTGAAGGAACTGCAGGCAAATCGGGAGGGGTTGACGGTTGAGCTCTTTTTTTGGGCATCTGGCGCAAAATGTCCGTGGAGAGATCCAGAGGTGATTCTGCTGATAGATGGGGATCTGATCCTTGAAACTGTGGTTAGAAGTCTCATATGCATGGTGAACATTCGAACGCACTCTTGCCAGCCTTGAATCATTTCTTCGGCCTGTGGTTCTTGTAGCACTATGAGGCTTCGTTGGTTTGCCAATGTCGACCCTGCATATGCAGATTTCCTTCTCTGCTTGGTGGTGCCAAGTCCAGTTTTAATCGGCAGGCTATATTGAAGCTGTCGAATCAGGAAGCTAGAGCAAAGGCCACTTGCCCTTAAGAAGAGTAATAAGCTTGAATGGCGCCAGCCATCACCCTTCTTCCAAAATAGCTCATGCACTGCTAGGGTTGCGTCTTGAAACGGACTACCCCTATTTCATAGTAACTGTGCCAGCTTTCAGAATTTCCAAAATCGAGGGTCCAACCAATTCGCTGGAGAAGCCTAACCACCACCCCACAGACCTTTAATTCCTTCCATTTGGTATGTAATAGAGGTTATACAAAAGGCGGTCCCTTCGTGTATATCTGACGTGTTGCAGGATTAATTCCAGCGCGATTTCAGCGCGATTCCAGAGCTCTACGAACCCCCCTCTTGCCTCCACCCAGAAGGATCGAATAGCAGTGCATCTACAGCAGGGACTGTCGTCTGAGGTCATTGCCGACGTCGAAGGGGTCGGTGCTAGAACTGTCAGAAGAATCAGAGCTGGATTAAAAATATACGATTAGTACACATCTTCTAATAAAATGAGTGTCAAGGGGCCGGCGCCCTTGATTCATCCTGCTGCCAGGATTGGTCTTCGACATTTCATAGAAGGTCAGCTATGGTCATATCAGAATGAGATGCTATACTACCTCTTCGATGACTGAGGCCTCACCGTCGCTCTTTCCACTCTATCCAACGCTCTAAAGGTCATGAAAATCAATAGAAAATGCCTTAAACGGGAGGCTTTGGAGCGCTCACAGGAGTGTCGGAATCTATACTTCCTAGACGTCAGTCGGTTCACTCACGAAATGCTCGTGTTTCTGGATGAGAGTGCAGCCAACGAACATGAGATGCATCGTAAACGTGCCCTCAGACGTAGTAAGGTAGTTGGAACTTACGTAGTAAGCAAGGCAGCTAACCCAAAGGGGCTTAACTGTGGCCGCTTACCCGGAAAGCATTGCGCACCCCTATACTGCTTTTAAGCCCTCATGCAATCATGCCCGATGGCCCGGTGTGTTCTACAGATGTGTCGACAGAAAGGCACCTTAGGTAGGGACTAGGGAGGTACTCCCCTATCACATTGCCGATGTGACAGATGTTATTATTACTTGGTAGATCAAACCAGATTTCTGTGGTTACAGTACCTTAGCGTGATTGAATCCAGCTCCGTTTCGAACCACTTGGAAAGATAACCACGAGTACTGAATACTGGAGGGAGTAAACCAACTCGTTGTGGCTGCATCAGCTTATCGTGGTCATGCAGGGACTACGTCAATGTCTTTCACGTTACCTTATCATGGGCTAGTTCAATAACACATTGCAGGTTCTTATCAACGCAGTTACATCGCCTTCGTGTCCGTTTGAAAGAGGGGTTGAAATTGGCCTCTAATGGGCCGGCTCCGTCCCCATCCCTAGCGGGAAGAGTTACCCAATGCCGATGATGTCGGGAATTTTACGGACCCAAGAACTTCTAGAACGACGGCCTCTCCAACACAGCTGAGCGTTAACCCGATACAGCTTTTTACATTTGGGTAAGGGGATGAGGTTCTAATCCGAGCACACAGGTGATCACCATTGCCAATGCTTTATTTTATGGAACATTCCAAAAGTAGAACGCCGCCCCGCTGGTATCTCCTAGAAATGAAGACGACAGAAATCCCAGTGTCAGTCACGGCGCTGAGAGGCGAGGCTTCTCTGAGCCTTGATCTCGGATATGCTGATGGCGCAGTGCACGAATCAATCGTCTGGCACATCAGCCTACACTAATACATAAAAAAACCTCAAGTGTAAAATGTGACGTGACGAGGAAACTCCGTCACCAATGTTGAATCGTTCTCTGACGATTTCCACCTCTCACATCAGTGTCCAGATCCCCATCAAGCCCGAAGGAAGACTCGACGGAAGATACAGTATCGATCTGAGACGACCGTCTGACTTTTGCGGCTTTGTCCTCTGCGTCCCAATGTGGGATTTGCGGATGAATATTGAACAGTGCTTTTTTAATCATAGTTAATCGCTCACTTAGTCCATAGTCGATGATATTTTTGACGCCAGCTCTGAACTCGCAGATGTCACGCGGCCTGTGAAAATGGTAGTAACCAACTTCTGAACTTACAAACCGCGGATCGTCTCCGTCTTCTCGCCAATGAACCCATAATGATGCATTGTGTGAATCCACGACACACGAGAAAGCTATGGAATCGGTTATCTGATGTTCATCTGTATTTTTCGTGTAACTCATGAGTGTTTCGATTGAGTTAACACAATGGGAACCGGTCCCAGCGTTTTGGTTTTCCGCGACCCATGTGGACCCAAGGCGAGACTGTGATTTGTACTCGACAGCGAAGAAAGGCCAGTAAGTAGACGAGTTAGGCTTAGCGTATGGTTGAAAGCGCGGATGTTGCATAACTTCTGGAAGACAAGACTGAGGACCCATGAAACTATTCTGTGGATAACCATAATGAAAGTCAGGCATGGGCGTGACGACTGGCAGATATCTAGAGCCGGGAGTATAAGGGAGAGCTTTTTGGTCGAAAGGTAGGTTGGCGCCGACAGCAATGGCGAATTTATTGCTTCCCAATTTGTAATCCAACTTCTTTGGGAAAAGAGAGGTATTGGCAAAGCCGGTTCGTGTAACTTCTTCATCGGCATTGTCTAGAGTAGATAATTGTTCGCGAGTATAGGTCACTTCCTGATCTGTAAGACCTGGTGATGTGCGTTCTTTTTCTATGATCTCTCGCGCAAATCCGAGAATAACTGGAGGCATGGACATGCCGTAAGAGTCGATAAATATGGAATGATTCTCGAGTTCATCTCGATACGAGGGGGATTGAACTCGCTTTGATTTTTTAGAGTCTTCCCTCGAGCTGGCAACTGGCGTTCGTGATCGGGGTGTTTGTTGCGACATCGGCGTGTATGATGATTGTGGTGCTTGTGCATAAGAGGCAGGTGCTTGCGTATCTGGTGTAAGAAACGCAGATGTTGGCGGTAACGACTGCGGAGAAAGAGGCCGATTTGTACGCTGCTTGTTGGATGCTGGCCTGGCGCTTCCAGGCCTAGAGATGCTATCTGAACGACTTTGCCGGCCTTTATCCATAGCGCAAACCAGGAAGCTGTCGGAACGACTTGATATGCGGCCTGAGAAAGGCGGAAGCTCTGTGAGCCACTTGTCGATTGTACCTGGCAGTGAAGAGAATAGGTTTCGTCTTTTGAAGGCTGTCTGTTCTTCGTTCGTATCATCAAAAGGGTCAAACTGCGATGCTTTTCTTTTCAATGGCCGAGTTGGTTGAGGACACTTGACTTCAATGCTTGACATGATGAGGCAGAAAAGGACAAGGACAGAAAGGGTTTATCAAAGATATGAAGCAGCTGAGGCGGTTACTATCTATAGTGAGTCATGCTTTAGTGGCTGCGAAGGTGTAAGCTAGTGTATTAGGTTGACCCCGCGCATGAACTTGGCTTGCCCTCTTATTGGTTAACGTTTTCAGAGATTGCCGCCGATTTCTTTGTCCCTGCTCAAAATCCTTACAGCATGACAATCCCAAAAGTTCCCACGATTTGCAAAGGATTGACTACCACTTGATCCAACGACTACCTCGCTGTAGCTGCTTCCGAGGGTTGAACACGGCCCCGCTGGTACACCTCCTAGACCAATCCTGCTGCCTCGCCGTCCGATGGTCTCGCCGTGCTGGTGGTCCTCCGCCCGATCGCTGGTGTTCCTCCCTTGCTTGCCTCCTACATATCTACCGCTTGCCCCTCTCTGTCTTCCTAGCTAGCCCAATGGGGTTAAGACCTACCTCTCCTGGGCAGTCTCCCGCTTGCTCTCCTCTATGTATATCCATTCTATCCTCCTACAACGTGGTTGATTCAAGATGAGGTCATGGTATTGATCGCAGAAAGAGAGGGTGGCTTGGAACGGAACGAGGTGAGGACATAAGTCAGATACTGCGTCATTCTTCAACATCTGAATCTACGCATAAGACTGCAAGATGACTATAACGCCGAATATAGACGACTCATCCATACAAGTGCACGAAATCAATCAAGCGCCTTAGAACATCAATCTGTGCTCCCCTTGTGGGGTGCGACACATTTCTGAGGAAATCGGCAGCATCAGCTAGTGATATATTACTTGTGCTTCCGCACTCTTTTGCCAGTTCCTCGAATTGCCTGATCACAGACTTATCTGAGAGCGATAAGCTAAACGCATCCAGTAAGTTGCACCCCTCAATCGTCATTGATGGCTGAGCCTGAGGGTCAGCACGAATGTATGCAGCGATTGCACGTCGCCTTGGGCAGAAATCATGACTTTGAAGAAAGAGTAAATTTACTCGTTCTTGCTTCGAGGTTGACACAATTGGCAGATCCAACTCTTTCAGACGTTTTAGGCATGCTTTAACGTTCAGACGATCTGCCGAGTGAGGTTTTGCCATATCCGTGCCAATATCCGTAAGCGATTGCCAGCCCGGGCGAGATGCAAATACCTTGGGTGGCATTTGTTGACTCCATTCGAAATGCTCATCCATGTTGTTATACATGAAGTGTTCTGGAAAACCGGTGTAAAGGCTATGGTAGAGAATAAGTATGCCGAAAGACCAAATATCAACGCTTTTAGTATATGTGCGACGTTCACCGCCTCGAAGTCGATTGCACATTTCTGGTGCCAAGTAAGTCCCAAACACGGTATATGGCTCATCAGTCGCCTGACCAAAGTCGCTCAGTTTCGCTATTGCCGGATGTGGCCATTTAGAGAAGATTAGAATGTTCTCCGATTTAATATCCAGATGCATGTAGCCACAAGCATGAACGTAGGTCAGAGCGCTAAAGACTTGAACGAATATGTCCTTCGCTTCCCTCACTGGAAGCTGCCGTTGATCAGCCAGACTTCCATGTGCTGCTAATTCCATGACAAGATATGACTCATTTACGTCAAGTATCTTGTTCATGAACACGGTGATAATGTGTGGCTAAAGAGCAATCATCAGTAGCTGTTAGTGGGCACTATTCAAAGAATTGCTCACATGAACAAACTCAACCACAGTCTGAATCTCATTACGAAGCTGAGTATTGCCACCGTTTACAGCGCGTTTGACAGCAAAAACATTCCCCTGACAGTCAACAGCTTTGCAGACCCATCCATGTGCGCCTCTTGTGCTCATGCTCCCGTCAGTGACAAGGCTGAGCCTGTTAGTGTCGAACATTGGCTGTAGTGATGGCTTCAATGGGTGACCACCGATTTGTGGAACTGCGTTCTGAAAGTGGTTTCTGAGTGCCATCCACTTCGCTTGATACTCCAGACTTGCATGCGGAAAATGTACACGAAGATGGATGAGCCCAGCTCGAATGTGGTCACCGTTGTTCAGAGAGATAGTGGTTTTGCGGATTTGAAGATCTTGTCCCCAGATTCGTGAGTCTACAGTTGTACCGTTGGACGAACTGTCCGAGAGGAGCAGCGCTTGCGCGTCCCAGCTGAAGTGAAGACGAAAATGTACTCTGCCTACTCCATTCGACATTGGCTCTTTTGCTAAGAGAAGATCATTTCTTCCACGCTCACTTCCCAAAGACCAACCCCCATAGGGATCTTGAGGTGGATGAGAAAACTTAAGCGCGAGAGAGCGTAATGGTGAAGGCTCGGCTGGCGGTGTCACTTCTCGCTTTCGCTTTGTTGTGTATGAAGTGCAGAGTGGTGTACCATACGTTGCTTGAGTAAAGAACTCTCGGTTTTCCGGCAATCCTGCTGCATCGCTGGCCTCTTGGCTGAGTCCTTCCAAGATCACGATATTGTTCGCCATGAGCCTTAAAAACTCTAGTAAGCCAGCGACTTTCTCTTTTGGAGAAGAGATCTAGGTGCGATGTCGGAGTTTAGATCAGCAGAAAACCCTCTTGAGATACACATGAACGTTACATTCTGTCTCGCTCGAGGCTTTGAGACCTTCCGAATGTGCCTGAGAGTGGTTGAAGCGTCCTCTGCCTGCATGACCCCTTGTACATATGCATGAACAGCAGCATATCTTACTTAGCCCGTTCTACGCTTCGAGACCATCCGAGTGTGTCTGAAAGTAGTTGAAGCGTCCTCTGCCTGCACGACCCCTTGTACATATGCATGAACAGCATATCTTAGTCCGTTCGACGCTTCGAGACCATCCGAGTGTGTCTGAGAGTGGTTGAAGCGTCCTCTGCCTGCACGACCCCTTGTACATATGCATGAACAGCATATCTTAGTCCGCTCGACGCTTCGAGACCATCTGAGTGTGTCTGAGAGTGGTCCTCTGCCTGCAGGAACCCTTGCACACATGCATAAACATAGTATACTCCCTCCCTAGGCGCTTCGAGATCACCTGAAAGTAGCTGAAGCGTCCTCAAGCTGCCGAAGCTGGCTGCACACGGCTGGGAACCTAGGATTCAGTGCTACGGTAGCCTGGTCATTATCAACCAGTCATCTGCCCCATTAGACCCCGCATGCCGCTGTTGTTGGCCGATCGACTAGCCTAACATATTAAAAGTATACCGGCTCTTCTCTTCACGACAATCCGTCACCACTCTACTTATCTCAGCTTTATCGAGTACCTTTACCCTTGCATATCATAGCGTACTCCACGCCAGAGAACATTCCAAGTCAATAATGGAATCTCTCAATAGTTGGCAGAGGAAAGCGTTGTCCGAGCACGCGGGAAAGGTCATCAATGAACATTACGATGATCAACCACCCCAATGGACGACTGTTGGCACGGAGACACAGGAAAAGCTACGCAGTCTGCTGGCCCAACGGTTGCGGGACCATCAGTGTGGAGACGTGGCCGATTTCCTGGACGGGAATCCCCGCGACTCAACCCGTGCCATTCGGCAGCGATTTAAATCCTTACGCGAGAAGAGGAGGCGCATGGATAAAAAGTTTGAGGTGGAGAAGGAAGGTATGCTCCGAAAGGCTGGTTTTCCACGTGATCGAAGCTGTTGTTAACCCTATCTATTTCATCTCAGACAGTCCCACTACCTCAACGACCACATCAAACAAAGATTGACCATTATGAATTCGTGTTCGTCATCCTCGAAGACGTGTCAAGGACTTTGCCACCGTGCAGTCACAGTTTTCACGCCTGCTTTTACCACTACGGCATCCAAGTCAAAAGAGTGATATGGAGAACCTACCTTTGACAATTTAAGAGCATTTTCGGCTTCAGTAACTCTTTACCTTTTCGCAATCCTATTTGACGAGTCTAAACGTATATTGCGTGATATCTCTGTCGACCGCTTGTGTACCTCCTAGAGCCTTCAGTATTTAGTTCTAACCTCGACTGTTGAAGTCAGCTGGGGGGAGTTACCGCGTTTAACTCTCTGATCCTTGCCCCCAGACGCAGTACCGGCTTCACTTCCGAGAGTGTTATTCCGAGCTGCTCTTGAAAGCTGCAACTGCAGGCCTGTTTCTATTTGCTGATGAATACCCAATGGTAAATGCTAGCGAAGCCCCGGCCGTATATGTTGACATTGCTCCAACAGGGGGTGACATTAGTCATTAGCACTAGCGGCACCATAACCGAGGGGATAGATAGTATTTCTATTAATTATACATCAAATCACCATAATGCGCTCTTAATAGGCTCTACCTGTTTCTACTAGCTGGCGCCATCTCGAAGGCATTCCATCGATGCGTGCACGAATTTCCTCCGCCAATATGTACCTTTAGAGTAGGGTGTTTCCTTCTCTTTACATACGTCTTTGGATGGCTAGGAGCAGGAGGAGTCAAGTGGAATGGATCTATCCCTCTTCCTCGCCACCGTTTGTTTAGTACTCTCGGAGGTGGTTCTCCTACGAAGAGGGCTCTTTGGGCTCCCTAAGGACGTTGTAACTAGCTACTGCTGGCGACGAAGGCCCCGATATCTCCCCTTCTAAAATAGTCAAAAACAACTATTAGCCAGACAAAGGCTTCGCCATATTTGTTGACGAAGAGCTCGCCGTATATGCTAATGAAGCCGTATCTGTTGGCAAAGGCTTCATCCTAACTGCACAGACTGATCTTGTTGTTGCTGCTGTAAATGGCAGAGACTTGCTTTGGCTAAAGAGTACACCAGAACGCCAGGAGAGGCTATATCCAACTTCTACCCTCGCTGTAGCTGCCGGCCTTCTGCTTCCGAGGGGTGAATGCCGTCCTCCCAGTACACCTCCTAAACCAATCCTACCACCGTAGAACTCAAAGCCTTCCTACTGTATGCCCCGCTGCTCCTGCTTCTGCTCCTGCTGTCGTAGACCCAGCGGGCCCTTCGCGTGCGCCCTTCCTGTAGTATAGCTTGCTGCCGCCGAGGGTAGAACGCCGCCCCGCTGGTATACCTCCTGGAAACACCTCTGCTGCGGTAACCCAATAGCTACTCCTAGAACCGAGCAATGCTATCCTGTTCCGAATGTCTCGCGCCCGCTGTAACCTCGTCGTCCTGTCGTTGCGCTGTGCCCGTAGATCCTCGCCGCCCGATGGTACCTATAGTCCTCCGATCAGGTGTCCGATGGTGGCTCTCGCGAAGGGTGGGTAGGTAGGTTCTGGATCGTGGATGGATCCCGTTTCCTCGGTGCTTGCCTCCTACCTTGAATGGTCAGGAAAGCCACTGTTGACACATGAATCGCCGCAACGACTCTGCAGTGCGTAAACAACCTTCAGCTCCTTCGAAAAGGTAATGAAGCACATATTGCGTATCGGGCAGAGAGAATGATCTTCGGTCAGCAAGTTGATGCGCTCGCGTCCGAGTATGAACTTTGTGAGGCATTTTCAGCCATGTGTTTCTCTGTACAACCTTTCAGGCTCGCTGGTCTACACAGCTTGACTTTATACTAACAACGATCAAAACATTGAACGCCGTCCAGCCTGTCGCTCTTCAAACTATCGCACAGCTATCTGCGCTCTTTGACAGATTCCCCAACATCAGACAAAAAGAGAAATCGGTTCCCCCATCGAGCTTCTGCATACCGCACAGCTCGAACTAGTAGTTCCCCAAGTCTGCTGACACTCCCTGCAAAAGACGTGTCCACAGAGTCCCGCGACCTCAATGGCTCTCCAGTTGCAAATGGAGCACACGAAACGAGGCTGTTCTAAAGCGGGCAGATCGGAAGCGGCAGGTTTCACTCCAGCTCTTCTCCTTCTGCGCTTCGAGATTCCCTTCCTCCCATCCGAAAACCGTGATGTCCTCTTCTCTTCCAGCCCGGGTTGTTCCCTTTTCTGCTCACGTTGTCCTGTCCTTGCAGCACGATAGAGCAGGTGTACGACCTCAAACAGCTCAACGACTTGCAATTGTGCAAGACTTTCGGAAGACAAGTCGGTGGACAAGACTTGGTCGTCCGTCTCGGGCTTTTCGAGAAGTGCCTTGAGGGAGCGGTGAAGAGAACTTCCCAGCCCCAAATTTCCTCCGCGACCGATGTGACCCTCCTCTTCATCGTCACTGCGAGCGTTTGCGGAATCGCTGTCATCAAGAACGATTGGCGAAGCTAAGAGAGTGGTTAGATCATGAGTAGACAGAGATTGGCATTTGCTCACCTTGAGAGCCGCTCGGGAAATACCCGGGAGGGTAGCGAAAGCGCGGAGCAGATGGTACTGGCATTGTTGTGTAAACCTTTAATCACCGGTGGAGATGGTAATGCTGAGCGAAGAATGCGAGTGCTCAAGTCTTCAAACGACAGCAGTTGGTTTCTGCTCCAAATGCTGGGGGGGAGGGGATCTGGGTTGATTTAAGACGCAGCTCAGCCGTACTGCGTCTCTCCAACCTCCTTGAATACAAAAGATCCCCCATCACGCCGGCGCTAACGAGCTGGCATCGACCAGCGCTTCCAGGGTTGATGTTTCCCGGCACGCGTCGTCCAACCCCCTCATTGCAGTGCAAATACCTCAAACCCTTCCAGCCCCTCTCAACCCTGCCCCAATGCATCAATACGGCATTGTTCTCCATCTGACCAATACACCGCGGCCTAGCGTCGGCTTCGTCGGCTTCCACGGTCTGGCTGGCCTCTCAGTTCACCGACCCGTCAGAGATTATGACCAATCGTGTTCCTTGCGAGACCAACGTGCAGAAGTCTTCTCTTCCCCTCTCCTCTAGCTGCACGAATATGGTGCTCTGTCTCTTCGTTGTGCCGCTTCCTGAGAAGGGGGGGGGGAGGGGAAGTGGGGGACCGATATGACCGATCGACCCCTGGCGAGGACTGTTGTGCCTTGCTCGTCCACCAGGCCTATCAACTCGTCACCTCAACAGAGATTGTGACCAACCACGTGTCCGGCCGGACGAACGTGCAGGAGTCCAGACCCGAAGCATTCCAGAGCGCGCTTTCCAGCCTCCCTTTCCCCTCTCCTCGGGCTGCACGAAAACGACGCTCCACGACTTCGCTGTGCCGCTTCCTTGTGAGGACCGGCATGATCAATCGATCCCCTGATAAGGGTTGTTGTATCTCCGGCCTCCCCCCCCCCCGGCATGGTAGCCTGTGATGTGTCAATCTCTGCTGTGACCAATCGAGTGAGCGCAAAGGCGAACAGACAAAAATCCCTCAGATCGTGGGTGCGCCGGAGGCATGATCGAGATGGGGATATCGCTCTAAACAGCTCGTCAAAGGGTCTCCTGGTTCAAATGCTGTTGCGAAAGTTCAGCTCCAGCACGTCTCTGCGAGGAAGCAAGGCGAGCTAGCTGCGGCGGTTAAGGCAGTTGCTGTGTTGGTCACTCGAGACGTGATCAAGACGCACTCTCCGGTTGTGGACCGAGATCCCGGAGACAGATAGAAAGTGTGGTACACGGCGGTGGCGAGGTGCATGAATCAAGCACCGTCCGGCGTCAGGTGGTCCATCGAGGAACGGGCGGGCAAGTCTCGCCCCCGAGAGGGGAAGGACGCGGGGCCCGATCATTGACCGAAATCTCGATCGCCGGGTCAGTAAGTGGAGAAGGAGGAAATGAAGGGGAGCGCTAGACAGCAGGATGGATGCACGGTGGGTTTCAAAGGCCAAGGCAGGCAGTCAAGAGTGACACGGTCGAGGTCGATGCAGTGGAAAAACAGCGAGGGGATGGGATGGGGTTTATAAGTTGCGAGGCAGTCGCACGGGCAAAAGCGGCGATGAGCGCACCAAAGGGGGGGTTTCGCGCGCCTTGCCGGTTGCGGGGGTGATTAGGCCCAAGGGGGCAGTCCGCCGACGCGTACGATACCTTAGTAAAGTACTATGTATTCCGTACGTGCTGTGTAATCGTTCGCATCACGAGTTCAAGGTCTCCGAGGTTATACACGGCGCGGCAACAGCCAATCCAGGGCCTCGGGATACTCTATGACTTGCCGCTTCCATGTATTCGATTCGAAACAGGGTCATGGTCACGGTCACGGTCACGGTCACGGTCACGGTCACGGTCACGGGACTACCTCAGCCTTCGAATTCAAGCTAATTTACTTTAGGCATAACTCACAACGCATGTTACAGGTAGATACCTCGGTTTGGAAAAGCTTGCCTGATTCGGGAAGAGCCGATGTTCCCCAGAAAATCCAATGGCGGCGCATGCGGCGAAAATGGCAAGAATGCGCGTGACTTTGACTTTTACGGAATGCATTGGAAGGTACGGATACCTTACCTCCCTAACGAAAACACTCCGTTCGCAGACCAATGCTCGAGTTGTTCTCGATGTCTGTCATGCGATCTAGCG
>JAABUT010000506.1_pt1 | contig 61067 bp, 63 predicted proteins | sample 5559281 | NCBI WGS metagenome assembly JAABUT01 (sample SAMN10711880, study PRJNA513359) | rock metagenome | isolation source: Antarctica rocks | place: Antarctica: Victoria Land, Ricker Hills nord | collected 2016-01-04 | reverse complement strand
AAAGTCGAAGTAGAAGACATTGAAAGACTTTTCTGCTTGTCTCAGAGCATTGTACTTGCGACGACACTTTCGATTCTTATTCTGATCATCGTATATTTCTTTCAGATGCTCAAATAGCTCGTAGATCAAGATGTAAGAATGCAAAGCGTCATGACGACGTCAAGCGAAGATATGCTCAGCAGCATCATCTTCTAGTCTAGATATCACATAGACAATACAGATATTCTCATTATCGAAGTGATCAACATTTGTCTGAAGCTTGTCGTTCATCTTGATTCTTCAGCTGTTTCATGTCGATTCATCTTCATCAGTGAATATAAATGAGTTCAAAAACTTGAAGAACTTGTGATGATCATTATCGAATAAAGTGAATGACTCACGTCGAGTATAATTCTCGATAGATTGACGAGATAGAGATTTCGTAGACTGGCGAGATCGAAGCTGATTCGCTGAATGTGATACTTCTTTAAGTTTATTCTTGAGATTCAACATCTTCTCTCAATAGCGTTTGTTTGCCTCTTCTAGAGTGTCTATGATCATCTGTTTGATCTCTAGTTGATTCAATCTCTTGTCATGTTCGACTTGAACAACGATTCACTGCTCATTTAGTTTCAAAGTCATGTCTTGTTGATCTCTTAGCTCGATCAGCATCTTGATGATCTCGTTTGACTGATCAATAGCTCATTGACGAAGTTGTTGACTTGTGTTGATGTTTCATGAGGTAGCAACATTCTGAGATTCAGCTGAAACATCGAAAGAAATAATGAAAATGCGTCTGCTAGCAATGCTTCTAAGCAGATGAGCTGTTCGTGACTCGACTGATTCGAAGTCGCGTGTCATTGTGAGAAAGATAAATAGATAGATTTGATTGTAATAAAGTTGAGTGATTGATTTTGATAAAAGTAATTCGAAGAATTTCTTGCGAATTTTCTGAATAGAAGTAGATTATTTCGTATCGTCTACACGTCGATAGCAGAGTAGTTGATTAGCATTTATCTATCGTTAGAGATCGATCTAAAGCGAGTCATAGAGATGTCATTTAACTAATAGATAAATGCTAAGAAAGAAAAGTATCTACAGAAAAGAACTCGATTCTTATATGTGTATTTCTCAGCTCTGTGCTAGACTCGATTGAGTTGATGTCTTACACATATGATGCAGAGTCTCAATGATATCACTTCTAGATCAGATTCTCGCTAGGCTCGATTAGAATGAAATCAGGCGAAGACTAGATGAAGAATAGACGAAGGCTAGAATCGTAACAATTTATATGTATGCATTACGTACGTGTTACATATGAACATATCTCATTTTCAACAATTTGTTCTTGTGTTTTGACTAGTGACTCGCAAGCAAACTTCAATGTTTTGTTTATATGTTCAGATATATTCTCAGCTTTAGTTATCTGCAAGCATTCACAAGAACTTTCATATTCGATGACATCAGATTCAAAGCTCATACGAGAATGAAAGTCTTTGTTTAAAAAGAAAGAGATCAAGAAGATGACTGAGAACAGAGCATTATTGTCGACGAACTCAATCATGAATAGTAGCTTAGCTCAGTCATGCTGCATGTACAAACAGAAGAATCAAAGATATCTTTCAACGTTCTGATTGACTCGTTCACTTTGATCATCGATCTGAGAGTGATAAACTGTGAAGAGTTAAAGATTAATGTTTAGTCTTTTGCAAAGCGACTTTCATAGAATGAAGATAAATTGAGAGTCTTGATTTGAAACAATGAAATCAAGTAAATCATGTATTTGATATATTCATTGAAGCATTAGCTCAGCTGTTTTTTCTGCTGTGATTCTCTCGTTATCAGTGAAACAAGAAATATAATGTCGTTTCTTTGTCAATCTACATATCACTGTTAGTATGATGTTTTTGCCTTTCAAAAAAGATAAGTCGATGACGAAATTCATGACTATGTTCTTTCATTGCTGTTTGAGTATAAATAGAGAATGTAGTAGTTCATTGAATTTATTTCGAGAAGTCTTTGATCGCTGACAAATGTAGCAATTTCAAATATATCAATCTATTATCTTTTGCATTGAAGATCAATAGTAGTATCTTCTTATTATCTTCATCGTTCTGAGAATTTCGAAATGATCAATAAAAGGTTGATCATGAACTTTTTGAATTAACTTCATTTGAAGATGCTCATCAAAGAAAACTCATAGAAGATCATCTTGATATAGTATTTCGTTCTGAACTCGACAATTTCTTAATTTGATATCTTCATATTGTGTCTCATCTCTTGCTATTGCTTCGCGAAGTAGCGTACAATTCTCGTCAATCTCATTTGTCTCAAGAATCTGTTTATAGATTGATTCACTGATGTTCTTCTCTAGATCAGCAATTTTCATTCAATTTGAAGTCAGAATAGTGATTCATTGATAGTGAATGCACTCATCTTCTGAACTTCTAGAAACTGAATTGACTTGACGAGTCAATGCATCGACTTTGATGTTTTATTTGTCTGAACGATACATGATTTTGAAGTTGAAGTCAACTGTTACGAAGCGTGTCGACATTGAATAGAGTCTAGTCAATAGATTCTAGAGATTTCAATATGTGAACAAGAAACAACGATGTTTCAAATTGAAATATGCTGAAACATTTCATCTATTTGAGTTCTAGCAAATCAACTACTTCGCTTCTTTGTTCGCTCTACTATAGATACAGCTCGAAAGTGTCTTCTTTCTTCTGTATTCTTAGTTTCCTAGTTATAGCTATCTCTATTGATCAAACATTCTATTCAGCTACGCACTATCTCGCTGCAGTGTGATTAGATTCTAGGCACGATTTCAACATCAACGAGCTTTTGTATTCAGCGCATTTAACGTCTACTTAGCTCTTTATCTTTCATTAATGACGTTAAAGCTTGATGATCAGTGAACATCTTTATGAGTAGCTCAGTCAATTTCAGCTCAGATCATCAATGCTTGAAGACACGAATGATTGCTAGTAGTTTCTTGTCATAGATTTCGTAATTGCACTTAGCGAGACTCAGATTCTTGCTGTAGTAGATCATTGAATACAATGTTTCTTCGTCATCATACTGAGAAAGTATGTCATTATTGACGTAGTTGAATGAGTCTGTTTCAAGAATAGTCTTTTTATTCTGATCAAAATGACGAAGAATAGAGACTTCAGTCATTCATTTCTTCATATGATCAAAGATCGTTTGACAAGCTTGATTTTATTCAAATATTATCTCTTTTTGAGTTAGTTGAATCAGAGAATGAACAATCTTCGAAAAGTTCTTTATAAAACGTCGATAGAAATTGCAGAAGTTGACGAAGAACTGCATCTGAGTGAGATTTGTAGAAGTAGATCATTCAACTACTGCTTGTACTTTTCTGAGATTCATCTTTAGTTCTTTGATGAATAGCAATAGTTCTAAAAAGCTGATCTCTTGAACATGAAACTTGCATTTGTTTATATTCATCTGTAGATTGATCTCTCGTAGTTTATGTAGAACTAGTTGTACATGTTTCTTATGTTTCTTCAGTGTTTTGCTGTAAATGATAATGTCATCTAGATAAATCTGACAAAACTGATGTAGATAATCAAACAGCACGTCGTTCATATAGTGTTGATAGAAAGTCGAGTCGTTGATTAATTCAAAAGACATCACGTGATATTTGTAGAAGTCAAAAGAGATAATAAAGATAGTCAAATCTTCGCTCTTTGAATGCATGTGTAGTTTGTTGAAAACGACTATTATATTCAATCAAGTCAGATACTTGCTATCTTGAATACGAGCGAGAGTTTCGTCTATTAAGAATAGAGAATAGCGATTTCGTTTAATCAAAGCATTGAGCTTTCTATAATTGACGCAGAAACACAGACTATTGTCTTTCTTTTCAATGAATAGTATGAGCGAAGTGTATAAGGTTGAGCTGAAAGATATAAAACTCTTATTCAGATGTTCAATCAGATAATTCTTCATCTTTTGAAGCTTGTAGTCAGACATATGATAGAGATGACTTCGAGAAGACGTTTTCTCGTCTGTCAACTCGATTTTATGATTATAGAGACGATGAGATGATAGTTGATCAGTCATAGCTCGATCAAACACGTCTAGATAATCATGATATTTCGAAGAAAGCTTAGCTTTGACTTCTTTCAAGATCTCTTCATGTGAAAGCTCTTGTAGATTTACATCTTCGAGTTTATTTCTAGCTGTTTTTAGAAGTCGATCGATTTTCGTGATGATGATCGTGAAAGTAGTTACATTCAATCGTTTGACTAGTGATCTATATGCTGCAGTCTCTATCATTGCTATGTTCATTGAATCAAAAGACGAAACAAAGTTGACTGAATTAAATGATTTCACGATTTTACTGAATGAAGATGACTTCTCGCTGAGTTGAGTAACAACAGAAAGAATAAATCTCTTTAGTATTTGAATAGAGATTGAACTCTTCTGTTCTATCGCGATTTTCTTGATGATAGAAAGAAGAATCAAATGAGCTTTGATAGAAGCTTTGATATGAGTTTCGAAACTAGAAAATTGAAGATGATCATCTTTCATATCAATAGTCATCTCGATCTTGTTCATTCATGTTTTTTCAAGAATTATCTGATGCTGACTCAATCGAGTAATTAGCATAGAGATGAAACGTTTCATATGATCTTGAACAGTCAGATTCAAATAAATTGCATGAGTAATGAGCTTTTGTGCATAATGATCATTGAATCTTCTTATTGACTTGAACTTGATTAAAGATAATGATTTGATTTGCAAATGATCACAAACATTCTGCGCGATTAATTCATCAATGAACAAATAGTCAGCTGCTTCAGTGTCAATCAATAACTTTAATGAGTAACTAATTTCATTACTAGATAATACACATTCAGTAGTCAAAGATTTCGAAGCAAAAAGATCATTTAAGCTGCTCATTGTTGAAGAAATTAACACATCTTTCATCGCGTCTTTGATGAAAGTCACTAGTTTTTTGCCTCATTCTTCGATTTCTCTGTAAATAATTTCTTCTCTTCTTTCAACATGATGATCTCATTGAGACAAGAAGTGAATGCATGAGATGTTGAAGTACTAGTCTTCAGTTGAGAACAGTTCTTTGAAAGATGATTTGATACTTTGCAGTTGAAGCAGATGACTGACATTCTTGATTGTTCAGATTCAAGAATGAAAAAAGTAGCGAGTTGAACATAGCTAGTAGTCGAGATTGAAGTTAGTGTCAATGAAGAAACAAAACGTTTTTTTGAAGCTGTTATTGATTTGACTGTTCATTGCTCGTCACGTAGCTGATAATTGACTTGTTGTTTATTATTCACATCTTGAAGAAAGATCTTGAGCTTGTCAAGCGAGCTAAACTCTATGAGACAAACTGACAACACGTTCTGAAAATGATTGTTGATTTTATTCTGAATGTCATTCATCAGAGTGATATCATTGTAGTTCAGAAAGCTGAATATTCTAGTGAATTCTGAATAGAAAGAGCTGAAGAGCTTGTTGAGCTGCTTCAGAATGACGTATTTGCAATGACACTTTTGAATCAGATTCTGATCTTCGTAAATTTCTTTCAGATGTTTCAGTAGCTCTGATAGTGACTGATAGAATGAGAAAGCATCAACATGATGCTTTGCATAGATTTGCTGATCAGCATTGTCTTCTAGCCTGAAAATCACATAAACAATACGAATCTTTTCAGTAGAATAATGATTCGCGTTGACATCGAGCTTGTCAGCTATTTTGATGTTTCATGTCTCTCAGATAGAATCATCTGTTTCGATGAAGATGAATGAATTTGAAAGCTTGACAAACTTGTGATGATCATTTTCGTTTTCATTATCAGATAAAGTAGAAGATTCTCGTTGAAAGTGAGCTTCAAAAGTCGAGCTTCGTTCAACTTCAGAGCGACGAATCAAAACTGAGATCGTAAAAGCTTCTTTCTGATTGACTTGTTGCTCAGCTGACTGAGTATCTTGACGAGGCATAGATCGATCAGCTTGACGTTGTTTCGCTCTGAAGTTCAATCGCTCGCCTTGTAACTTACTGATCTTTTTCTCTAGCTCATCATTCTTATCAAAAGCGACTTCTAGTTGTTTCGCTCTCTTTTTGTGATCTTCTTGTACAAGAAGTCAATGTTCATTGAGTTGTAAAGTCAAGTCTCGTTGACTTTGAAGCTCATTCAGCATATTGATGACTTCGTCAAGTTGATTGCTGACTCAATGAAGCAGTTGTTTCTCGATGTTTATGTTTCATGCAATGACAGCTTTCTCAGCTTCAACTGAAGCATTAATGAGTAGAAGTGAAACTCTTCTATTGACAATGCTTCTAAGCAGGCAAGTTGTTTGAGACTCAACTGACTTGACGTTGCATGTCATGATGAGAGAAGATAGAAGTTGTTGAGATAAAAATAGATGAGAAGTTGATGTTTTTTGATGAGTGAAAATTCAAAGAATCTCTTGTGAATTTCAAATAATAATTGAGTGCTTTATTCAAAGAATTTCTTGCAAATAAAATGATGAAAATGAGTGTAGAATCGAAGAATCTCTTGCAATTTAAAATGATGATGCAAATTTGAAGAATTTCTTGCAAATTTTTCTTACTGAATAGATTGTTTCATATCATTTATTTATTGATAGCAGAGTAAATGATGAGCATTTATCTAATGTTAGAGATCAGCATAGAGCGAGTCAATATGAGTGTCATTTAACTAGAAGATAAATGCTAAGAAAGAAAGATAGCTACAGAAAAGAAGCTGACTACATATGTGTATTTCTCAGTCAACGCTAAACTCAATAGAAACTAGTCAAGATGACAAAGCGAGAATAAATCTGACAAGGCTAGAAGATTGAGTCTGACAAGACTAAAATCATGACAAAATGAATCATTTGATTTTATAGTGATTGACGATGAAGATGAATGAAAGATGAAGAACATACTGAACTTCAGATACTACAAACGAGATAAATGATTACAATATCGTGTCAATTGAAAAGAATACGACGTCAATCTACATTGATACAACATCGATGAAAGTGAATTCAAAGAATGTCAGAAAATCATAAATGACTTTCATGAATGATATTCAAACAAGTCAAGATAGAAATCAACTTAAGAAAGATTGATTGAACTGTAGCAATGAGAATATCGCTAGATGAAGAAAGAAAGTAATGTTGTGATTATGCACTTCAAGTTAGTCTAACATAAATCATGTCAGACTATCATAAACTAGTATAAAGTTGATGTTGACACGCTAGCGATCTAACGTGTCTTCATGAGTAAAACTCACGACGTGTTGCATCTTCTTTCTTCTTCAGCTTTGAACTTCTAGTTAGAATACACTCATATGATTCGCTCTATGCAGACTCGTAACAGATGACATCTCATTTATGTTTATTAATTTGAGCTTCAATGATTTGCTTCATCTTTTTTAATTGCTGATGATTGAAGATAAGAAACTCTTTCATTTAAATGATAATATCATCAACTTTTCTAGCTTCAAGATGTTCATAAGTTATCTTGTAGTCAGTTGTATCTGAATTGAAATTCATTTAAGAGTGAAACTCTTTATTGAAGTAAAATAAAATCATTAAGATGATTGAGAAGATATTGAAATTTTCGTTGAATTTCATTATTGAAAGTCATTTTGCTCAGTCATTCTGCATGTAGTTACAGTAGATTCTTAATTTACGTTCAACATCTTAATTAACTCATTTTAATTAATCATTGATCTCAAAATGATAAACTATTAATAAATTAGTTGTGATTCTTAATTGCTTGCAAAGACTTTATCACATGATTGATACAAATTAAGAATCTCTGTTCAAAACAATAAAACTAGATAAATCATGAAATTGATAAACATTTCATAGCATGATTCAAATTGTTTCTTCAACTGAGATGTCATCATCTTTTCAATGATAAAGAACATAGTGATATTTCTTAATGAGATGACATATAATTATGCAAATGATGTTATAATCTTTTAATAGAAATAACTTAATGATGAAGTTCATAATTATATCTTTTCAGCGTTTCTATGAAATCGAAAAAGAATAAAGAAGTTCATTGATGCTATCTTTAAATGTCTTGCTTTGTTAACAGACATAACAGTTTCAAATATAATGTTTAATCATTGCTTAATAATCTGATCAATAGTAGAAACGTTAAACTAGATTAATAGTTCTTTAATTGTCAGAGTGAAAGATGAAAGACTGATCATGAATTTTCTTTAGCAATTTTGTATGCATTTTCTCAGAAACTCACAGTAGATTTTTTCTGAACAAAACATCATCAACGATCTTGCAATACTTCAATTCAATGCTATGTAGCTTGAGCTTGTTTTCTCTTATAGCTTGTTTATATTCATCGCAAAGTTCATTCATCTTGTTGACATCTTTTACTTGCTGATAGAAATCAACTTCAGATTCAATAGTTAAAATATTTACTTTATTAAGTGTCAGAATGATTTGATAGTAATCTTCAGTATGTTAAGTTGATTCAGAAATGTTGATCAGAAACATTCTGATTAAAGTATCAACTTTAATGTTTATTTTATCTGATCAAAATATAATTTGAAAGTTGAACTTAAATAAAATGTTTAGATAATTGACTTGACGTCAAGTCAACTGTTTATTTTTCATGAAGATCTTCAGAGTTTAATGATCAATGAATATCTGAATGAGTAGTTCAATGCATTCAAGCTTGAATCTTCAATGTTTGAAACATTAAATAATGACTAGTAATTTCTTGTCATAAATATGATAATTGCATTCAGTGAGAATCATGCTTTTGCTGTAGAAAGTTACTGAGTGAAGAACTTTCTCATCATCATACTGTAATAGAATTTCATCTTTAACGTAGTTAGATGCATCAATTTCTAGAATAGCTTGTCATTTGAAGTTGTTATGAGTGTATCAAGATTGATAAGACTGAACAAGACTGAAGCTTTAATCAATTTGCAATGCATGCTAGCGAGTACTCTGCATAATGATTAAAGCTAGTCAATGATTTAGTTGAAATCTGACCTAAATTTGACTCAGGTTTGACTCAGATATGACTCAACACTCTTTTTCTTTCTCAACATTCTTTTTCTTTCTCAACACTCTTTTCTTTCATCAACATCTTGTTCATTTACATCATTTTCTTTTCATATCACAAACATATTTCTTTTGAGTCTAGCACAGTCTCTGAACATTACATAAATAGAAGCTTTTGTATCAATCTTCTTCTGTATTCTTAATATTCAGTTATAGCTATCTTTAAAGATCAAGCACTATCAACTCTGATCTTCATTGATTGTATCATCTAGACACGATTCTGACATTATATTAAGAATTCATTAATCACATGATACTGATCTCATTACTCATTCAATTAACTCATACAGATGAATTAAGTTTAAAGAAATTTGTTTATCTGATGATTCAATCTTGAAAGATAAGAACAATATCAGAAAATTTGTAAAATTAACAAGAATATACAATCATTGAATTGCTAGAAGATTTATCGCTCATTCAGTATACATTCATTCAAAATTGATTAATAAAATCTATAATAAAGAATCTTCGTGAATTGCTAAAGAATCAAATCAATCAAGAGAATTACAATAAAGAATCTTCGTGAATTGCTTCAAGATCAATCATCTTCACAAACATTTTCTTTATTGAACAAACATTCATCTTTCTTCATAAAATCACTGAGCTTCATTCTTTGTTCAGTTCAAATCAATTCTCATCTTTTTCACTATGACATTGAAGAACACATCTGATAAAAATAAAGCTCTTGTTGACTTCTTGCAATAAACACGTTCACAAGCTTTCTCTTCTATCATCAACTCACAACACGCTTCTTCATTCACTGCTTTTAATGAATCAAACGCTGAAATCATCATACTCAAGAATATAAAAGTATGAAAGAAACATATTTATGATCTTAATAAAGAAACAGATCATCTTGTCAAGATGAAACAACAAGATAAGAACAAAATTCAACAGTTGAAAGCAAAACTACAAGCTTTCACTACTATCACAGCTAATGTAATCATTACTGCTTTCTTGATTATCATTTACTTTGAATGATTTAAATATCATAAAATACTTGATTCTTTGATGTTCATTAATGAAAAGAACTTTACTTGAAAGAACTGATCTCTTGACATACAAGAGAAGCTAGCAATTAACATCAACATCTTCTCAAATAAACTTTACAAGCTGAGCTACATAAACTTTCAACTAGCAGATGATGTCGTTGAAGTCACTCAAGTCAGACATGATCTCAACTGTGACAATTTTTATCTGACTGTCAATGAACTTCTAAAGAAACTAGCTCAATCATTTCATGATTCTAATAAGAAAGACAACTATCGTAGAAAATATATTAATCTGATTCAAGAATTAAAGAAATTTAATGATTTCTTTAATCAGTTTTAACGACTATACATTTATCTAAAGTATCAGAAGAACGTACTAGTTGTTGATTTAAAGAATAAAATAAACTCTCGTCTTTGAATCTTTTGAACAACTCAGATGAAGTCACTCATTAAGCTATCAGATATTCAAAACTATCTGATTCACTGAAACAATGAACATAGAGCAGTTTGAAAGATCAAGAACAAACTACTCAAATGCAATGATTCAAAGATCATCATTTCTAAAGCAATTATTGCTGTTCAGTCTTCTGCTTTGAAGTCTGACTGATCAAAGTCACGCAGCGCAGTTTTGACTAATGTCAAGAATGCAGACGTTTTAGTTGAAATCTGTTTTGTATGTTACAAATCAGATCATAGTTTCAAAGAATGCTTGAATCAATTTATCAAAATTAATGCAGTTGACGAAAACTATGATCGTTTCAAACTCAATACTGAATCAGAGTTCAAGTCAAAAAACTATTCATTTCTTCAACAGTCACTGAAGTGAAAATTATATCTTTGTGCAATCTAGATGAAATTCTATTAAAAGAGAATTACTTTGATAAGTTGTTTCTAGTTAATGCTCTTCTCATCTTGTAGAATGAATCATTCAGTTTTCGCTCTTTGATAGACAGTGATTCAATCATCTATACAATCATACATATCAATCTAGTTGATAAAGTATGTAAAGAGCTGAGAATTCAATTTATATTACTAACAAAAGAGAAGTTAATACAAGAATATGATGAAAAGATATTTAAAAAGACTATCACTCATAAAATTCTATTGAATCTCATCATTGAAAGTCATAAGAAGTTGACTGTTTCTATGTTGATAGCTGACATCAATCATCATGAAGTCATATTAGAAAAATCATGAATGAATAAAAATGAAATATTACTGAATATGTGAATTGACGTCATCGTTTTTTCAAATCAATTAAATACTTTCATTTCAATTTTTTCAATCTCTCTTAATTCAAAGCACTTAAGTTGATCACAGTCAACTTCGTTTACTTTTATCTCTCAGTCAAAGATTTCTAGAATGCTCAAACGATCTGTTTCAACTATGATTCAGAAAGAGTCATTCTCAATTCAAAGCATAAACATCGCTTTGTTCAAAACATTGTTGAATCACTCAAAGAAGAATCAGACTGAAGTATTCATTCTATTCATGAAGAACATCAATAGAAAAATCGCGTACAACACTCAGTGCAATTTGAATGCTCTGAACGTTTCTTTCATTAAGAAAACTACTCAGAATTTGAAAGCTATTAAAGTTAAGCTGTCTTCAGAATATCATGATTTTCTAAATGTTTTTGATTGAGTTCAATTGAATAAATTACTCTTTCATTGCTTCTACAATCATAAAATTGAACTTATCAATGATTCAACATCTTCTCACTGTTGAGCATATCAAATGTTCTTTGTTAAACTTCTGAAAGTAAAGAAGTACTTAAACAAGAATCTGTTAAAGAGATTCATCATTCTCAGTCAGATTTTCTATTTCTCTTTCGTTTTATTCACTCTCAAAGCAAATAAAGATTTTTGATTCTGCGTAAACTATTGTAAGCTAAATGTCATTTTCAAAAGAAAGAAATATTCTCTATTGCTTATAAATGAGATCATTGATAAAATAGTAAGTTGCAAGCATCTGACTAGATTGAACATAATATCAGCATTCAACAAACTTTGAATGCATTTCAATAACAAGAATTACATCATTTTTATCATTGTTTTAAAAGCATATAAATACAAGATGTTATCATTTGAACTGACTAATGAATTGATCTTCTTTCAGCAATATATGAATGACATTTTATGAAACTTTCTGAACGACTTTTGCCAAGTTTATCTAAATGACATTCTCATCTATAGCAAAATAAGAAAGAAACATAAAGATCACGTTAAACTAGTATTAAAACAACTACGCAAAGCTGAACTGCAAATGAATATTTGAAAGTGCAAATTCAATGTAGAAGAGACTGTTTTTCTAGAAGTTATTATATCAGAACTAAATCTTCATATGAATCTCAGTAAAGTGATAGTCATAGTCAGCTGAATTACTTTAATTAATCTAAAAGAAATTCAGAGCTTCGTGAAATTTGTGAACTTCTATCATCATTTCATTAGAAACTTCTTCAAACTAGTCAAATTATTCACTTAATTAATTAGAAAAGACACGTCTTTTGTTTGAAATGAAGTCTGCATTCAAGCTTTCAGAAATCTGAAGAAACAGATCAGTTTCGCTTCAGTTCTTTGTCATTTTGATTTCAAACATCAGACTATTTTGAAAATCAATGCATTAAACTATGTAAAAGATGAAATACTGTTTCAGTATAATGATGAGAATGTACTTCACTTAATGATCTTCTACAGCAAAAGCATGATTCTCGCTGAAATCAACTATCATATCTATGACAAGAAATTACTGATCATTATTCATTGTTTTGAACATTGATGACTCAAGCTGAAATGTACTGAATTACTCATTTAAATATTCATTGATCATCAAGCTCTGAAGATCTTCATGAAAAACAAACAGCTGAGTCAATGTCAAGTCAACTATTTGAACATTCTATCAAAGTTCAATTTTCAGATCATCTTTAAATCAGACAAAATGAACACTAAAGTCAATGCTTTAATCAAAATGTTTTTAACGAACGTCTCTGAATCAGCTCAATGTCTTGAAAATCATTTTCAAACTATTTTGACTTTTGATAAAGTTGATGTTTTATTTATTGAATCAAAAGCAAATCTTTATCAACAAGTATATATAACAAATTAAATAGATGAGTTCTGCAGCGAATATAAACAAGTTATGAACGAAAACAAGCTCAAATTTCATATCACTAAACTGAAGAACTGTGAAATCATTGATGATGTTCTATTTAGAAAAGATCTACTGTGAATCTCTAAAAATATGCACACGAAATTACTATAAGAAGTGTATAATCAATCTTCAATCTTTCATCTTGACAATAAATGAACTATTAATCTAGTTCAGCGTTTTTACTATTGATCAGATCATTGAGCTACTATTTAATGATACATTCAAAACTGTTATGCTTGTCAGCGAAGCAAAGTCTTTAAAGATAGCATCAATGAACTTCATCATTCTCTTTTGATTTCACAGAAACGCTGAAAAGATATAATTATGAACTTCATCTCTGAACTATCTTTGTCAAAAAACTATAACATCATTTGCATAATCATATGTTGTTTCATCAAAAAACATCACTATGTTTTCTGTCATTGAAAAGACAATGACATTTCAGTTGAAGAAACAGTTTTAATAATGCTATGAAATGTTTATCAACTGCATGATCTACTCAGTTTTATTGTTTCAAACAAAGATTCTCAATTCATATCAACTATGTGAAAGAATCTTTGCAAATGACTGAGAATCACAGCTAGTTTATTCACAATTTATCATTTTGAAATTAACAATCAATCAAAATAAGTCAATCAAGATGTTGAATGCAAACTTAGAATTTATTGCAATTACATGCAAAACAACTGAGTTAAATGAATATTTATGATGAAATTCAACAACAATTTCAATATTTTCTTGATTACTTCAATGATTTTCTTCTACTTCAATAAAGAATTTCATCTTCGAATGAGTTTCAATTCAGATACGACTGACTACAAAACAACTCATGAACGACTTGAAGCTAGAAAAGCAGATGATATTGTCATTTGAATGAAAGAGCTACTGAACTTCGATCATCAACAATTGAAAAAGACGAAGCTGACTATCAAAGTTCAGATCAATAAACATAGATGAAACGTCACATATGAAGTAGATGACTGAGTTTGACTATCTTTCAGAAACGTCAAGACAACAAGACTCTGCAAAGATTTGAAAAACAAACAGCTAAATCTCTATCAAATCACTGCTAAAGTGAGTATTTTCTATCATCTTCATCTATCAGTCAGCATGAAGCATCTGCATTCAATGTTCAGCTTGAAGCTACTACAATCATATTCAGAAGACTCTCTATCAGAACAACATTCAGAATCACTCAGATCAATCACTATCAAAGACGATGAACATTGAGAGATAAACGATATATTGAACTTCAGACGTGTTATGATTCTAGTCTTCATTTATTCTTCATTTAGTCTTCATCTGATTTCATTCTAATCGAGTCTAGCGAGAATCTGATCTAGAGATGATGTCATTGAAACTCTGCATCATATGTGTAAGACATCAACTCAATTGAGTCTAGCACAGAGCTGAGAAACACACATATAAGAATCGAGTTCTTTTCTGTAGATACTTTTCTTTCTTAGCATTTATCTATTAGTTAAATGACATCTCTATGACTCGCTCTAGATCGATCTCTAACAGTAAATAAATGCTAATCAACTACTCTGCTATCAACGTGTAAACAATACGAAATAATCTACTTCTATTTAGAAAATTCGCAAGAAATTCTTTGAATTACTTTCATCAAAACACATCTTCAAATTTACTCAAATTTATCAAATCAATCACTCAACTTTATCACAATCAAATCTATCTATCTATCTTTCTCACAATGACATGCGACTTCGAATCAGTCAAGTCACGAACAGCTCATCTGCTTAGAAGCACTGCTAGCAGACGTGTTTTCATTATTTCTTTCAATGCTTCAGCTGAATCTCAGAATGTTGCTACTTCATGAGACATCAACATGAATCAACAACTTCATCAATGAGCTATTGATCAGTCAGACGAGATCATCAAGATGCTGATCGAGCTAAGAGATCAACGAGACATGACTTTGAAACTAAATGAGCAGTGAATCGTTGTTCAAGTCGAACATGACAAGAGATTGAATCAACTAGAGATCAAACAGATGATCATAGACACTCTAGAAGAGATAAACAAACACTATCGAGAGAAGATGTTGAATCTTAAGAATAAACTCAAAGAAGTATTGCATTCAGCGAATCAGTCATGATCTCGTCAATCTACTGAATCTCGAGTTTCTACGAAATCTCTATCTTGAGCTTCTATTGAGAACTATACTCAACGAGAGTCATCTACTCTATTCGACAACGATCATCACAAGTTCTTCAAGTTTTTGAACTCATTTATATTCACTGATGAAGATGAATTGACATGAAACAGCTGAAGAGTTAAGATGAACGACAAGCTTCAGACTAATGTCGATCACTTCAATAATGAGAATATCTATATTGTTTATGTGATATCTAGACTAGAAGATGATGCTGCTGAGCACATCTTCGCTTGACGTCGACATGATGCTTCACATTCATATATCTCGATCGACGAGCTATTTGAGCATCTGAAAGAAATATACGATGATCAAAATAAGAATCGAAAGTGTCGTTGCAAGTACAACGCTCTGAGACAAGCAGAAAAGTCTTTCAATGTCTTCTACTTCGACTTTATGAAGCTATTCAGCTATTTAGAATACGACGATTGCACTCTGATGAACAATCTTCAGAATAAGATCAACAATCGCTTGCAGAATGCTTTATCAATTTGCTTGAAAGATTTTATCACTCTACATCATCTCAAGAGCTTTCTTCAGAGTATGAATAATAGACAGTGAGTCAATTATCAGCTTCAAAGCGAACGTTGCATGATTATCATCAAAGTCGTCATTGCATCTGAAAAGCGCGTTACTTCTCTGTCAGCAGTGACGACTTTGATAATCGAATATGTCAAGTCGACTATCTTTTCTACATCTGAGTCAGTCAGATCATCTATCGTTTGCTATATCTGCAAGATCTCGAATCACTTGTCAAAGAACTGTTCTCAGAACAAGATCAATACTTCTGCTTCTCAAGCTTTCACTCTTCATCTACATAAAATCATCATTTCGAAGAATAAAGAGAATGAGAAAATGTCTTTCGAGAATAGCGAGGCAAAAAACTAGAGACTTTCATCAAAGACGCGATGAAAGATGTATTAATTTCTTCAACGATGAGCATGTCAGATGACTTTTTTGCTTCTGAATCTTTGACTACTGAATGTGTACTTTCTAGCAATGAAATTAGTTACTCATTGAAGTCATTGATAGACATTGAAGCTGCTGACTATTCGTTCATTGATGAAGTGATCGCGCAGATTATTTGTGATCAGTTGCAAATCAAGTCTTTGACTTTGATCAAAGCGAAGTCAATTCGAGAATTTGACGATCATTATGCTAAGAAACTCATTACTCATGTCATCTATTCGAATCTGACTGTTCAAGATCATATGATTGACACAGCTTCTATGTTGATCATTCGATTAGATCAACATCAAATGATTTTCGAAAAAACATGAATGAACAAAATCAACCTAGTAATTGATATGCAAATTGATTTTCTTTGATTTTCGAATTTCACTCTCAATCAGAAATCGATTGTTTTATTCACAAGCAACAAAACAATCACGAAGCAGAAGAGTTTGACTTCTACTCATATACTGAAGAAATCTTTCACTTTCGTTACATCTCAATCTCGTCAGAAATTATTCTCTTTCAGTTATTGTTCAATCACAAGCTTCAGAAGATAAAGAAGTATCTGATCAAACATCTGAACAAAGAATTCATTTTCTTCAGCTTCGTTTCATACATCTCGCTCATCTTGTTCGCTGAAAAGAAAGACGAAAGTTTGCGTTTCTGCGTCAACTACAGAAAGCTCAATGCTTTGATCAAACGAAATCGCTATTCTTTGCTCTTGATAGATAAGACTCTTGCTCGTATACAAGAAAGCAAATATCTGACTCGATTAAACATCATTGTCGCGTTCAATAAACTGCAAATGAACTCAGATAGCGAAGATCTGACTATCTTTATCATCTTCTTCGATTCATACAAATATCATGTAATGCTCTTTGAATTAATCAACGAATCAACGTTCTATCAACACTATATGAACGACGTGCTGTTTGAATATCTTCATCAGTTTTGTCAGATCTATCTAAATGACATTATCATCTACAGCAAGACATTGAAGAAACACAAGCAACATGTATGATTAATCTTGAATAAACTACGAGAAGCTGATCTACAGATAGACATCAATAAGTGCGAGTTTCATGTTCAGAAAACTATCTTTCTAGAACTCTTGATATCAATCGAAGAATTGAAGATGAACTCACGAAAGATGTAAGCAGTCATTGATTGATTTACACTCAATAATTTCACTCAGATGCAGTTCTTCATTGACTTCTGCAACTTCTATCGACGCTTCATCAAGAACTTTTCGAAGATTGTTCGTTCAATGATTCAACTTACTCAAAAGATGATCATATTTGAATAAAATGAAGTCTGTCAAACTGCATTCAATCACATGAAGAGATGTATGACTGAGACTTCTATACTTCGTCACTTTGATCAGATTCGCGATTTCATTCTTGAAATTAACTCATTCAACTACGTCAACAATGAAGTTCTGTTTCAATATGATGACGAAGATATTCTACATTCAATTGCTTTCTATAGCAAGAACATGTCTTCTGCTGAGTGCAACTACGAGATATATGATAAGAAACTGCTGATCATAATTTGAGCTTTTGAACACTGATGACTTGAACTGAAGCTGATCGACATTTCTATCAAGATGTTCATCGATCATCAAGCACTCATCTCATTGATGAAAGATAAAAAGCTGAGCAGACGTCAGATGCGCTGAGTTCAGAAGCTAGCTGACTTCAACTTCAAGATAATGTATCGATCTGATAAACAGAACATTAAGATCGATGTTTTAACTTGTCGAGCTGACTTCATGTTTAAAGATTTCGATGATGAACGCGTTCAATATCAAAGAACTACTATTCTGACGTTAAATTGAATGAAGATCGCTGATCTAAAGAAGAATAATAATCAATCAATCTATAAACAGATTCTTGAGACTAATGAGATCAACGAGAATTGTATGCTACTTCGCGAAGCAATAGCAAGAGATGAAGCATAATGCAAAGACATCAAGCTGAAGAATTGTTGAATTCAGAATGAAATCTTATACAAAGACAGTCAGCTATGAGTTTCGTTCAATGAACTTCTGCAAATGAATCTGATTCGTGAGATGCACGATTAATTCTCAATAGATCATCTCGATATTCTTAGAACAATGAAGATCATCAAACGAAACTACTATTGATCATTCATGCGAAAGACAGTAGATCAATATATTTAAAACTGCTATGTTTGTCAATGATCAAAGACATCTAGAGATAAATCAAATGACTTGCTTCAATCGCTATCAATATCTGAACAGCGATGACAAGATATAGCAATGAACTTCATTATTGATTTATCTGATTCGTACGATTACAACACTATTCTGACTGTCATCTGCAGATTGTTAAAAGAAAGACATTATATTTCTTGCATCACTGATGATGAAGATATCACAGCTGAAAAGACAGCTGAAATGCTGATTCAATGAGTATATTGAACTCATGATTTATCAAGCTTCATAGTATCTGATCGAGATTCGCAATTCATCTCTATACTATGAAAGTTTCTTTGCAAACGACTGAGCATTTCTCTTTGATTGTTCATCGTTTATCACTCTCAGATCGACGATCAAAGCGAACGAGTTAATCAGAATGTCGAGCGATATCTTCGTTCTTTCTGTTCATATATGCAGAACAACTGATCTAAGTGACTACTCATGATCGAGTTTGTCAACAATAACATCTTGTTCTCAGTCATCTTCTTGATCTTCTTCTTCATGAACAAGAACTTTCATTCTCATATGAGCTTTGACTCTGACATCATCAAGTATGAAAGCACTCGCGAATGATTGCAGATTGCTTGAGTTGAAGATATATTTGAACAAATGAACAAGACATTGATCTTCGCTTGTGAAGTTCTGATCAAAACACAAGAACAAATGATGAATCAAGCTAATAAGCATAGAAAGAAGATCAATTACAAGATTGAATCAAAGATGTTTCTGAATGAATGAAACATTGTTACAGCGAGATCTTTCAAAAAATTGAATGATAAGATGCTTGACTCATTTTAGATCATTGAGTCTGTTGACTCATTCTATAAGTTGAAACTATCAGAGACTATGCGTATACATGATGTATTTCATTCAGAACTTCTTCGTTCTGTCGTTGATAACTCTCTATCTGATCAAAAGAATGAATTTTCAAAGTCAATAGTGATAAACGATGAAGATGAATGAAAAATTGATGATATACTGAACTTTCAACACTATAGAAGACGACTTTAATATTGAGTCAAATGAAAGAGCTATGACAACGATCTCAACTGATATAACGCTGACGACGACGAATTTATGAACGCTCAAGAAATGATTGACGACTTTCATATCAAATATTCAAGAAAAGCGCACTAAGAAACAACATTTATGCAAACATGAATAGTCAAGAAGAGAAAGTAATGTTACGATTCTAGCCTTCGTCTATTCTTCATCTAGTCTTCGCCTGATTTCATTCTAATCAAGTCTAGCGAGAATCTGATCTAGAGATGATGTCATTGAGACTCTGCATCATATGTGTAAGACATCAACTCAATCGAGTCTAGCACAGAGCTGAGAAACACACATATAAGAATCAAGTTCTTTTCTGTAGATACTTTTCTTTCTTAGCATTTATCTATTAGTTAAATGACATTTCTATGACTCGCTTTAAATCAACTTCTAACAAGACGCTATTGAGATTGAATACAGTACAAAGTCAAATGAAAAGATTTAGATAAAAATGACGAATGATACTATGTCGATAAAGAAAAATTCAATGACTCAGAGAAAGTTTTGAACGAATTTCATAAGCTATATTCAAGCAAATCGCGTTAAATATTGAAATAACTATCAATAAAAAGTGAGCAAATGAACTACATTCATGCAAACATGAATTTTCGAAGAAAGAAGTAATGTTACGAGCGTATCAAGATCGATAAGACTGAACAGAGCTAGTCGAGATCTGATCTAGATCTGACTCAGATTTGACTCAGATATGACTCAACATTATTTTTCTTTCTCAACATTCTTTTCTTTCATCAACATCTTGTTCATCTACATTATCTTCTTTTCATGTCACAAACACATTTCTTTCGAGTCTAGCGCAGTCTCTGAACATTACATAAATAAGAAGCTTTTGTATCAATCTTCTTCTGTATTCTTAATATTCAGTTATAGCTATTTCTAAAGATCAAGCACTATCAATTCTGATCTTCATTGATTGTATCATTTAGACACGATTCTGACAGAATCATGCTTTTGCTGTAGAAGATCATTGAATGAAGAACTTTCTCATCATTGTACTGAAATAATATTTCATCTTTTACATAGTTCAAAGCATTGATCTTCAGAATAGCTTGTTGTTTGAAATCAAAATGACGAAGTATTGAGATCAAGCTGACTTGTTTCTTTAGATTGTTAAAGACTTGAACACAGATCTCATTTCATAAAAAAGATGTGTTCTTTCTAGTCAACTGAGTGAATGATTTAACTAACTTCGAGAAGTTCTTAATGAAACAACGATAGAAGTTAACAAATCTCACGAAGCTCTGAATTTCTTTTAGATTGATTGAAGTGATTCAGCTGACTATGACTGTCATCTTGCTGAGATTCATACGAAGATTTAGTTCTGATACAATGACTTTTAGAAAGACAGTCTCTTCTACATTGAATTTGCACTTTCAAATATTCATCTGCAGTTCAGCTTTAAATAGTTGATTCAATACTAGTTTGATGTGATCTTTATGTTTCTTTCTCATTTTGCTATAAATGAGAATGTCATTTAGATAGACTTGACAAAAGTCGTTCAGAAAGTCTTATAAAATGTCATTCATATATTGTTGAAAGAAAATCAATTCATTAATCAGTTTAAATGATAGCATCTTATATTTATATGCTTCTAAAGCAGTGATAAAAATGATGTAATTCTCGCTATTGAAATGCATTTGAAGTTTGTTGAATGTTGATATGATGTTCAATTTAGTCAGATGCTTGCAATTTACTATTTTATCAATGATTTCATTTATCAACAATAGAGAATATTTATTTCTTTTAAAAATGACATTTAACTTTTGATAGTTTATGCAGAATCAAAGATTTTCATTTGCTTTAAGAACAAATAAAACGAGAAAGAAATAAAGAGTTTGACTGAGAATGATGAATTTCTTCAACAGATTCTCATTTAAGTACTTCTTTACTTTCAGAAGTTTAACAGAGAACATTTAATAAATTCAGCAGCAAGAAAGCATTAACTCACTGATGAGCTCAATTTTATGATCATAGAAGTGATGAGAAGATAGTTTATTCAATTGAACTCAATCAAAAACATTTAAAAACTCATGATATTTTGATGACAGCTTCGCTTTAATATCTTTCAAATTCTGAGTCATTTCATTGATTGAAAAGACATTTAAAGCGTTCAAATTGCACTGAGTATTGTACGTGATTTCTTTATTAATGTTTATCATGAATAGAGCAAAGACTTTAATCTTGTTCTTCTTTGAATGATTTAACAATGTTTTAAATGAAGCAATGTTTATGCTTTGAATCAAAAATGACTCTTTCTGAGCAGTGATTGAAATGAGTCGTTTGAGCATCATAGAGATCTTAGTCTGAGTGATTTAAAAGAGTGAAGTTGATCGCGATCAACTTAAGTGCTTTGAATTGAGCGAAATTGAAAAAATCAAAATAGAAGTATTCAATTGATTCAAAAAAACAATGACATCATTTTGCATATTCAGTAATATTTCGTTTTTATTCATTTAGAGCTTACTCAATATGACTTCATGATGATCAATATTGTTGAGATCATGTCTAAAATTTAATCACACTGCAACGAAATAGTGTGTAGTTGAATAAAATGTTTGATCAATAGAGATAACTTTAACTAGAAAACTAAGAATACGAAAGAAAGAAGATGATTTTGAGCTGTATCTATAGTAGAGCAAACAAAGAAACAAAGTAGTTGATTTGTTAAAGCTCGAATGAATAAAATGTTTCAGCATATTTTGATTTGAAACATTGTTGTTTCTTGTTCACATATCAAAATTTCTAGAATTTATTGACTAGACTTTATTCAATGTCAATACACTTCGTAACAAATATTAGCTATCAACATTAATATAGTAAATTTCTTATGACTTTCAATGATGAGATTGAGTAGAATTTTATGAGTGATTGCTTTCTTAAATATCTTCTCATCATAATCTCTTATTAACTTCTCTTTTGTCAATGATATAGGTTGAATTTTCAGTTTCTTACATACTTTATTGACTAGATTGAAATGTATGATCATGTAAATGACTGAATCACTGTCTATTAAAGAATGAAGGCTGAAAGATCATTTCTGAAAGATGAGATGAATATCAATTAGAAATGACTTTTCAAAGTAATTCTTTTTCAATAGAATTTCATTTAGTTTGCACAAAGATATAATCTCTATTTCTTTAATGACTTTTGAAAAAAAGACTAGTTTTTTGAATTAAAATTGAAATCAAAATCAAAACAATCATATTCTTTGTTCACTGCATTAATTCTAGTAGATTGATTCAAGCACTCTTTAAAGCTATGATCTGATTTATAACATATGAAACAGATTTCAACTAGAACGTCTGCTTTCTTGACGTTAGTTAAAATCACGTCACGCGACTTTGACTAATCAGACTTCAAATGATCAACTGATTGAGTGATAACAGTCACTTTATGAAAGATAGTCTTTGAAATATTATTGATGCATTTGAGCTTGTTCTTGATCTCTTGAATGACTCGCTGATCATTATTCAAATGAATCAGATAGAAATGAATTTCTTTTAGAGAATCAGATTGAACTAGTTGATTTACTTAAACAAATTAAAGATGAGAATGTATTTTATCTTTCAGATCAATGATCAGTTGCTTTTCGTAATAATCTAGATAGAAAGATAGTCGTTGAAACTGAGTATAGAACTCATTGAATTTCTTTGATTCTTGAATCAAGTTGTAGTATTCTCTACGAAAGTTGACTTTCTTATTTGAATCATTGAACAACTGAGCTAGCTTTTTCAAAAGATCTTCGATGATTTTATAAAGATTGACATAGTCATGTTCACGTTTAATCTGAGTGATCTCAGCTGCATCATTGAATAATCTAGAATGTATATAGCTCAATTTGACTCATTCATTAGAAAAGAGATCAATATTAATCTTTAGTTTATTCTGAATTTTTTCGTATCAGTTCTTTTAAATAGAGTTCTTTTCATCAGTAAACAGCGAAGAATCAGATATTTTTTAAGATCTAGAACGCTCAGAGTAAATGAAATCAGAAGAAGTGTTTTCTTTTGTTTGAAGTCTTGTTTTCAACTCTTTGATTTCATCTTCTTGTTGTTTATTTAACTTGTAGAGTTGATCTGTTTCTTTATCAAGAACTAAACTTTGAGCTTTTTAAATTTTGTAAAACACGAAAAGTATTATTGTTTCAATGAATGATTTATCATTTTCATGAATGAATGACGCAGCACTTGATGATTTCAATGAATCAGCATCAGAGATTTGAGAGAAACGATTTTGAAATTCTTCAGAACACTTTTCAGTAAATGAATGACTAAACATGATGAGATTTATTTGAAAAAGAGTTGAATGAATGATGATGCTTGATAATTGAAGAAGAAAGACGTATGAGATGAGATTCAATCTTTAACAAAGAAGATGAGATTTGTTTGTTGATTTAATTAATTTTCTAGCAAACAACAAAGATTCTTTATTGTTGAATCTATCAATCGATTTGATTCTTGAGCAATTCACAAAGGTTTTTTATCATGATTCTCGTAATTGAATGAACTTTGCATACTTAATGAGTGATAAGTAGTCTAGCAATTCAAACAGTCTCATCATTGATTTTATTCAATCTTCTAGTGTTGTTCTGTCTTTTAATTGTCATTGATCATCAGGTAAATGAATTTCTTTAAACTCATTCTGTCTGTACAAGTATGTTGAATGAGTAATGAAATCAGTATCATGTGATTAACAAATTCTTAATATAATGTCAGAATCATGTTTAAATGATACAATCAATGAAGATCAGAATTGATAGTGCTTGATCTTTAGAAATAACTATAACTGAATATTAAGAATACAGAAGAAGATTGATACAAAAGCTTTTATTTATGTAATGTTCAAAGATTGTGCTAGACTCAAAAGAAATGTGTTTGTGACATGAAAAGAAAATGATGTAAATGAACAAGATGTTGATGAAAGAAAAGAATGTTGAGAAAGAAAAAAGATGTTGAGTTATATCTGAGTCAAATCTGAGTCAGATCTCAATCAGATCATTGACTAGTTCTAATCATTACACAGAATACTCGCTAGCGTGCATTGCAAATTAATTAAAGCTTCAGTCTTATTTAGTCTTATCAGTCTTGATATGCTTGTAACAAATATGAAGCTTTGCTAGAGATTATAAATTCTTTGAAAAGATTCTTGTTCAGATATTTCTTTACTTTCTGAAGCTTGTAAAGAGACATTCAATATGCTCGACAGCAAGATGACGTTGCATCACTAGTAAGCTTTATCTTATGATCATATGAATGATGAGATGATAGCTTGTTTGCTTGAACTTGATTAAAAACGTCTAGAAAATTCTGATATTTTGATGATAGCTTGACTTTAATATCTTCTAGATTCTGAGTTGTTTCATTGATTGAGAAGATGTTTATGACATTTAGTTTGCATTGAGTATTGTAAATGATTTTTCTATCAATATCTTCAATGAACATAGCAAAAATCTCTGTCTGATTCTTCTTTTTTCGTTTTACTAATACTTGAAAAGAGACAATGTTTATGTTTTGAATCAAGAATGACTCTTTCTGAAAGAATAAAACTGAGTGCTTAAGCATTTTAAAGATCTTGCTGTGAGCTGTTGAAGAAATTGAAGTTGATTGTGATCAACTTAAATGCTTTATATTTGACAAGATTGAAAAAATCGAAATAGAAGTATTTAATTGATCAGAAAATACAATAGTATCATGTCTCATGTTCAATAATATTTCATTTTTATTCATTCAGAATTTGCCTAATATAACTTCATGATGCTTGATATCAGCTATCAGCATTGACATAGTCAATTTCTTATGACTTTTGATTGTAAGATTGAATAGAATCTTATGAGTAATAGTTTTTCTAACTAGCTTTTCATCATAGTCTCATATTAACTTCTTCTTTGCTAGTGATATAAATTGTATTTCAAGTTTCTGACATACTTTATTAACTAGCTTGTCATGTATCAGCATATAAATGATGAAATCACTATTTATCAAAGAGCGAAGACTGAAAGAATTGCTCTGAGAAATAAGAGAAGCATTGATCAAAAATGACTTTTCAAAATAATTTTCTTTCAATAGAACTTTAATTTGACTGCACAAAGATATGATCTTTATCTCTTTAATGACTTTAGAAGAAATAACTAGTTTTTTAAATCAAAATCAAACTCAGAGTTCAATGTAAATTGATCAAACTCATCATTTTTTAATGCATTAATTCTTGATCAATCAGAACACTCTTTAGAAGTATGATTTGATTTGTAACAGATGAAATAAATTTCAGCTTGTAAATTAATGTCTTTGACGCTAGTTAAAATCACGTCATGCGACTTTGAATGATTGACGAGTGTAATGACTTCGATCTTTTTATAAAGATTCAATGAATCTCATTTCTCAGCAAAGATGACTTGCTTTCTAACTTTGATTAAGAATTTCTTTTCTTTGATGTCATTCATGACTTAATGCTCATTGTTCAAATGAATCAGATAACTACAAATTTCATTGAAAGATTTTGACTGAATCAACTGACTACTTCAAACTGCATGAAAATGATAAACTATCTTGTCTTATAAATTGATGATCAATTGCTTTTCATGATACTTTAGATAAAAGAACAAATGTTGAAATATCAAATAAAAGTTGTTGAATTTGCTCTTTTCTTGAATAAGATTAGCATATTTTCTTCAAAAGTTTGTTTCTTTGTCAGAATCATTATAAAGCTGAGCAAGTTCATTTAGTAGATCATTGATTGTTGAATAAAAGTTCAATAAATCTCGCTGATGTTTAATTAAAGTGACTTTGACTGCATCTTCACTGATTCAAGAATGAATGTAAACTAGTATAGCTTTGTCATTGTTAAAATGATCAACGTTGATTTCTAGCTTGTCGCAAATCTTTTCTTGTCAATCATCTCAGATAGATTCTTTTTCATCAGTAAACAGAGATGAATTTGAAAGCTTTTGAGATTGTTTGAATGAATTGAACATGATAAAAGAAGTAGAAGTATCTTTTTTAGTCAATTGCAGTTGATGTTGTAGTTTCATCAGCTGATCTTGAAGCTTTTTAAGATTTAAATTCAATTATTCTTTTGCTTGATCAATTTTCTTGAAACAAGTCTTTTATATCTGTTCACTGAATATTTTATCAAATAGTTTACAAGCTTCTACATCTAAATCTTGTTGAGTTTGAAGATTGTTTAAATCTTCTAGAAAAACTTCTGAGTCTTGTTCAACTCAATATTGTAGCTGCTTTACATTTTTGATATCTCAGAGAATAGAGACTTTCAGAGATTCATTGAATGTCTGAGAATGAAACATAAATTGATGATGTTTTCATACAAAGTCAGTTCTAAGAAATTTTAATAAATGAGAAGATAATTTAAGATAAATGACTGAATCAAAGCTTTGATTACTCTTGAAGAGATTGAGTTAAGTATTCACAGATGATTGAATCATGATGAAGATTTTGATGATTGAGCAAATGATGATGTTCAATAGTAGATAGTGAGATCATTTGTTAAAGTGTTTAATCTTCAAAGAAGAGTGTTGCTGATTTAAGAAGATTTTTTTGTGATTCTCAAGCAATCAACGAAGATTCTTTATCATTGATTCTATTAATCAATTTGAACAGATGCTACTGACTGAGCGATAAATTCTCTAGCAATTACATGATTGTATATTTTCATTGATTTTATTAATTTCTTGATGTTGTTCTATCTTTTGATATCGTTGATCATCAGATACACAAATTTCTTTATACTTGTTTCATTGTCAATCAAGTGAATTTGAATGAGTATAGAAATCAGTATCATGTGATTAATGAATTCTTAAAGTAATGTTGAGATCATGTCTAGAAACTAATCAGAGTGCGTGCGTAACTAAAATGTTTGATTTATAAAGATAGTTATAACTAAGACTTTAAGAATACAGAAGAAAGAAGATACAAAAGACAAGAAGAATACACTTTATATAGTAGTTATTCAGATCAACGTTAGTCTCAAAGAAGACGTGTTGAAATACAAGAAAGATGTTGATTTGAAAGATGTTTGTGACACAAAGAAATGTGTTTGTTATAGAAATCTGTTGATCACTTGTAACACAAAGAAGTGTGTTTATTTAGAAGATAATAGAAGCTGATTAAAAGATGCTAGAAAAGAGAAAAAATGCTGAGTCAGATCTAGATCAGATCTCAACTAAATCATTAACTAGCTTTAATCAATTCTGACACATTTGTAACAGAAAAGATATTCAAATCTTTTGCTCTGATAAATACTGAAGTCATTGACATGATTTTCATTGATGAATCTTTGATGTCAGAGCTATGTGAATGCTTTGATATTCAGTCAATATCACTGTTAAAATCAAAGTTAATTTAATTGTATGATGAAATTTCTGATCAAAAGTCAATTACATATGCTCTGTATACATTAATTATGATATAAAAATACAAGAATGAAATGATGCTTCTATTAATAACTTGTCTAGATTAATACAAGATAATCATTGAAAATCTTTGATTAAAAAGAAATTAAATGTTGATAAATTCTGCAAATAATTGATTAATATCATCATTGAAGATTCAAACATCAAAATCTATTATTTTGAAAGCAAGCAGTCAATCAGCATTTCACAGATTTGAATCAAACAAGATCTGTGAAATGAAATGAAAGAATTTAAACTTGATTGTTACATCAATAATCATCTTGAAGAAATTCATGAATCAAAAATCAGTGAATAAATTCATTGAATCTGCTCAATTCATTGAATCTGCTCTCATAGCAAAGCAAAGCATTCAAGTTGATCTTAATCAACTTCATCTCTTTCAATCAATTAAGACAAAGAAATTTGTTAATATTATCATGATCAAAGTCGTTGTATATTAAACTTTAGTCAAGAATAAGAAGATCAAGATCTTTTTCTTGATCATTAGTGAAATTAACAAAGCACTTAACTCAGTCAAAAATTTCACGAAACTGAATGAAATGACTTTTGTCATGTCATTAAATGAACTGAAGAAGAAGCTTTTAATAGTTTATCATGACTTTCTGAATGTTTTTGATAAAGAAAAGACAATGCAATTGCTTTTACATTGATCATATGATCATAAGATTAAATTAGAAAAAAAGAATCAACTTTTTAAAAGTCAATTATATCTTATGTTGAGCTACAAGTTGCAAAAGATTAAAGAGTATTTAAAAGAGAATTTGAAGAAGAAGTTTATCACACTCAGCAAAGCTTCTTTTGCTTCATCAATACTGTTTATCAAAAAAAAAAATGACAGTCTTTACTTTTGCATGAACTATCAAAAACTGAATGCTCTGATTAAAAGAAATTGTTATTCAATACTCTTGATAGACGAAGTATTAGCTCAAATTCAAGACAGTAAGTATCTGACTTAACTCAACATTATCATCATGTTCAATAAACTGCGCATGAGTTCAGAAAGTGAAGATTTAACTACTTTTATTACTTTCTTCAACGTTTACAAGTATAGAATAATGCTCTTCAAATTGATCAATGAATCTGCTTTCTTTCAGCATTATATCAATGATATATTGTTCAACTATCTGCATAAATTTTGTCAGATATACTTGAATGATATTCTCATTTACAGTAAAACATTGAAAGAACATAGAACTCATGTGAAAGAAGTGCTAGAGAAGCTTCATGAAGTCGATCTACAAATAAACATTGACAAGTGCAAATTCAAGATTCAGAAAATCTCATTTTTTAAACTATTAATATTCATCAATGATCTGCAAATAAATTTTCAAAAAGTAGATGTGATTCAAGACTGAAAAGTGTCTTGATCGTTAATTCATGTGCAGATCTTCATTGATTTCTGCAATTTCTATCAATGATTCTGTTATGATTCTAGTTTTCGTCTACTCTTCATTTAGTTTTCGCCTGATTTCATTCTAATCAAGTCTAGCGAGAATTTAATTTAAAGATAATGTTATTGAAACTCTGCATTATATGTGTAAAACATCAACTCAATCAAGTTTAGCACAGAGCTGAGAAACATACATATAAGAATTGAGTTCTTTTCTGTAAATACTTTTCTTTCTTAGCATTTATCTATTAGTTAAATGACATTTCTATGACTCGCTCTAGATCGATCTCTAACAGTAGATAAATGCTAATCAACTACTCTGCTATCAACGTGTAAATGATACAAAATAACCTACTTTGTTTATTCAGAAAATTCGCAAGAAATTCTTTGAATTACTTTTATTAAAACACATTTTCAAATTTACTCAAATTTATCAAATCAATCACTTAATCTTCTCACAATTTATCTATCTTTATCTTCAATCTTTCATAATGACACGCGACTCTGAATCAGTTGAGTCATGAACAGCTCATCTGCTTAGAAGCATTGTTAATAAATGAATTTTTCTTATTTCTTTTGATGCTTTAATGAAATCTCAGAATGTAGCTATCTCATGAAACATCAACATAAGTCAACAACTTTGTCAATGAGCTATTGATCAATCAAATGAAATTATCAAGATGCTGATTCAGCTAAGAGATCAATGAGACATGACTTTGAAACTCAACAAGCAATGAATCAATGTTTAAGTTGATCACATCAAGAGACTTGATGAGCTAGAAATCAATTAAATGATAATTAATATTCAAGAAGAGATTATCATCAAACTACAAGAGAAAGTCTTGAGTCTAAAAAAGAGACAGCGTTCAGTGAATCAGTCTCAATCTCATCAATTTACTGAATCTCGAGTTTCTATGAAATCTCTATCTCGTCAATCTATCAAGAAACATACTTGACGTGAGTCATTCACTTTATTTAATAATGATCATCACAAGTCTTTCAAGTTTTCAAATTCATCTGTATTCATTAACAAATATGAATCAACATGAAATAGCTGAAGAATCAAGATGAATGATAAGCTTCAGACAAATGTTGATCACTTCGATAATGAGAATATCTATATTGTCTATGTGATATCTAAACTAGAAGATGATGCTGCTGAACATATTTTTGCTTGATATCATCATGATGCTTCGCATTCTTACATCTTGATCTATGAGCTATTTGAGCATCTGAAAGAAATATATGATGAACTGAATAGAAATTGAAAGTGTCATTACAAGTACAATGCTCTGAGATAAACAGACAAGTCTTTTAATGTCTTCTACTTCAACTTTATGAAGCTATTTAACTATCTCAAATACAATGATTGCACTCTGATGAATGATCTTCAGAATAAAATCAATAATCGCTTGCAGAATACTTTATCAGTCTGTTCAGAGAATTTTACTTCGCTCACTTGCTTAAGAATCTTTCTTCAAGATGTGAATAATAAACAGTGAGTCAACTATCAGCTACGCAGTCAGCTTTGCACTGTCATTATCAAAGTCACTGTCATATCTGATAAATGTGCTGCTACTTCATTATCAGCAATGATGACTTCGATAATTGAATATGTTAAGTTAACTATCTTTTCTATCTCTGAGTCAGTCAGATTGTTTATCATCTGTTATATTTGCAAGATTTCAGATCACTTATTCAAGAACTGTTCTTAAAACAAGATCAATATCTTAACATTTTATGCATTTATCTCTTGTTTACATGAAATCATCATTTCAAAGAATGAGAAGAATGAGAAAATGTCTTCTTTTGAAGATAGCAAGGCAAAAAACTAGAGACTTTCATCAAAGACGCGATGAAAGATGTGTTAATTTCTTCAACGATGAGCATGTCAGATGATTCTTTTGCTTCTGAATCTTTGATTACTGAATGTGTACTTTCTAGCAATGAAATTAGTTACTCATTAAAGTCATTGATTGACATCGAAGCTGCTGACTATTCGTTCATTGATGAAGTGATCGCGCAGATTGTTTGTGATCAGTTGCAAATCAAGTCTCTGACTTTGATCAAAGCAAAGTCAATTCAAGAATTTGATGATCATTATATTAAAAGACTCATTATTCATGTTATTTATTTGAATCTGACTGTTTAAGATCATATGATTGACACAGCTTCTATGTTGATCACTCAATTAAATCAACATCAAATGATTTTTGAAAAAACATGAATGAACAAAATCAATCTAGTAATTGATATGCAAATTGATTTTCTTCGATTTTCGAATTTCATCTCTAGTCAGAAATCGATTGTTCTACTCACAAGCAACAAGACAATCATGAAGCAGAAGAGTTTGACTTCTACTCATATATTGAAGAGATCTTTCACTACATCTCAATTCAATCTGAACTTTCTTTCTTTCAGTCAGTTCAATGAGAAGTCAGTTAAACTAATTGAATAGTTAAAATCGCGTAACGCAGCTTTAACTAACGTCAAAAATTCTAAATCAACGTTCAGTTTGAATTCATTCTCTTTCAATTTAATGAACATAGCAATGATAGAGACAGCAACATATAGAATGTTAGTCAAACAATCAGATGTCAAGACATTTGCTGTTATCATCTTGAAAATCGATCAACTCATAACTACAGTTGAAAACAAGTTTGAAGAAGTGAATCTGCATAAGCTTTCTTACGCTAAAGTTCTTAAGCAAGTCAAAGTCAAGCTTCTCTCTGAATATCACAACTATTTAGATGTCTTCAATCAAGTAATGATTAATCAGCTATCATTGCATCATTTCTATGATCACAAAATTGAGTTGATTGATGAAGAAATGTTTTCTTGAAGCAAACTATATCAAATGTTCAATCACAAGCTTCAGAAGATAAAGAAGTATCTGATTGAACATTTGAACAAAAAGTTCATTTTCTTCAGCTTCGCATCATACATCTCACTCATTTTGTTCATCAAAAAAAAAGACGATAGTCTGCATTTCTGCGTTGATTACAGAAAGCTCAATGCTTTGATCAAACAAGATCACTATTCTTTGTCATTAATAGACGAGACTTTCGCTTGTATACAAGAAAGCAAATATCTGACTTAATTGAACATCATTGCTGCGTTCAATAAACTATACATGCACTCAGATAGCGAAGATTTGACTATCTTTATTATTTTCTTTGACTCATACAAATATCATGTAATGTTCTTTGAATTAATCAACAAATTGACGTTCTATCAACATTATATGAATGACATGTTGTTCAAATATTTACTTCAGTTTTGTCAGATTTATCTAGATAATATTATTATTTACAGCAAGATCTTGAAGAAACACAAATGACATGTACAATTGATCTTGAATAAATTACAAGAAGCTGATCTACAGATAAACATTGATAAATGTAAGTTTCATGTTCAGAAAACCATCTTTTTAGAACTTTTGATGTCAATTAAGAGACTTAAGATGAATTCACAAAAGATGCAAGCAGTTGTTGATTGATCTACACTTAATAATCTCACTCAGATGCAGTTCTTCATTAACTTCTGCAATTTCTATCAACGTTTCATCAAGAACTTTTCGAAGATTGTTCATTCAATAATTCAACTCACTCAAAAAAAATCATATTTGAATGAAATGAAGTCTGTCAGATTATCTTCAATCATATGAAGAGACGTATGATCAAAACTTTTATACTACGTCACTTTGATTAAACTTGTAAGACTATTCTTGAAATTAACTCATTCAACTACGTTAATGATGAAGTTCTCTCTCAATATGATGATGAAGAAGTATTACATTCAATTGTCTTTTATAGCAAGAACATGTTTTCTGCTGAATGCAATTACAAGATATATGATAAAGAACTTCTGATCATCATTTGAGCATTTGAACACTGATGACTCAAACTGAAACTAACTGACATTTCTATCAAGATGTTCATTGATCATCAAGCACTCACTTCATTGATGAAAGATAAAGAGCTGAGCAGACGTCAGATGCATTGAATTCAGAAGCTCGCTGATTTCAACTTCAAGATAATGTATTGATCTGACAAATAGAACATCAAGATTAATGCATTAACTTGTTGAGCTAACGTCGTGCTCAGAGATTCAGAAGATGAGTGCATTTGCTATCAATGAATCATTATTCTGACTTCAAATTGAATGAAAATTGCTGATTTAAAGAAGAACATCAGTGAATCAATTTATAAACAGATTCTTGAGATGAATGAAATTGATGAGAATTGTACACTACTTCGCGAAGCAATAGCAAGAGATGAGAAACAATATAAAGATATTAAATTGAAGAATTGTTGAATTCAGAATGAAATCTTGTATCATGATAGTCAGTTATAAATCTCGTTCAATAAGCTTCTACAAATAAATCTGATTCATGAGATGCATTATCGATCATCAGTTGATCATTCTGATATTCTTAGAACTGTGAAAGTCATAAAGCGAAACTACTATTAATCATTCATGCGAAAAATGATAGATCAATATATTTGAAACTGCTATATATGTCAACATTCAAAAACATCAAGAAATAAATCAAATGACTTGCTTCAATCTTTATTTATATTTGAACAGTGATGATAAAACATAATCATGAACTTCATTATTGATTTATCTGATTCGTACGACTACAACGTTATTCTGACTGTCATCTGCAGATTGTTAAAAGAAAGACATTATATCTCTTGCATCATTGATGATGAAGATATCACAGTCGAAAAGACAGCTGAAATGCTGCTTCAATGAGTATATTGAACTTATGATTTATCAAGCTTCATTGTATTCAATCGAGATTCTCAGTTCATTTTCATTCTTTAAAAGTCTTTTTGCAAATGACTGAGCATTTCTCTTCAATTGTTCATCATCTATCACTTTCAGATCAACGATCAAAGCAAATGAGTCAATCAGAATGTTAAGTGATATCTTTATTTCTTCTGTTCATACATGCAGAACAACTGATTCAAGTGACTACTCATAATCAAGTTTATCAACAATAACATCTTGTTTTCAGTCATTTTCTTGATTCTTTTCTTCATGAACAAGAGTTTTCATTCTTGTATGAACTTCAACTCTGACATCATCAAGTATGAAAGCACTTGCAAACGTCTGCAAATCATTCAAGTTGAAGATATATTTAATCACATGAATAAGATACTGATCTTCGCTTGCGAAGCTTTGATCAAAACATGAGAATAAATGATGAATCAAGCTAATAAACATAGAAAGAAAATCAATTACAAGATTGAATCAAAGATGTTTCTGAATGAACGAAACATCATTACAGCGAGATTTTTCAAGAAATTGAATGTTAGAAGTCAGCATAGAGCGAGTCATATGAGTGTAATGTAACGAGTATATAAATGCTAAGAAAGAAAAGTATCTAGAAGGAAAGAATCGACTATCTATATGACTCAGAAGAACATAAGCTAACTCTGAATAGAATTGACTTCGAAACAACTCGATAGTCTAGTGACGAGCGATCGACAATAGTCAGAAACATAGTCATCAACATAGTCATCAACATAGCTATCAACATAGATGCGTAGCTAGAATCGTAACATTGAATGACAAGATGCTTGACTCTTTTCAGATCACAGACTCTGTGAACTTCTTCTATAAATTGAAACTATCAGACATTATGCATATACATGATGTATTTCATTCAGAACTTCTTCATCTCATCATTAATAACTCTTTGTCTGATCAGAAGAATGAATCTTCAAGATCAATAATGATAAACAATGAAAATGAATGAGAAATTGACGATATATTGAACTTTTGATAATATCAAAGATAACTTCAATATCAAGTCAAATGAAAGAACTATGACAATGATCTCAACTGATATAACGCTGATGATGATGAATTTATGAACATTCAAGAAATGATTGATGACTTTCATATTAAATATTCAAGAAAAGCGCACTAAGAAATAACATTCATGTAAACATGAATAGTCAAGAAAAAGAAGTAATGTTACAATTCTAGTCTTCATTTACTCTTTGTTTAATCTTCATCTGATTTCATTCTAATCAAGTCTAGCGAGAATCTGATCTAGAGATGATATCATTGAAACTCTGCATCATATGTGTAAGATGTCAACTCAATCAAGTTTAGCACAGAGCTGAGTGTTGAGATCGTGCCTAGAATCTAATCACACTGCAGCGAGATAGTGCGTAGCTGAATAGAATGTTTGATCAATAGAGATAGCTATAACTAGGAAACTAAGAATACAGAAGAAAGAAGACAGTTTCGAGCTGTATCTATAGTAAAGCGAACAAAGGGGCGAAGTAGTCGATTTGCTAGAGCTCGAATAGATGAAATGTTTCAGCATATTTCGATTCGAAACATCGTTGTTTCTTGTTCACATATCGAAATTTCTAGAGTCTATTGACTAGACTCTATTCAATGTCGACACGCTTCGTAACACTGAGAAATACACATATAAGAATCAAGTTCTTTTCTGTAGATACTTTTCTTTCTTAGCATTTATTTATTAGTTAAATGACATTTCTATGACTCGCTTTAAATCAATCTTTAACAGATTCATAAAGAACTTTTCAAAGATCACTCAACTCATGATAAAGCTGACTTAAAAAGATCATTTCTTTGAATGAACAAAGATCTGTCAGATGATCTTTGAAAAACTAAAGCAATAAGTGATAGCAATCTTCATTCTGAAGCATTTTGACTCAATCAGAGAAGTTATTCTGAAAACTGACTTTTCAAACTATGTCAATGACAAAGTATTGTTTCAATATGATGATGAAGACATTCTACATTTAATGATTTTTTATAACAAGAACATAATTTTTGCAGAATGTAACTACAAGATTTATGACAAGAAACTGCTGATCATCATTTATTGTTTAAAACATTGACATCTTAAATTGAAATATATAAATATTTTGATCAAGATCTTCATCAATCATCTGAATTTAAAGTACTTCATGATCATTAAAGAACTGATCAGATGACAAGTTAAATGAACTGAGAAGTTATCTGAATATAACTTCAAGATCATATATCAGTCGAGAAAACAGAATCTGAAAGTCGATGCGCTGATCAGAATGTCAGATGTCAAGTCAGTTGAAGCAAATGATGATCATAAGCTATAACAACATCAGATGCTACTGTCAGAAAACAAATTTAAACTTCAATCAATAAAAGATAATCAGAAAGTTGATCAATGTTAGAGATCAGCATAGAGCGAGTCATATGAGTGTAAGGTAACGAGTATATAAATGCTAAGAAAGAAAAGTATCTAGAAGAAAAGAGTCGACTATCTATATGACTCAGAAGAACGTAAGCTAACTTTGAATAGAGTTGACTTCGAAACAAGTCTATGCTCTAGCGACGAGCAATCGACGATAGTTCTCAGAATAGTCATCAACATAGCTATCAACGAAGATGCGTAGCTAGAATCGTAACATTACTTCTTTTCTTCAACGATTCATGTTTGCATGAATGTATTTTCTTAGTCTTGTGTAGAATCGAAATGTCTATTGTAGCAGACTCACTATGCAAGATAGAAGTGTCATTGAAGCAGACTCACTAGTTGCACGCGAATGTATGATCAGGTTCACTGATGAGTAGAACGATGAGAAGATAGATCATTGCATTGAGAATAGATGTCATTGAAGCAGACTCACTAGTTGCACGTGAACTGATAGACGAATCGATTCACTGATAGGTAGAGCGATGAGAAGATCATCGCATTGACGATGTCATTGAAGCAAGCTCACTGAGAATTTGCTTCTCGAGATAGAGACTTCACGCAGTTCTATGACTGACCTCTTTGATTGCTCTTTGAAATAGAGACTTCACGCAGTTCTATGACTGACCTTGTTTGAATGCTCATCAAACTCGAAGAATTTCTTGCGAATTTGAATGAGCGATGTATTCGCTGATCTTTGATCTAGTCGAATGATTTCGATCGTTTATTTCACCTCGCTGATCAGCGCACGAGGGGAAGAAGTAGAGTGAGTGCTGCTGATGATCTCGAGTCGTCTAGAACAAGATCGATAGACGTATGAATTGAACAGAGCGCTCGATGAGATGAGTGTTCCTGAATGCTGCAAGTCGACTAGATCAAATGTCAATAGTGAGTTGAGAGACTGACAGAAACACTGAAGAGTTAGTTGCAGTATATTTGACTTCGTCTGCACGAAGAAGCATTTATATAATGTTAGAGATCAGCATAGAGCGAGTCATATGAGTGTAAGGTAACGAGTATATAAATGCTAAGAAAGAAAAGTATCTAGAAGAAAAGAATCGACTATCTATATGACTCAGAAGAACATAAGCTAACTCTGAATAAAGTTGACTTCGAAACAAGTCTATGTTCTAGCGACGAGCGATCGACGATAGCTCTCAGAATAGTCATCAACATAGTCATCAACATAGTCATCAACATAGCTATCAACGAAGATGCGTAGCTAGAATCGTAACATTACTCTCTCTCTTCAACGATTCATGTTCGCATGAATGTATTTTCTTAGCCTTGTGTAGAATCGAAATGCCTATTGTAGCAGACTAGCTATGTAGAAAGAAATCGACTTGCTCAGCGAAGAGATTGACTATTGGCTGATGTCATTGAAGCAGACTCACTAGAAGAAGATCGACTAGCTCATTGAAGAGATCGATTGTGATCGTGTCATTGAAGCAGACTCACTGCTGATTCAGACCTACTACATAGTAGAGCTTGTTTCGTTCGTTGATCGACTCAATTAAGAGATCAATCGTTGTCTGTCTTTGTAGCAGACTCACTTCGAGTGTCGTTCAAGCAGACTCACTATCGAATGTGTCATTGAAGCAGACTCACTAGTTGACACAGAAACTTGAGGTAGATCAATTCACTGATAGGTAGAGCGATGTGCTTGTAGATCATTGCATTGACGAAAGATGTCATTGAAGCAGACTCACTAGTTGCATGTGAACTCGATGACGAGTCAGATTCACTGATAGGTAGAGCGATGAGAGTGAGTAGATCATTGCATTGAGAATGTCGTTGAAGCAGACTCACTGAGATTTCAATATAGAAACAAGCTCAAAGATTTGCTTGTTGTTGAAGACATTATCGTGTCATTGTAGCAGACTCACTAGTTGCACATGAATGAATAGACGAATCGATTCACTGGTGAGTAGAATGATGAGAGTAGATGAATCATCGCATTGACGATGAGTGTCATTGAAGCAGACTCACTGTTGAGGTTTGCTCATCGAGATAGAGACTTCACGCAGTTCTAGACTGATCTCTTTGATTGTTTAACAAATTCGAAGAATTTCTTGCGAATCTGAATGAACGGTTAATTCGCTGATCTTTGACCTAGTCGAATGGTTTCAATCGTTTGTTTATACTCGCTGATCAGCGCACAAGTTCGAATCTTTTGTTTATTCTCGTTGAATCAGCTTACGAGGAAAGAAAGATGAGTGCTGCTGCACGAACGCAAGTCGCTAGATCAAAGTCGATAGAGAGTTGAAGAACTACTAGCAGAAGCACTCGAAGAAATCGATGCAGATTATTTCACTTCGTCTGTAATGAAGAAGCATTTATATAATGTTAGAAATCAGCATAGAGCGAGTCATATGAGTGTAAGGTAACGAGTATATAAATGCTAAGGAAGAAAAGTATCTAGAAGAGAAGGGTCGACTATCTATATAACTCAGAAGAACATAAGCTAACTCTGAATAGAGTTGACTTTGAAACAAGTCTATGCTCTAGCGACGAGCGATCGACGATAGTTCTCAGAATAGTCATCAACATAGTCATCAACATAGTCATCAACATAGCTATCAACGAAGATGCGTAGCTAGAATCGTAACATGAATCATTCAATCTTCGCTCTTTGATAGACAGTGATTCAGTCATTTATACAATCATACATATCAATCTAGTTGATAAAGTATGTAAAAAGCTGAGAATTCAATCTATATCACTGACAAAAGAGAAGTTAATAAAAGAATATGATGAAAAGATATTTAAGAAAACTATCACTCATAAAATTCTATTAAATCTCATCATTGAAAGTCATAAGAAATTGATTGTTTCTATGTTGATAACTGACATTAATCATCACGAAGTCATATTAGAAAAATCATGAATGAACAAAAATGAAATATTACTGAATATGTGAATCAACATCATTGTTTTTTTGAATCAATTAAATACTTTTATTTTGATTTTTTCAGTCTCTCTCAATTTAAAGCATTCAAGTTGATCGCGATCAACTTTGTTTACTTTTATCTCTTAGTCAAAGATTTCTAGAATGCTTAAATGATCTGTTTCAACTATGATTCAGAAAGAGTCATTCTCAATTTGAAGCATAAACGTTGCTTTGTTCAAAATACTGTTGAATCGCTCAAAGAAGAATCAGACTGAAGTATTCACTCTATTCATGAAAAATATCGATAGAAAAATCACGTACAACACTCAGTGCAATTTGAACGCTCTGAACATCTCTTTCATTAAGAAAACTACTCAGAATTTAAAAGCTATTAAAGTTAAGCTGTCTTCAGAATATCATGATTTTCTAGATGTTTTTAATTGAGTTCAATCAAATAAGCTATCTTTGAATCGCTTTTACGATCATAAAATTAAGCTCATCAATGATTCAATATCTTCTTGCTGTTGAGCATATTAAATGTTTTCTGTCAAACTTCTGAAAATAAAGAAGTACTTAAATGAGAATCTGTTGAAGAGATTCATTACTTTCAGTCAGATCTTTTATTTCTTTCTCGTTTTATTTGTTCTCAAAGCAAATGAAGATCTTCAATTCTGCGTGAATTATCAAAAGCTAAATGTCATTTTCAAAAGAAATAGATATTCTCTATTGTTGATAGACAAGATCATTGATAAAATAGTGAATTGCAAGCATCTGACTAGATTGAACATAATATCAACATTCAACAAACTTTAAATGCATCTCAATAATGAGAATTACATCATCTTTATCACTGCTTTAGAAGCATATAAATACAAGATGCTATCATTTAAACTGACTAACAAATTGATCTTCTTTCAGCAATATATAAATGACATTCTATGAGACTTTCTAAACGACTTTTGCCAAGTTTATTTAAATGACATTCTCATTTATAGCAAAACAAGAAAGAAACATAAAGATCACGTCAAACTAGTATTGAAATGACTACGCGAAGCTGAACTGCAGATGAATATTCAAAAGTGCAAATTCAATGTAGAAGAGACTATCTTTCTAGAAATCATTGTATCAGAACTAAATCTTCATATGAATCTCAGCAAAGTGACAGTCATAGTCAGCTGAATCACTTTGATCAATCTAAAAGAAATTCAGAACTTCGTAAGATTTATTAACTTTTATTGTTGTTTCATTAAGAACTTCTTAAAGCTAGTCAAATTATTTACTCAGCTGACTAGAAAAAATACATCTTTTGTTTAAAATGAAATCTGTGTTCAAGTCTTTAACAATTTAAAGAAACAAGTCAGTTCAATCTTAATACTTCGTCACTTTGATCTCAAATGACAAGCTATTTTGAAAACAAATGCTTTGAACTATGTAAAAGATGAAATATTGTCTCAGTATGATAATGAGAAAGTTTTTCATTCGATGACTTTCTACAGCAAAAGCATGATTTTCGCTGAAATTAATTATCACATTTATGACAAGAAATTGCTAGTCATTATTCAATGCTTTAAACACTAATGACTTGAGCTGAAATGCACTGAACTACTCATTCAGATGTTCATCAATCATCAGACTTTGAAAATCTTCATGAAAAATAAATAGTTGAGTCGATGACAAGTCAACTATCTGAACATTCTATCAAAGTTCAACTTTCAGACCATTTTTAAATCAGATAAAATAAACATTAAAGTCAATGCTTTAATCAGAATGTCTTTAGCAAACGTTTCTGAATCAGCTCAGCGTCTTGAAGATTGTTTTCAGACTATTCTGATCTCTGATAAAGTTAATGTTCTATCTGTTGAATCAAAAGCAAATCTCTATCAATGAGTATATATGATTAATCAAATAAATGAGTTTTGCAATGAATATAAATAAGCTATGAACGAGAACAAGCTCAAATTTCATATCACTAAACTGAAGAACTGCAAAATCATTGATGATGTTCTATTTAGAAAAGATTTACTGTGAGTCTTTGAGAACATGCACACGAAATTACTACAAGAAGTGCATAATCAATCTTCAATCTTTCATCTTGACAATAAATGAATCATTAATCTAGTTCAGCGTTTCTACTATTGATCAGATCATCAAGCTACTATTTGATGATACATTTAAAACTGTCATGCTTGTCAGCGAAGCAAAGCTTCTAGAGATAGCATCAATGAACTTCATCATTCTTTTTCAATTTCATAGAAACGCTGAAAAGATATAACTATGAACTTCATTACTGAACTATTTTTGTCAGAAGACTATAACATCATTTGCACAATCATATATCATCTTATCAAAGAATATCACTATATTTTCTATCATTGAAAAGATGATGACATCTCAGTTGAAGAAATGATTTAAATCATGCTATGAAACGTTTATTGACTGCATGATTTACTTAGTTCTATTGTTTCAAACAAAGACTCTCAATTCATATTGACTATGTAAAAAAGTCTTTGCAAGTGATTGAGAATCACAACTAATTTATTCACAGTTTATTATTTTGAAATCAACAATTAATTGAAATGAGTCAATTAAAATGTTGAACGCAAACTTAGAATCTACTGCAATTACATGCAGAATGACTGAGTTAAATGAATATTTACAATGAAATTCAACGATAATTTCAATATCTTTTCAATCACTTCAATAATCTTTTTCTACTTCAATAAAGAATTTCATTCTTAAATAAGTTTTGATTCAGATACAACTGACTATGAAACAACTTGTGAATGACTTGAAGCTAAAAAAGCAAATGATATTATCATTTAAATGAAAGAATTACTGAACTTTAATCATCAACAATTGAAAAAGACAAAGCTGACTATTGAAGTTCAGATCAATAAACATAAATGAAACATCACATATGAAGTAAATGACTGAATTTAACTATCTTTTAAAAACATTAAGACAATGAGATTCTGCAAAGATTTGAAAGATAAACAGTTAAATCTTTATCAAATCACTGCTAAAGTGAGTATCTTCTATCATTTTCATTTATCAGTCAGCATGAAGCATTTGCATTCAATGTTCAGCTCAAAGTTACTATAATCATATTCAGAAAATCTTTTATCAGAACAACATTCAGAATCACTCAGATCAATCACTATCAAAGATAATGAACATTGAAAGATAAATAATATATTGAACTTCAGATGCTATCAAGATTGAATACAGTACAAAGTTAAATGAAAAGATCTAGATAGAAACAATGAATGATACTATGTTAATAAAGAAAAATTCAATGATTCAGAGAAAGTTTTGAATGAATTTTATAAGCTATATTCAAGCAAATCGCGCTAAATATCGAAATAACTATCAACAAAAAGTGAGCAAATGAACTACATTCATGCAAACATGAATTTTTAAAGAAAGAAGTAATATTACAAGCGTATTAAGATTGATAAGACTGAACAAGATTAAAGCTTTAATCAATTTGCAATGCATGCTAGCAAGTACTTTGTATAATGATTAAAACTAGTTAACAATCTAGTTGAAATCTGACTCAAATTTGACTTAGATAAAACTCAATACTTTTTTTCTTTCTCAACATTCTTTTCTTTCATCAATATCTTGTTCATCTACATCATCTTTTTTTTGTGTCACAAACACATTTCTTTCAAGTTTAACACAGTCTTTGAACATTACATAAATAGAAGCTTTTGTATCAATCTTCTTCTGTATTCTTAATATTCAGTTATAATTATTTTTAAAAATCAAGCACTATCAACTCTGATCTTCATTGATTGTATCATTTAGACATGATTCTGACAATAAATGACATGATGTTTCTGAATTCTAGAAACATAATGATCTTACAATCATCAAAGAAGCTAAATGATAAAATGCTAAAACTCTTCAAGATTCTGATTGAGATCAAACATGTTTATCAATTGAAACTATCATTGACTATAAAGATACATTTGAAGTTTGCATTAAATTTGCTGTGATTAGATTCAAAGAATTTTCTAAATGAACAATGAAATAAATCATCTGACTTTATAGTGATCATCAACGAAGATGAATGAAAGATGAAGAACATACTGAACTTCAAACACTACAAAAGAAATAAACAACTACAATATCATGTTAATTGAAAAGAATACAATGTTGATCTACATTGATACAACGTTAATGAAAGTAAATTCAAAGAATGTCAGAAGATTATAAATGACTTTCATGAATAATATTCAAACAAGTCAAGATAGAAATTAACTTAAGAAAGATTGATCAAACTGCAGCAATGAGAACATTGTTAAATGAAGAGAAAGAATAATGTTGCAATTATGCACTTCAAATTAGTCTAACATAAATCATGTCAAACTATCATAAACTAGTATAAAGCTGATATTGACATGCTAGCGATTTAGCGTGTCTTCGTGAGTAAAACTCACAACATGTTGCATCTTCTTTCTTCTTCAGCTTTGAACTTCTAGTTAGAATACACTCATATGATTCACTTTATGCAAACTCATAATAAATAAAAGATTAATCATCTTTTAATTGACTTAAATTTATATTCATAATCATAACTTCAAATTCTGAGTTATGAATATGATATCATTTAACTTTGATATTTAATCATTTCTGAAATAAAGAAAAAATGATAAAAAAGATAAATTGATAACATTTTGAAGTCTGAGTATTTGTAAAGACTTAACACAAAGTGATAACTAAATATTAATTAGTAATTAATCAAGAATTGATCATAAATCAATATGTGATCAATACGTGATCACTTATCTTTTTTCATTTATTGATTGAACATTGCAAAAATGATTTCATTAACATTGCAAGTTCATACTCTTTTGAAAGACATATCAACTTCAAATAATTTCTGTTTCATCAGAATTCAAGCTTATTCTTCATAAAAACAAACTACAATTTTATATTAATCAAAATAATTCAGAAATTAAATATATTGTTTTTAATTAATCAATTATTAATCAAGAATTATTACAAGATTGATATTTTACTGATTGAGAGACATTTTCATGATATGTTTAATATTTTCATTATACTTCATTAAACTTTTGTTCAGCAGAGAAATGCAACAATTTCTGTTTATATATGATTGCAAATATTCAATTTATATTTAATTAAACTGATAATGTTGAGTTAAGTACTTGAGTTCAAGTTGAGTACTTGACTCGTCAAGACTCAATTTAAATCAAAATTCTTAACTTGAATATTCAAGTTGAGTTGAGATGTTCAATTTAAATATTTAAGTTGAGTTGAGATGTTCAATTTGAATATTCAAGTTGAGTCAGAGAATTGAAATCAAGTATTGACTTGAAATTTTCAATTCAACTCGTCAAGACATGAAGATAAATAAATAGATGTTTTATTATAACTTTCTATTATGACTTTCTATCATGATTCTTTATTAAATAATCTTCATGTTTTTCTTCATATTCTTCTTTATGACTTTTTATTAAAAAGATAATGCAAAAAGATAATGCAAAGATGAAAAATTAAAAAAAATTCTATATTTAACTTTCTTGATGTCATATTTGATTTCTTAATGAGTCAAATTGAGAACTTGAATCAAGTATTAACTCAAGATCAATATCAAACTGAGTCAGAATGTTGAAATCAAGTATTTGAGTCAAGTCAGAAAATTGATATCAAGTACTTGAGTGAAATCAGAAGATTGATATCAAAACTTGACTTAATGATCAATTTATATTCAATAAGAACTCATGAATTTTAAAAATATGTTGACTATAATATTTACTGCAAAAGTTGTTCAATAATGAACTTTATAAAAATTTAATTATTAATAGTTTAATAATCTTAAATTGATGATTTATTATTGAAGAATTGATCTTTAAATAATAATCATTTACATGTCATTAAACTTGAATCTTGAATTTTAACTATTGTTTTCAATAAATCTTTTCATAATTTTAAAGATAATTAATTCAATGATGTTAATGAATGAGTATGAATATCATGAGAACAAAAGATGAAAGAATCACATTCTGTAGTATCTTTTAAAATGAAATAATTGAATTTCACTTCACAGAATATTAACATCAACTCGTCAAATTTAATAACATGATCAATGTCTATTTTCAATCAATGATCAATTAAATATTGATATACTATTGATAGTAAAATAATATATTATTAATTATTGCAATGTTTTCTTTGAGTATTTACTTGTTCAACAATGTGATAGTTGTTAATAAAAATATTCAATTCTTGTAAATTATTGAATTAATCTTTAAGAAAATCAACATTAATATCTTGTTGATTCATAAGAAACTGATAGTAATGCTTTTGAAAATTGTTTTAATTTGCATTAAAACATTCAATGAAATAATAAGTAACTTCAGTAACATTCTAATCAATTAAAAAATGATAAATGATTATTCAATGATTAATATGTTATTATTAATATAACACATTTCTCTGTTGCTTTCTTTTAATATAAATTAAACTGATTGTTAAGTTAAGTTTTGATATCAATCTTTTAATTCAACTCAAGTACTTGATATCAATCTTCTGACTTAACTTAAATACTTGATTTCAACATTCTGACTCAGTCTGATATTAATCTCAAGTCAATACTTAATTCAAGTTCTTGACTTAACTTATCAAGAAATTGAATATGACATCAAGAGAGCTAAATATAGAAATTTTTCCGATTTTTCATCTTTGCATTACCTTTTTGCATTATCTTTTTGATAGAAAGTCATAAAGAAGAACATGAAGAAAAACATGAAGATTATTTAATAAAGAGTTATGATAGAAAGTCATAATAAAAAGTCATAATAAAACATTTATCTATTTATCTTCATGTCTTGATGAGTTGAGTTGAAAATTTTGAGTCAATACTTGATTTTAATTCTCTGACTTAACTTGAATACTCAGATCAAATATTTCAACTCAACTTAAATACTCAAGTCAAGAATTCTGACTTGAATCAAGTCTTAATAAGTTGAGTACTCAACTCAAACTCAAGTACTCAACTTGATGCAATCAGTTTAATATAAATAAACATATGTCTTCATAATCTGTGCATAAATTGATCATCAAGTTGAGTTTTGATATCAATCTTCTGACTCAACTCAAGTACTTGATATCAATTTTCTGACTTAACTCAAATACTTGATTTCAACATTCTGACTCAATCTGATATTGATTTCAAGTCAATATCAGATTTAAATTCTTAACTCAATTCATCAAGAAATTGAAAATGACATTAAGAAAGCTAAATATAGAATTTTTTTTGATTTTTTGTCTTTGCATTATCTTCTTGCATTATCTTTTTGATAGAAAGTTATAAAGAAAAACATGAAGAAAAACATGAAAACTATTTGATAGAAAGTCAAATACTTGAGTCAAGAATTTTGACTTGAATTAAGTCTTGATGAGTTGAGTACTCAACTTGAACTCAAGTACTCGACTTAATGCAATTAATTTATCTGTGCATAATGTTTATGATCAAAATCATTTTATTGCAGCGAAATAATATTTAAGAATTATTAATCAATGATTAATCAGTCATTAATAAATCATTAATAGAAAATTAATACTCATTTGCATTTTTCTTCTGATGAGTTTCTAAAGTAAAATCAAGCTTGCAAAGTTGTTTGATTTATTCTCAGTCATTAATGATCAAGCTTTCATGATGCAATTTTGCAATATTTGAATGTAAATGTTCACAAATTTTAACATCAGAACAAGTTTATTAATATTAATCACAATTTGTATTATTTAAATACAATGATCAAGTAATTTTTGATGAATGTTTTTGTCTTGATGAATATTGAATCTAATGATATTGATATTCAATCAATAAATCATTAATTAAATATTGATTGAGAATTAATCATTGATTGACATTCATTTTTAAGTATTCAATTAGAAGCTTCACAAGTAGAAAGAATATATGCATATTCATCAGAAACTGTATTTGAATAATCAAAAAGTGTTAAAGCATGTTTAATATCATAATATGTATTGCTTTTAATGTTAGATGATGTGTGTTGAAGAAGAGAATAAAGAGATTTTCAGATCATCATATTTATTATTGATCATTGATCAATAAATTATTAATTCTAGATTAATTGATTTTTTACATTTTCTATCTTTGAGTCTTTCACATCTTTGATATCATTGAATTCTGAATTTGAATCACTTGATTTAATGTTTTCATTCATGTGCAATTACAACAAATCATATCAATATCTGATTAATATTTAATCAATCATAGCTAAATTGAATTTCAGATATTCAAGAAGATTAAAAGTTTTTGATTCGTTGACGCTGTTATCTATTCAATATCTTAGCTCAGGAAGGCGGAATTATGCGCATGGTCGACTGAGCTTGCGCGACCATGCCCGGATGATCGGCATGGTCGCGTGACCTCTAGCGTTGGTCGCGCGACCTGTAGTCTCTGCCGAGCGTTAGCATTGCTACCGAGCGTATTCCCTACCCTAGGCAGTATTCGGCGTATTGCTTCTATGTAAACGGGGAAGAAGGAGCAGAGCCGACAATAGGGCAGCCGGGTAGGTTTTGATTGGAAACAAGGTAGCTTTGTGGTTTCTGTGAGATGGCAGGTTGGGTGTTGCGATCCCATCTACAGTATCTAAAACCGCGTCTACCTACCAACCCCCCCGACCTCTCTCTACCCTCTGACGAACAATCGAAAGACAAAGCGTGTGAGAATCCGGTGTTTGTACGGAGTACGGAATAAAGGTTTTGGGGCTGGGAGTGGCAGGGGATGGATGGGTGGGGTTGGACAATGAGATCGAGACACGGAGGGTTTGCGTGGATAGATGAAGCGGACCAATACCTTGGGGCTTTCGTTCATGCTCGACTGCGTTGCCTCTATACCATTCATATCCTCCATGTTCTAAATATCCATCCCGTCCCATCACCATACCCCTAATATTCAACCTTACAAAAATTAAACGCATGGGACAGCCCAACTACTCCATTTCCGGCGCCATAACCTCTTCCGCTTTCCTCTTTGTGCCGTTTGTGATTGATTGAGTGGGAGGAGGAGGGGAGGTTTGGGAGGTTTTAGTAGAGGGGCGGAGGATGATATCCATGACCTTGCCGAGGCGGGTAAGGGCTTCGGGGGAGATTTCTGTTTGGGGAAAGGGGAGGCGGGTTTAGTTAGGTAGGGTAGATAGGGTGTTTGTAGGGTGTTTGTAATCGGGATATGGAGGGAAGGGGGTGAGGAAGGGGATGAGGGGGAGCAACGAAGAAAGGAAGAAAACACTCACGATAATGCACCACCAGCCTGCCCCCCAACACCTTAACCCCCTCCAACACCGCAATCTCCACAAACCTCTCCTTGCTACACCCCGCCGCCCCCAAATCCAACCAGCACATGTTCGTCTCGCACTCCCTCTCCAGTCTTCCCCCCCTCCCAACCCACATCGCCGCCACCTCCCTTGCCTGCGCATGACTCCCAGCCAACAACCCCCCCAAAAACGTCTCCTCGACCCCCACCCTCGCCGCCGCAGTCACAACACCAGCCTGCCGCAGCCCGCCCCCGAGCGATTTGCGGATCCAACGCGCGCGGGTTATGAAAGCGTGCGAGCCGACGATCATGCTGCCGATGGGCGCGCCAAGGCCTTTGCTGAAGCACAGGCTCACGCTGTCGAAGCAGGCGCAGTAGTCGGCGAGGGAGCCCGCGCCGGCGGCCACAGCTTCCCAGAGGCGCGCGCCATCGAGGTGGAGTAGGATAGGCGGGTGCTGGGCACGGGCCCAGGTGGAGATGGCGCGGCAGTCGGAAATGGGGAGGATGGAGCCGGCGAGGGTGTTTTCAAGGGCGAGGACACGGGTGGGGCAGGCGTGGATGTCGGTGCTAAGGATGGCGTGGTGTTGGATGTCTGGGAGGGTAAGGTGGTGGCAGTTGGAGGGGAGGATGGGGATGGCGAGGGCGCCGCTCAGGGAGGCGAGGCCGCCGGCTTCCCTGTGTTTGGGAGTTTAGCTTGGTGGGTTGTGCGAGGGTTGGAGCGGGGGTTCGTTTACCAGCCGATGATGTGTGAGCGGGAGTCTGCGAGGACGGAGTGGGGAGGTTGAGTGAGCAAGGTGCGGAGCGAAAGCTGATTGCCCATAGTGCCGGAAAGAACGAGCAGGGCGGCCTCATGGCCGGTCAGATCAGCAATGTAGGATTCGAGTTGATTGGTCGTTGGGTCCTCGTGGAAGACATCGTCGAGGAGGGTGCAATTTTGAATGGCGGCGAGCATGGAGGGAGTGGGCGTGGTGACGACATCGCCTGAAGGGCATCAGAGAATGTTGCGACGTCTAAAAGAGGTGAGGAAGGTACTGCGGAAGTCAAATGCGGCGTCGCCGGGCGCGGACCAGGCGTTAGGAGAGGAGGAGGGGGTGGGGTGGCCATTGGTACTGTTGGGCGTTTCCGAGGGGGTTGCGTTTGTCATGTTGGAGGATGATGCGGTGGGGGATGCGGTGGGGGTTGCGGTGGTCTGTGTGTTGCTTGTAAGCGATATAGGGTTTACAGGAGGGTCCGGGCTTACGAACGACTCTTTAACCTGTCATCCTGTGGTTCGGAGGGAGGGGGTGGGACGGAGGGAAGAGAGTAATGTGAGCAATACGGACAATGTGTCGCCATTGGCTTGTACTCGTGTGAGGTTCGATCAGGGTGGGGAAACCCCAAGCGGGGATCTGCCATTTGGAATGACGATCTCTTCGTCTCTCAAAGTTCATGTTCTTTGTCGTGGATGAGCGCCAGAAGCCATGAGAAATTACAGCATGTTACATGTGCGCAGGTTCGAGAGCAGGCTTTCGCAGTGTTCGGTCAGAACATAAAGCTATTGAGCAATACTTTATCGTTACCATCTACCCATTTACATATGTGGAAGCAATAGAAGCATTGAAGCGCATTGCCCATGACCTCGTGACACGATGGTACTCATGCTCATCTGCGCACATACGCCAAGCAGCAGAGCAAAGAGCGAATAGCAAGAAAAGAACATATCCCATGCTCCGAAGACCAGCGGAGCCTCAACCCGCCCGGCTCAATCATAACGTAACCACCCACATCCATCGTGTCCCCCTATGCCACCAGCCTGTCGGCCGTGAGAGAGCATATCCCGGAGGCAATAAGCCGTAGACGCATGGAGGCGCATTGCTTCTAGAACCGGCCATGCGCGGCAGGAAGCCGCGTCTTAAGTAATGGTTGTGTAAACAATAGAGTAGCACAAGAGAAGAATTCGAGATTGGAAAAAGCCGAGATCGTGTCGCAACCGGGTATCGCAATATACCAGTACAAATGCAATAACATACGCCACCCGATCCATCCTCCCCCTGGAATTGCGAAATCGCCGTCTAATGATTCGTAAGACAATGCCGCCTCGAGACCCATCCATGAGTAGAGCTCCCCCTAGAGTACAATGATACCGAAGCTCCTAGGGTGATGATGTAAAGCACTTTTGATACAGACAAATGAAAGGAAATGCTTTGGTGTAGTGTGTTTCGTAAATTTGATGGCGTAGAAGAGAATGAGGTTGTATCGAAGCGCCAAGTAATTGCGTCTTCGGACAAGCTAGAATCCTTGCCTAATCTTAGAGAAGGCAAGCAAAGACCGTCTACCGTCGCTCCTCCGAGTACTGGACGCCCTGCATACTCGTGTTGATAGAGTTGTTGATAGGGTTATTGATGGGGTTGTTAATCGAGGGAGCACCGTTCATCAACGGTGGAAGTGAGCGACACGGGTCGGCCAGCATTGGAGCGTGTGGAGCTGCGTATTGAGGGGGTGCTATCACAGGTTGGCGAGACCCTTCGCGATAGTGCTGCATTTCTTGATAGAGGCGACTATTCTCGCTACGAAGGCTGTCGTTTTCACGTTTGATGGTATCAAGTTCAAGACCGATCTGAGATAGTTGGCTTTGGGCCTGGCGGCCAACTTTGTTCGAATTTTCAAGGCTCTTGATATATTCGGAAGCTGGAAAAGTCAATTGTTGAGCCACCTTAGAGACCAATGCACTGAGGGACGAACCTTTGGAGAGGATCTCCCATTTGCTCGATTTGCTGCCATGGCTAGCGGGAATCTGCGCTCGCAGAGAATCAAAGAGATATTTCATTTCAGTACGCCGCTTGCGCTCTGCCAGCTTGTGGCTGGCTCGAAGGGCCGGTGTGCGGCTATATGGCGATGCTGCATCTGGAGACTCAGACTCCTCAGCAAGATGACTGACTTGCTTGTGCTGAAGTGAATGATGGTGAGTGCCGGGTATGTCTATGAGCACGAAATCAGTATGAATGTTGCACAAGAAGAAATTGATGTGTACTACCTTCGTCCAGCCTGTGTTGTCCAGCGGGCATTCGAGAGTCACTAGTAAAGATGCTGCTGGTGATTGAAGTATGATCACTGTTGCGGCGGGACATCATGGTAGATCCAGAGCGAGGGTCATCACCACTTCCGCTCGAACGGTTCGACATGTCAGGATCCGGAAAAGCATACGGTTGACCTGCAGTGGGCTTTTCTGCGTTGTAGACCTCTTTCATAGGATTATCGCTTATGATAGGTGCCGTCCGCGTGCTATATTGTTGCCGCGACTCGCCAGGGAGGGGGCTAAGAGGAGACATTGGCCCCATATTAGACGACGCACGCGAATTGCGAATACCATTAGAGGTTGAGCCGATTCCACGTTCACGTTGGAGGCTGACCGCAATCGAGCTCTGAGACGCATTGGTGCTGCCATGATAGGGAGATACAGCACCGTTGATGTGGAGGTTTGTGAAACCAGAATTCACTTGACTACCAAGGCTGCTCCGACGAGATTCCTGAGGAGGAAATTCGTGGCTTCCACTGCCTCGATAGTTCGAGTTCGATCCATCATGATACTGCTGATTGATATTAGGGAGACCTAAGCTCTGGTGAGGGGACGCAAATCCAGGGGAAGGCTGAGGATTGCATGAATTTGAGGTGGTAGAAAACTCCACTGGATGAGAGGTGGCTCCTAGCTGGCTTGAATTGGAAGCGCGGTGGGGAGAGCTTATCGAAGAAGAGTAGTAATAGCCATTAGGACCAGAGGAGTATGCGGAGGAACCTGGGTGCACTCAGTACCAGATACAACCAGGGCTTAGAAGCAAAGACCACCGCCTATACCAAGATCATAGATTCAGAGAAAAGAACATGAAACTTACGGGTACTCTGCGGCTGACTGGGCCAAGGGTCCGAGTCTCGGTTGCTCGAAGGATAGTTTGGAGACTGTGGAACACCATTCGATGCGCCAGGGAGATTGCTGGTCAGAGTAGCAATTGAAGGAAGCTGAGCAGGCCGAGAGTCGCTGATCGGAGTTGAGTTTTCGCTTGGGGTTTCCCAAATACGACTATTAGATATAGTCGACATCGTGGGCGTATCCCTTAGAGCCTTGGTAGGTTGGCTTGGTTTGAGCAGTGACGAGGTCGAACAACTCGAGGCGGCTTATCCTAAGATATTTTTCGAGCTTTTGGAAATGTCTTGCTGGGGGGATTATTTTTGACTCAACATATAATTCGATCTGGACAGCGAATAAATCGAAGGAGTCGTACTGCTTCCGGCAAATATGGAAGGATATCAGGTGTATGACAGAAACAATAATAACATGCGGTTGAAGAGGAAGGCCGGCCCAAGTCAGAGTCTTCTATACTAAGGTGGCTGTGGGAGCCCTTGGGTTCCCAGTTAGCGCCAATCGCTCCTGATCCTTAAAAACAGGGCGATGAGGCTATTCGATATTATAACTACTCGGTTGTATTGCCGAAGTAGGCTTCCAACGAGTATAGATTGTCGCGGTAGGGTTCGAAATTTTGCGTCATGGAAGCGTGGAATCAGGCCTCATAGTCAAGCGCCGAAAGTCATTGATGGAAGAACAACTCAATCATGTGCCCACAGATATTGTCGAAATGCTCCAGCAAATTCCACCTCTTCGACCTTATCCGAACCGCTTGCTCCAAGGTTACCACCGTACAAGTGGTCTACCCCTCCGATACTCGATTGCCGGGGCCGAATGCTTTGGGAGGTCTTGAGACAGCTCTGAGGCGAGCCACCAGCCTTCAAATAGCTCCAGTAACAGATGTACAGAGCATGTCAGAGGTAGGAGAGTATGGTCGAGGGCTTGAGAGGATGTCGAATGAAGGTGGGATAGGAGTGCGGGAAATTGAAACGGTCGCAAGGTGTCGAAAGTTGTCCCCCCCAAAGTCCCAACTCTATCTGGGTTTCCGGTTAGGGTACCGTAGTTCCAGTACTCTCCCTCCTTGCAGGCCGGTGTGCGTCCGACAGAGCTAGAGCATCAAGTAAGGATCTGCAATTTCCTCGAATCGACCAGAAGTGAATGGTGCAGGTCTGGTGATCGTGTTCTTGTGACAGGATGGAGTAGCGAGCACCATGGACTGGAAATAATAAAAAAGGACTGCTTGGTGCAGTGGATACTACGGAGACACTTTCTATTCATCAACTGTCGATTTATTCACCGGGGCGTAAGCTAAAGTACCTCCAAAAGTAAGAAGTAAGGATGTTCTACGGCGTGTGTTACATGTGGTCGTCTAGCTATGTACTGTACTGTATTCAGAAATCTTTTCGATTCACTCCTTGCAAGGATTAAGGATTAATGCGAGTGACTTCAATTCTCGACCTATGATTCTCCGCGAGGCGTTCAGCTAGTTGGAGTGTCGGCCTTCTTTATTGGCGGCGGAAAGCTTTCGTACTCGCAGGCCACGTTGTCCTGTGCCACGAGGTCCCCCCCCTAGCCCTGGATGTACTTGTTGCTCTGTCAGAATTGGCTTGGCCGTTTCCCACCTCTCAAAGCTGTGGATTAATTGATACCTTGTGGTTGTCAGTGGTCGACATCGGACGCCTTGGTCGGAGGATCATGCACGTCTCACGCTGACAAAAGCTACTCTTCCGTCCCTCCGCCGGGGCTGTCATAGGCGGGGAGCGACGGTAGCTCCAAGCTGACTGCGCCGAAGTTCTCCTGACTGGACTCACGCTGTGCAGGGATCTGCATACAAGGTCCATCCGCCGTTTCCGTCCGATTCAGGTGCCGGAAGCGTGATTCAGACCAGAATGCCAGCACGGAGGTATCACCAGTCGCCACCAGGAACGAAGAGTCAGGCTATCAACAAGGGATCGAACGCACCTCTGATGAACGTGGTCCAACGTGCCAGTGGCCATCTGACGTTGATGTTCTCCCACAGTGTGACACTGCTAAGCATGCACAACGTTCATCAACGACCACCACCGGTACCCAAGGCTCTGCTTCAGGCACGATCGCCTCTCTCAGCATAGATGCCATATTGAGAAGCTCGACAATCTTGTGATATCGCTGTCCCACTGTGCTATCTCCCGCGCGCAACGAGCCGATGCGCACAAAGCCTTCATGTTGTGTTCATCGAGGACAAAGATTAAATTATGACATCTATCATGCGAACAAGGCATTCGAGTCATGGCCGGTGCCCCACAGTTCCTCCTGAAGTCCTGACGAGACCGCCCAGTCGCTTCCTACCGGCCACTTTGCTACTATCAGCACCGGCGAAAATTGAAGGAATTATTTAATGAACAAATCTTCAAGACGATCATTCGCCCGCAAAAGGGACCGCGTTACGGCTACGGGCCGAGAAATCCTTGCAGGGGGAAGAATTCGATGGAACTTCCTTAACGGGACTGATGCGGCCTTGTTCCGTCCCAGGCACGCTAAAGCTCAGGCCAGCAACACCAAAGTCCATCAAGGAACTTCCTTACCGTCCCTGCCGTTTGGTGATGTCGACAAGACGAGTCGCTGAGCTAGGAAGAGAATACAGATGATCTATCCAAAGGTTGTCAAGTACGGAGTAGACTGCTTTGATCTCAACCGTGTTGGCTTGGGGGGATCCGTGCGCGCAAGATATGGATGACCGCAATCGATCAACATTCAACATCGTCGCATTATTCTAGTAGAATTTGCGTTTGTGAGGACTTAGGGGATCCAATCTAACCACCTTTGAGTGTCACTGCGAGTCAGCAGGCCAAGGAAGGGGAAGACCAGGCGTAATCGCTCACGGTAATAAGCACCCTTCTTCAATCGGTACCTCGTGAAGCCTGTCTTTCGAGTGCGGTGAGGTATCGTACATTGACTGTTCGTTTGGCACCGAAGCCTTAGATCTACCAGATTGTAGGGCACGAACTCACTGTCTTACGTCTAATTGCCCTAGCCTGGTCGACGACTCGCCAGGTGTGGAAAGAGCATTATGTATCGAGGTGCACACTAAGACTAGGTGTGAATTCTCAAGATATCTAATAAGGTACCTAGATAATCATCAATCTTACCCACTATTCCACCCACTGCTCTACACACTGTTCTACTCTCTGCTACATGTATGCCTTACTCGCTGTTCCACTCACTGCTCCATACATGCTCTACCAATTTCTTCATTGAGTGCTTCATCAAATGTTCCATTCAGTGTTTCATTCGGTATTTAATGCAGTGCTCTATTAAGTGCTCTATTGAATGCTACACTATGTTCACTATCAGTAAAACGTTGTTAACTTCGTCGCAGTTCACCAAACACAAATGAAAAGTGCTGGACCGCGGCAAGACTTCTTGAACATTCGAATCATATCATCAGTCTCAAGCAAAATACCGAATCGAGGATACCATGAAGCTTTCCGATGTCAACCACGCTGTAACGGTGTACGGGTGGATCAGACGGAAGCTTTCGGCAAAAGCTACGAGGCCAATGCTCGTCCCTTGAATAATTTGGATGGGGCTGTAGCTTGGGAGAACGTAATTGTCTGCTCCAGTTGGTCAGCACGGAACCAACTTGCAGGACGGCACATGTGAAGTGCTTTCAAAGGGTTTCCATTTAGCGTACGTTCTTTGTACGTGGTAGACGAGCAGTACCAGATGGATAAGAAAGATCGTCTCATGGAACTTGAGGACATGCGGACTTTGTATCGTGCAGCGCTACACCTTCGAAGAGCGAGCTTGTCGTCTTTTGAAACACCACATACAGCTTTTCTCATCCTTCTCATCGCCCTTATGGCGTCTTCGTCTTTAGATGCTTTGCATAAGAAAATAGTGAAGATACCGTCGTTTGATGAAGCAAGGTTATTCTTCACATTTTCTTTCCAAAATCATTCCAATTGCGGGTCTAAGCTTCTATGTTAGAGCTCTGGTTCTCAAGTCCCACATGTACGCCACGACATTATCCCTCCTCTTGAGCTGTCTAGAGGTCATGGTGTAGACACTTTTACTCGTAAGCATTGGGCAACAGCAGAGACAAGGTATCCATCATCAGCTTTGCGTCATCTCGCTACTGGTATTTTCTCAAAACTCAAACAGACGACAAGGTTGGCAGATGGCAGCATCGCTAATCTCTCCATCCGTCAGTCATTCCACTATTCAATGGTGCTGCCCCCAACAATCAACATGTCAGCTTCTACTCGCCTGCCTCGAACTCGCACATGTCGGAGATTTGAAGGTGCACAGCTCGCTGGCTCATCATACCGACTCAGTTCCACCAACAAGAGCCAACATCCACCCCCAACCGCCCCCAAAACCCACCAGTTGCATACCGCGGCTCCGCGGGAAAAACTACCGAGATCTCTTTCACCCCAGCGACAGACTCTAAAGCTTGGTTCTTCTTCGTTACTTGAACCACTCTAGCGGCTCGCTGCTCGCGAATAATTCCGCTCCAAACCAACACCCAACAATCACAGTCTCACAGTCTACAGAGCAGAGCCGGAATTATTCACCCATTGCGCTCTCCCCTCCAATAATCCTCGAGACCCATCTCGGAGCCACCAACAACGACCAAAATATCCCCCTCCGTTTCACCACAGTCATCACGATATCATATGCGAAGCTCGCCAAATCTAACACCACCCGTCACGCTTCAAACTTGTCGGCTAAAAAGACAGATCCCCAGATTCCCCGTGCGAAACAGCCCCCAAACCTAAAAGAATTCCAAATTCCAAATCCAGGCCGCGAGCCCAAAACAGCCACGGGTTTTAGTCGTTGTGGAAAGAGGGCTGAGAATGCCTTGCACTAGATGGGAACAGGTAATAGCGATCGTGGCGCTAGCTTATGCGAATATGCGACGTGTACTCGTGGTTTGGACGAAAACCGTTAAATCTACCTACGACCTTCTCAACCCTCTCAACCCTCTCAAAGTAGCCATTCTTCTCTCTGAATCATGTGATCATCGTTGGGGAAAAATCAGCTCACCGGATTGAAAATGTCACTTGCTCACAACTTGATACCGTACTGAAGTTTGTTTCAGAACCGGGAAATCGAAGTCAGAACACAATAACCGATATTCGATTGTCGGTCAGAACAATTAACTTTTTCAGACAGGATCCATCCCTTCCCGCATCCCCTCATATCCCCGCCTCACACGGACCCTGCCCACCCCACCCCACCCCTCTTCCCTCCCTCCCTCCCCCCCTCTTCCCTTCTAACCGCTTGCACCCACCTCTCCAAATGTTACTTCAGTCAAAACGATACAGCGGTACACCAATATTAGCAATCAACACCAGCCCCGAAACCCGCAACCCTCACCCCCACTTTCATATCCCTTGCTCAGACCATCGCTACACCTTCTCTGTCAGATTTCAGGGCGTTGTGTATGTGTATACCTCGATACTAGATCAAGCATGGGTGCAGCAGACGAGATCAGCACACAGAGATGTTGGGGTGGAGATGGGTGCGTGATGGGGAATGGAGGGGGGGGGAGGGGGGGGTGGGGTTGGCTAAGGCAGATGGGAGTGAGGTGGAGACGTGAAAGAACGTCGCGGGGGACGGGGTAGTCAATAGCGCTAAGAGCTCGAGAAAAGAGAGAACGGCAAAGAAAAAGAGTCACATCCCCATTATTTCTTCCCATCACTTTATTCCAACCACATCTTCTCTGCTAGGACCCCCGCGAAACTCCATTCTTTTCCCATAGCTGAGGCGAGTTTCGAGGGCTGCAGAGGGGAGAGTTGGGCAGGGGGTTGTTTGATACTGAGGATTGGTTGGGAGGTGGTGGAGTATGGGCTATGGGCTATGGGTATGTGTGTTGGATATTGGTGGTGTGGTAAGTTGAGAGGATTGATGGGTGTTGGTGGGCGTTGATTTGGGTGTTGTGAGCAGGGAGGAGAGATGGGGGGAGGGGTAGGATGAGAGGATATCAAGAGGGCTATATGCATGCGGTGAGAAGGAGGGCGTTGCAAAAAGTGGGTTCCGGGTGGAAAAGGGTGTGAAAAATGTGTGTGGGGGGGAGGGGGGTAAAATGAGAATAGTTGAGGTTAGTGGTCCTGTTGGACTCACGGCTTTTCTTCCGCTGCGTTTATAGATGTTCTTGCTTCTATTTTTTCTTCTGTCATCTTCTTCTCTCATCTCTCTGTTTTCCTAAAGAGCTTCGCTCTTCTTTCTCGTAACAAGATTTTCCTTTCCTCCCTTATCTTGTCCTCCTCCTTGCCTTCCTCAATTCCCCACCTTGACACTTTCTCCTTTTCCTCCCATCCCATCCCACCCTACACCCCTCATGCCTTCTTCCTCCGAGAAACTTAAGCGACCCGAGTAAGATCAGCAGATTACCGAAATTGAGTCTCCAATGAGTGATATGAGAAATCGAAGGAAAGATCAACGAAAACGATAATGCCGTCAACGAGGTGAAAGTGACGAGAATGAAAATCGATTAGAAGACTATCTACATATCTACTTGTCCCAACTATACGTCAGATGATCAAAAAAACATAAATAATCCAAAAAACTCAACAAAATCCCCAAGTCTTATGCTTCAGCGTAAAAACGATAACATCAACAACCTCCTACAGCATCACCACCAAAAATCAAGACAGCGGCCTCACTATCCTCACTCCTCACCTTCCGCATCAGCAAAATTCTCTCTTCTTCTTCTTCTTTTCAACCTTGACAACGGCACCATCCTGCTATTTGTGCATATATCTAGCACTCTCGCTATCGCCCCCCTCCACTTTCTCCCCCTCCTCCTCCTCACCACCCAAGTGCGCGCAGCAAAGCCCACACAAACATTCCTTCCACTCACCCACAACCCGAAGCCAGCAAGGATATCCTCACAAGTGTGAAGGTTTCAAGCGGGAGCGTAGGAGTTTCTTTTAATTCAGCTATTCGAGCTCTTACAATGAAAGATGAAGCTACAGAAGAAATATCAAAGTGTGCTTTCACAGAGAAATTGATATCTGTGCTCGTCAAGGGCTGATGAGTGAGTCGTATGTTACCCCTGATAGATATGAGAGAAGTAGAGAGAGAGAGAGAGAGAGAGAGAGAGAGAGAGAGAGAGAGAGAGAGAGAGTGAAGATAGTGTCTCCTCCTCATTTCACAAATCCCCAAAGCTCTTCCCCAGTCTAAATCCATCCCCTTTCCCCTTCCCCCCCTTTCAACATCCTCCCCCCCCCTCCACCACCCACCACACCACACCACCAACCCAACAAACCCCCACCCCAACCATCCCAACCAACCAACCTAACCTCCCCAATCCCACCCCTCGCCATCATCCCCCCCCCAACAAAAAAACGAGGAATCTCAAAAAAACATCACCGCAACGAAACCCGCAATGAACCTCCCCGTTCCGTTCAGACCCTCGATGCTAGGACAGCCAATGGATTTATTTATACATACAGGTGAACAATAAAAAATCGAAAAGGTCGGTATCGTATACAACAGAGAAGAGGGCGGGGCTTGGAGATGAGGAAAAAAGTCGGTTGGTTTGTTGTAGGGTATTGGGATCTGGGAGGGGGGGGGGGGTTCTGGTGTTTTCGCTTGGAAAGGGGGGTGGGGGGTTCTGGGTTGGTGTTTCGAGAGAAACGAGCAGTATGTAGATCGGTGAACCTTTGGCGGTGACGAGGGGGGCGAGGAGGGTCATGGCGCAATGGTGAAGGCGGCGGGGGGGGGTGCTGGGTGTCGGGGTAGCCGCTTTGCTACTCTGCTGGCCCTTCTTCTGCGTGTGGAGGGTTTTTTTCGGCTCCTTCTTTTCGGGCTGGAATTGGTGGTAAGTGGTGGCGTGGCGTGACTAGCATGACGTATGAATAGGAGACTAATTACTATGAGAAGGGAACGATTTTAGTTGAGATGGATTGGTCTGTCTTGTTCGAAACCTCACTACGTAAGTAAGACATCAGAATGCTTGCCTAGCTAACCCGCTCAAAGGAGAAATTTCTCCTTCAATATCTCGCACAAACAAACAGCACATCGCCGAAACCTCCAGCGGTGCCGAGCGGCAACGAAGCTCATGGCGCGGCGGCGGCGGCGGAAGCGGCGGCGTTGCTGGTTGTCGAGGTAGCCGCCTCGCTACTCTCACGGCTCTTCCTCGCCACCATCTGGAGGAATTTCTCCTCCTCCTTTTCCACAGTGAACACGTTACCCTCCTTCCTCGGCTCCTTGCTTGCTCCGACGAGAAACTCGCATTTGAACTTGAGGAATTCAGCCTCTTTGCCCTCCTTGCCGATGGCGGGGAAGATGGTGATGATGTCTCCCGT
>JAABUT010000505.1_pt1 | contig 61078 bp, 70 predicted proteins | sample 5559281 | NCBI WGS metagenome assembly JAABUT01 (sample SAMN10711880, study PRJNA513359) | rock metagenome | isolation source: Antarctica rocks | place: Antarctica: Victoria Land, Ricker Hills nord | collected 2016-01-04 | reverse complement strand
GCCCGCCCGCCCCCCTTCGTGGGTGTTACTATGTAGGTAGTCTTTGATGGGGGAGGGAACCTTTGTGGGAAATATGTCCGTGTTAGAAAGGGGAAGGGGGGGGGTTTCAGGCTGATGGAATTGTCTTTTTTTTTTTAGGATTGGTGGTTTTCGGGTGCTTTTTTCGGGAAAAGGGGGGCGGGGTGTGTGGGAGGGAGAATGGGAGCGGGTGTTCTATGTATGTAGGAGCTTGGAAGGGTGGGAGATGGTTGGGGAGAGATTATTGATGGGTTGGTTGGTTTTGTACGGAATAGAGGGGGCTGTTTGGGGTTGGGAAAGGCTTGGATTGGGGTGTGGTTTTGAAAGAGAGAGGGTTTGTGGCTGGAAGTTGAGGTGGAAGATGGGAGACGATGTGGGATTTCTGGAGGGGATGCGGGCTGTGTATGTGGTATGATGGTAGGAACTGCTGTGGAAAGCGATGCTGCAAACTCCGCGCTGTGGGGAACGTGTTGAGGCTGGAGGGAAAATGGGGGGGGGTTACTTTGGGGAGTTAGGGTAGTAGATTTGCTGCGGTTGAGGGAGATGTGGCGGGGGAGGGAGGGAGAGGGTGGAAATGGATGTTGTGGAGATTGAAGATCGGTATTGTAAAAGTTGATCGTTTTTAGACAAGTGCTTTGGAGGAATGTGCCTGAAATATCTAGGCTGTGTGGTACGACCAAAGTCTTGAGGTGTTGTACAAAACGCTCTCAGCAAATCTCTCCTAAGAGGGTCCGTCCCAAGCTGCACTCCTTAACCGCAGACCATTTCTGCTTGCAAAACGTGATAGAAGGTCTTTTGATTCGCTCGGCTGGGGCAATTCCAGAACAGATGACTTGATCGGAAGCGAACGGTGGAGAGATTGGGGCAATGGCAGGCTTTGACCGGCGCTTAGGAAAGGAGGGATGCTGACGACTATGGGGTGGAGTGTTGGGTGTTGTTGAGAGTTGAGACCATGCTGCAAATTTTGAAAACAACGACTTCCAGATTTCGTGCCCCTGAATCCATCCACTACTCTCCCTTGACGTCTAACCTTCCAGCAAATTCCGATGAAACGTTGGGACGGTGATCTCTGGAAGCCTGATCGATCCTGTCGTGGATTATTGGTCGTGCCGTAAATTGACAGCGTGTAGTCATTCAAAGGGTTTTGGGGATTATTAAGTTCCCCTTGGTAGATAGTCGTAAAGTAAGACTGGGCTTGTTTTCGAAACTTTCCAATCCTCTGGCTGGCCGATCCCGACATACGAACATATAACCGGAAGGCCGTTGGTATGTTCAATCTCTGGAAAGGTGATGCTAAGCCGTGCTTTCGTGGCAACTTCGACGAGTGCACACGTAAGAGGCTTGAAGGCATCTGGCCCCTCAATGGTGCGGACACGATCCCAGTCCATGCATTCATACCAGCTAATATCGAGTGTCAAGGCCTGCAAACAAGGGCAGAGGCGATCGAAATACCGAATAGAGGTTGCGGTGCCTGTGCCTGCATTTTCCACGTTTAAAGTCCAGCAATCGAGGTATATGCGCTTGACCAAATGGAGATGACAGTTAGAGAGGCCTGTATTGTAATCGATCGTATCGTAGGAAAAGACGTTCATGCCGTAGAATATAGGTAAAGCTTCCTCATATAGCTGACGGCACGTTCGTAGAATACTCGTAGCACCTGTGTTATACACATTTTTAAAGGCACGTTTAGCCACTAACTTTTCGCCGTCGAAGTGATATGGTGATGTGAGCCGGTAAGGGTTGTGGACGACGTATTTAAGGATCTCTAATCGAATTTCGGTCGGGATGGAGAGAAGAGATGTACATGGTTTGCCAAGGGTCGCCATCTTTAAGTATTTGAAGTTGGGGACCCAACAAGCGTTCAGTAGCTGACAATGTGCTGTGAGTGAGCAAAGATGACGATGTGAGCTTGAGGCAGTAAACAGTATGTCTTTAGGTATTGGCCATTTGTTGATATTTGATGGTTATCTCCACTGCCATAGGTAGAAGAGCGTTTCAGAAGCTGTTGTTGGAAGACCAGGGATGGATGCAGCTTAGAATATCTGAAATGCAATAAATTATTAGAAGACTTTCAAGACGTATTGATAGAATACTTGATCAGTGTTGATGAGATACTCGATCATTGTTGATGAAATATTTGACCAGTGCTGATAGAACATGAGAAGTAACAAGCTCATTATATAGTGATTTGAAGTGAAGTAAGTTGGCATAGTTGATTAAGGATGAAAATGGAAAGAGGCTAACATCACCTTAACATTCCGTGACATGTCCTGCACACATATCTATAGGTAAAACTTTACACGCCTGAGTTCTTTATGCATTCCTTTCATCAGAAAAGCTAGGCTTACCATAAAGAAATTCAATCACTCGAGCTGGGTGAATGATCATGTAGAGCACAAGGGTATATCTCGAATGTCAAATACTCCTGAATCTGTGGTTACTTTGTGGCCGACTCACTGTTTCAACTTGATGCTTATCCTTACGAAAGACCTTGTGGGTTTTTGTTCAAGTAATGATACAATTACTTGACCTAACACAGAGAATAGGGACGTCTCCTTACCTGATCCAGCATTGTAGCTTTTGGTTCAGATATATTCACGCCTAACTTTTCTGAGTCTTCTTTCCTTGATGTAGCTCCTACTCACTCCTTAGCGCAATGACCAAGTTCAGTTGTGCACATACTCCAAGTCGAGCACGTCTAGGTTCTGGGATGCAGATATGTAACTTCTAAGAAAGCGTGACCGAAGAGATATGAAGTCATAGAAGAGCCATGCTCAAAGTCAACAGCGACACTATCTATGATTCACTATCCCAGGACTTGGGTAGTTTTTGGTGCGCTTCCTGGCCGGTAGTACCAAACCCAGCATCCGTCAGCGTCCTCTGTACTTTTCCGTTCATCCCATTGCCACTCATCCCGAGGGGCGATAGCCTCTTAGCTTCACAAAGGCATTGTAAGGTGCAATGGTGTCCTTGTAAAAGACGATGTTCAACCTTTCAGTCCTTTGGCTGACGAGCTTCATTTCTCGTGCTGTCCCTCCGTCTTCATGAAGCGGCATCTCGATGATCGCCACAATTTCCGGATCATCGTCTGCCACTCGCAAAGTAAAATCTTCTGGCTTAAAGCTACGTTCAGCAAAAGGATTGACGAAGTCTGACACAAATATATCTGGTGGTTCGAGATCTTCCTCAAACCAGTAATCGACTTCGATATGTTCCAACATGTCGACATGTTCGTTCGGAAAGCCCGGCTTGTCGAGGTCGTTCCTCAGAGTTGTATAGTAGAAATGGTTCTCCCGGTATAATTCGGGCAAGGCTTCGTTATATGTTTGACGACACGTACGTAGTATTTCGTGTTTTAGTGAAGCTTCATTTGGTCGATCCCACTGATACTTTCGCCCTCCCTTTCATCGTCAGCGTACCGCGGGCATAACGGCTTCGAGTGAACGAGAACAATTCGATATATCTAGATACGAAGTTCCAGCGGAATTTAGAGAGAGCGGGCGATGGCTCGCAGCTTGTAGTTTTCATTGCAGCTCTCAACGATGAGTCAACATGTAGTGATTGGATGATCGATATTTGATTTGTCCTCTAATGGTGATTGTAGCAAGGGAGATCTTCACTACGCTACTTCGCAGGACAATCGATGAATATCCTGTCCAAATTACAACTGGACATCTTCATGATATTCGTTATTCTTATATGCGGTTCGAGTGATAACTTTTGCTTAGGATTCAAGTGGCTATTTCTGTGCCTTGGCTGGCCGCCTGGCAAGGAGGAGTGCCACACAGAATGACGGTTAGCTGTTAACAGTGCTGGCATCGATTCGGAACAAACATGAGCAGAACGGCAAGAGTTCTCTGTGTGCATTTGATCGATGCCATAGCCGCTACGTTTGCTCGTATAGGATGAAAGTGACAGCAGATTGTTAGTGAGAAGTCGGCAAGCGGTTGACAACGAAGCATGACCCTCAAACGGACGGTTGTTGATCTTGCGAATTAGTAGATATCTTGCATTTAGGATATCAGGGAAAAGAAAAAAACACGGGTAGAAGGTCTACACTGCTGATAGAACGAGTGTGCAAGATGTCGTGTGGAACGGGTCCTTTTCCATCTTTCTCCCGGTCTTCGTTTTCTTCGTATGCCTCTTCTTGATCGTCGCTATGTCTGTCAACGTCTGATCTGTTCAAAATAGTACGATGTGGCTGGAGGTAACAACGCAGAGTGGAAAGCTGTCCATAAACGCGAATTCGGGATCTGGGGTAGCACGTTTAGATTTGCCATCATGTGTAGAACGCAGTGGAAAACCGGGGATGTTTTAGCAGAAGTTCGTTGATGGAAGCAGATAAGCTAGATCAGCTGTGGGTTTAAGCTACACGAAAGGGCCAACCTAGCTTGAGAGCTCCCAGGATCGGTGATGACATCTGAGCGACAATCTTTTCGTAGCTGGATATTTAGGTATCAATCGTACGCCTCACTTCGCTTCCTCCGACTTAGGCTTGTCCAATTAGACGTCTTCCAATCAGACTTCCTCAATTGTGACCTATTGCGCTTAGGTAGTCCCAAGCAAAATCTCAAGCTTTTCAGCATTTCCCGGTCTAGGTCGCCATATCTGCCCTTTTCCGACCCCACACGGGACTGTGATGATTTCGGGGTTCGGTACCATTCAGAGTAAGCGTTTACCTGGTCCACAACGCCAAAATCGTCCAGTACATTGGTAATGCCTTTGGTTGTATTGTTTTCTAGTGACCCAATCGTCCTCGGGCGCAACTGCAAGGCGTAACTCTTTCAAAGCATCAACGCCTACGTCGTCCTCGGCCCACGCGACGATGATCAACTCCACTCCTTCTCCAAGTGCCGCGAGAGCTTCTGCAGTCTTGCTCTGACCTCGAAATTCCCCCTCGAAAAAGAGCCATTGGTCACAAAAGAAGCGTGCATGCCGCAGTGTGAATGTCTAAAGGGCTGCTCGATCGTGCGCATAGTATCGGACGGAGTTTGCCGTGGGATCATCTAACTCCCCGGGTTGCGCTTCGCATTTGAGGTTGACATGCTTCATCAAGTCGACATGATGGCAGGGAAAACCTTGCTCTTGGTAATTATCCTTAGGAGCCGCCCACTATAGTCATCCACGTGATCGCAAAATACGTTTTCACCGTAAAGAAGAGGCAATGCCTCATCATATATCTGACGGCAGGTACGCAAGAGGTTGTGCTCGAGATATGGCTCGAATTTATGCCGGAAGATATAAAGCCCTTGCGGGCGAATTGGTAGGGGTTGGATGAGGAGATATCGACATTTCTGAAGACAAATTTCTGTCGGAAGGGAAAGTAACCTCGACTGCTGCATGTTCATTGTCGCTTGTGTTCTGACTTGATTTGTGATGTGGTATGGTATTGTACTAGTCTATTCCAGATCTTGATGTGAAAGTGACGTATAAGCAGTCTCGGGTGGAAAGAGCTGAACGCCTAAGCTGAGATCACTACAGGTGAGCTTGCCTGAACACTCAGACAAGGCTCCATAGATTGCCTCACGATGACGACTCAAAAGCCGAGGGGTTGCAATCGGTGAAAGGACGTGTTGGTGAACTAATTTACCTCAATTTCTTTAGTATGGGCTCTCATCACTCTTCAACTTTCGATGCAGGTGGCTTTCTAAGGATTTGATGCATAGGACAGGTTTTCCAGACACGTACACCTTTATTTTGCAATTCTACTAGCATTGTCAATAAAAGGCTACTTGCATCACGAGGAGAAGAGTTGATAGGACTGACAAGGCAAAGGACTGCAAGGCCCGCGCCTGGTGTCATTTAACCATCATTCCCGGCATAGCTCCAGGCATCTCGTACCCCCTTTCGCCATCCCTGTTCCTCCGCCTCAAACGTTCCAGCCCGCTCGTTCTTTCTCTCTCCCTCAACTCTCTCTCTCCCCTCATCTCCTCCTCGAGTTCTCTCCTAGCTTCTTCCTTGAGATCACGGGTACCTTCGTTGCCTAGAACATCATCGTCATTTGCAGGCGGTCCTCTTGTGTTCTTCTTCCGCGGCCAGAGACTCGGCAGTACTACCTGCTGTACTCTTGGCTCTACACACCGCTCGTCGATCCAGGCATGCAGCCTACTCTCGACTAGCTGCGCGACCTTGGGTATGTCTTGCAGACGAGAACGGGAGCCAACGAGAGAGCGCACGCTGAGATCCAGGCGGTAGTCGGGAAGAAAACAAAAAGCAAGTGTAGTCGGTGTCGTGGAAGGGGGCTGCTGCGGTGGTGATGCCGAAGTCGCAGAAGTGGTGGAACTTGATGGTTTAGAAGAAGACGGAAGAAAGGAGATAGAGAGGGTCCCCGAAAACCGGACTATGGACACTGCAAGGGCTACCGGTAGAATAGCAGTGAGTGGCTTAGGATAATTTAGAATTATCTTAGTTTCGATACCCAAAGTAATGAAATCACTGAGATCTACATCCATGCGTGCCTGCAGCCGCCCACCATCTGGGCCATTAGCATCATCTTCTACCGGATGTACACGACAGTTGCTGAAGATGGGGAAATCTTCTCCCAGGCTTATCTCAGTTACCTTTATGCTCGATAGGAAATCTGGCTTGTGGGATCCATTTAATACATTCGTAAGGGAGGTGAGAATCGCATCGTCGTCCTGAGCATCATTCCGAAATTGTGCTATCGCCTGCGCGATTAGGACATTGAACCAGTCTACGGATTCAGGCTGGTGAGAGTTGACATTGTAGTACGTCTTGGAAAGGATCGTAGCCGTAGTAAGACGTGGAGGGTTCCGTAAGACATTGGACGAGGATCGTTTGCTCTTGAGCTTCTTCGGTGATAGGGAGGTCGAGTTGATGGAGATTGAACGTCTGTGATCGAGAGCGCGATTTCGGCGGGCGAGGGCACGGTTAGCGGCGGTGGTTTCTGAGGAGGGGGCTTCGCCGAAGATGAAGAATTTGATGAAGGCGCCAATAAGTATCACGACCGATAGCTGGCCGAGAAGAAACCCCTCGGTGAAGGACAGCCTAGTAATAATTCAGTACAATCTAAGGTTTAGTTCTGGCAGCCAACCTTACGAGGACTGTGGTGGGGAAACTTGAGGTGGTGCATCTGTAATTGTAGCATTAGCCATAGCAAGAGGATGAAGCAGAACCAGTTACCAACTTTGAAGCGTTGTCATGCTATTGAAGTCTTAAGCACATGTGGACACAAGGGTCCTCATGTTTGGGCGGTTTGTGAGTCCGCAGAGCCAAATTTGACGTCAAGCGTGTTGCCCTGCAGGGCTTCGTAGGGCTGACAGGCCGGTAGAGCATTCTCCTCGAACCCAGATTCCGAGCGCCTAATCCTTCTTTCAATTTGACTTGATGACATGTAAAATGTGGATGGTATTTCTGATCGCAATGAAACCTGAGGTCCTCTATTTCCTTCCAGACTTGCGACTTGATATCCATTATATACATATGAAATAATAATTCAGCGACTCTGATCGCACAATCTCAAGCGAACCATCTACCCAGATGCATTTAATCAAGCCAGATGTCGAGAGATAGCCATCCAGCAGCTCTATCCATCACCTTTGGGCGTCGTACAAAACGCCGAATTCCGCCTCTCATCCACTCTCCACTTTCGAAATAAAAAACTCCAGCATTCCTTGTCGCCAAATATATCTAGCTCTACTAAGCCTTAAATGAATCCCTCGCGCTTTGGCTGCTGGCACTCATGGGTGGGTTTGTTGTTGGAAGACCACCAGTCTTCGGCTTGGATGATTGCTTGACCTTCGCCAACGCATACACAATACCGCTGACGAAGCCAACACCGATGGCGGATACACTAGGAAGCGTGACCGGAGCATCGAAAAAGATAAGCCCACTCAATGCAATGGGTAGCTTGTTCAGAGCGCCGACCATCGAGTACGTCGTCGAGGAAGTCACACGCACGCACCAAGCTGACGTGTAGGAGATGAAAACCGAAGAGAGTCCGGAAAAGACCATGGCCATGATAAGGTTGTTACGCTGTTCAATTGGGAAGTTCTTGCCGACGTTCTCGGAGGACCAATCCTCAATGAAGACGGACGCAAGGAGGAGAATGGGGATGGACAGGACATTGTTGTAGAACATAGCTAAGACATGAACATTAGCTACAGACTGTGCCACAGTGTTCAAGGTACTCACTGTCAAAGTCCTTGAAGTTGGTCAGTTTAATTCTCTTCCGCATGCCTAGAACATAGGCCGCACTGCAAACGCAGTTGACCATCATCCACATGTAGCCTGCATTGAGCGTAGAAACCTTGGCCGATGCTTCCGTTTCTGAATGACCGTAATTTTGCAGGGCATGCTGGATATCTGCCCAAGCTGCAATTACAGAGCTGAGGACCATCAATCCGAAGGAAAACAGAGCCATTCCTGTAACGGAGCCGCCAAACCATAGCACCTCACCGTACGCGATCAAGATAATTGTCAAGTTCTTGAAGATGGTATACACGGGAATTGACAGAAATTGGAGAGCCTTGGTGCTCGTGTATATCATGCCAATGAGTAGTAACGATACAGGGAACCCTGCAGTAGGCATTAGTCACATAGATCCGAGGATGAGGTCAGAAGCGGCTCACATTTCCTAGCTTCGTCCGTGTTAAAATCTCTGTATGTGATGACCCCCACCGATTTGCAGGTCTGAATCGCAATCACACACACAACGGACTGTCTCTACATCAGTACCGTATCATCCAAGCGTTCTGCACTTGGTGAACACACCTGCACGCAGAGAAGGAAGAAGTTCAGATTGAAACCAAATCCTGATAGGACGAATTTGTTTGTGACTGTCATCAGTATCGAGGAAGCGCAATAGCTGAGGATCGGTAATACGGGGTTGTTGGCAACAGCTGCCAGAGGAGCGGCTGCTTGGGGAACGTGGCGCGGTGAGCTCGGGGAGTCATATGGCTTTCCATTGCGCTCATTCATATCAATCGTGAAATCATCTCGTTTCTTGTCGTCGGCCATTGTGGGGTGCAACGAAAGGAGGAGTACGTTGGGGTTAGGCAAGTCGGCGGAAGGAGAAGCTCGGGGGTAGGGGAAGAGGACAGTCAGGAGCAAGAGACGGCGCGAAGATAGTTTCAAGATCAACGACTGCTGAGGGAGTGCTTTAGCCTAGGACTTGAGGCGTGGTTGGCTTTGATCGTTGAAATTTTTGGTGGACAGATTTCCTATCACTTTTATTAATCTCCAGCCAAGCCACGGTCAGCGAAGAAAAATCGCCTAAAATAAAACCGTGCTAAAGTACGGATACGGTACGCAGGGATCTCTAAATGGGATCCACTATGCCTTATGACCTTAACATCCCACACTACCTTTCCTGCAACCTCGTGTGCCTAATTTACATGCCTCCAATTCAAGATATGCTTCCATTGTCCTCTGTTCCATTTCCAAGTTCTACCACCAGCCCGTCCTAAATTCCACATTTTCCCTATCAGGCCCCGAAATGCCCACCCTCCACCCCACAGTCACATCTATCCTCGACAACTCTCACCCAGCAGCTTCCTCAGATGACGAAGATGCTCTTCTTGATTCGCTTGACAACGATCCTGCTCTCTCTCAATTTCGTGAGCAGCGTCTCCAGCAACTCCACTCCGAATTGTCACGTGCGAAACACATGCGGAAGCAGGAGTATGGAACTTACACTACAATCGTAGAAGAGAAGGCATTGATGGATCTGACAACATCGGTAAAGTGGTGCGTGGTACATTTCTTCAAACCAGATTTCGCGCGTTGCGGGGTTATGGATGAACATCTGGAGGTGTGTTTTAGTCCATGGTTACCCCATACGTAGTCGCTTGAAAGCTGACTATGAGGGAGGAACAAGGCGTTAGCCCCTAAACACTTTGATACGCGGTTTCTGAGAATAAACGTCGAAAACGCGCCCTTCCTGGTGACAAGGCTCAAGATTCAAGTTCTACCGTGTGTTCTTGCCTTCATCAATGGCGTTAGTACAGATCGCATTGTAGGCTTTGAGGGCTTGGGGTACAGCGAAGATACATTTACGATCAAGGAACTGGAAACGAGGCTGCTGGCGGCAGGGGTACTGACGAGGGCGAAGACCATAGGGAATGAGGAAATTGCAAGAGCGAGAAGAAAACAGGAGGATGAGGATGGAGGCGATGATGATGACTGGGATTAGTGTGAAAAAATAATGCTGTCCCGATTACCCAACATTGCCAGCCGTGCCAGCTTCTGGGCAGGCCACCTACAAGCAGTCCAGAGTGGAATGAATCTCTCAAGCATATCGAGTGTGACCACCTATTCCTGCAGTTTGGCACGTTACGTTGCTACGAATATTTTGTACTGAGACTCACTGTTCATGCCGGTGGAATACGATACTCTGTTGTTATCTGACCGTCGTTGAAAGGGTGCAGTCTGCGAATATCGTATGGATTGAGACTTGTCGAACCCCGTGTAGGAGGACGCAGCCAGCTAGATAGGGGCGCTGACTCTTCGGGAGTGCAGTCATGGATGGCGACAAGGGATAAGATGAGCTTTACCTCCGTACGTCGTAGGCAAATGGGAAGTAATTAATACAATAATAACTTCAGCATGTTATAACCAATTGAATTTATGATACGTCATTGGTAATGATCTCAGATTGCAGATTGAAGGTCGTACTTGACCAAAACGTGCAAATATCCAAAAGGAGTTCTCATGTCCATCAACTGCACTCTCCCAGGTTTTGACCGAATTCAAAGACAGTCTAAACTTCGACATTATGCCTCGTGGAGCTGAGTACGTCGATGGTCCCCCTGCATCAGATAACGCCGTCGAGGCGGGCGAGAACAGAATAGCTGGAGCACCTCAAGAACTCAGACGTGAGTCTTCCCCAAAAGTTACAAACCTGCTACATCAGTATTTCTGACACAAGTAGTAGAAATCATCATCTTCTGGAGTCGATCGCTCGCTCGCACAAAGCTGCTCCGTTGCCGGAGGGAATTAGCGAGATGAAGGACGGTCCAGCGAGCGGTGACAGCTGGAGGGGAATTGATCATTCACCTTGAAGGCGATGCAATCCAATTGGTCACGATGATTGAGAAAGCGAAGATCACCTGAGCATATGATCTATGTCAGTGGCGATACAGCTACCCAAAATAGATATTAAGAAGGCAAAGTGTTGAGTGTATCTACTCGTACGGAGGTAGGTACTCGTAGATCTTCCAGATCGACCGTTGCCCCCGATACCTGCTCGTACATAGTCTACAGAGGCGATTAAAAGCACCTGACCAATGACTGTGCTGATAGTGATCTGAAACGCTTTGTGAGTAAGCAGCCTCCTACCGCTATATCACGTGTAGCCTTTGTGTGTGTGTTTAATTTAAAACTGGCGCTTTCCTAACTTGGCAGACGCGAAACTCCTTTCCTTGTCCGCCATATCTCACCCGTACCACGTTCTAACGCCCGTTGCGACGACTACCTCACAGATTTGTTTATATGACTTTCAATGGACGAGAAGATGCAAACATGAATGTTAACTTCGCTCCGTGACTACAACTCCAGCGCAACCGCCATGGCACCTTCGTAAGTTGCAATCCCCCGTCAACATTCCTTTGTCCGTAGGCATTGGCTTACCGCCTTTTAGCACTGGCAGCATCGGGTCGGCATGGCGTTCCTTCTGGCATACCATGACCTCGTACGACCGCCATGCCTCGCACGACTCTCCGTATCGAACTGGTCAGCACATGCCTTTGAATCAAAGCCGTCATGCTCCCCTCACCTCCATCGCAACCAGTGCAGTGGACTCACGAGCAGATCTCGATCAAGCCTACGGCGATGATAACAACGGACGCTTTACGCCCGGCCTTGATGGCAGTGCCGCTGCTCTTCAATCTCCTACATCTCCATACTCACCAGGCATGAGATCAAGCTTAGCTTTACGCAAAAGCCAATCCCACGACAACAACCCTTTCGAAAACATCACCCCTGGGGAGATACAGATGCAAAGCTTTCAAGAAGGCCTGCCCCCTCCTCCGCCCGTCTCTCACTCGTGGAAAAGAATTGACCGATGGGCTGAGGACAAGTACGAAGAACTGTATGACCAACTCTCCGAAGGGTGTACCCAGAATGATGTCAACGAGCTGGAACACGAGATTGATTGCTCATTGCCCCTGGATGTTCGTGAGTCTCTGCAGATCCACGACGGACAAGAACGGGGTGGTAGGCCGACTGGTATCATCTTTGGCTGCATGCTGCTCGATTGCGAGGAAATAGTTCAGGAGTGGAAAAATTGGAGGGTGGTCAATGAAGAATATCTCACCGCGCCTGCAAATCACCGGACCCAATTTCCTCCGAAAGCATTCGGCGGATCCTCATCCTCTGCGGCACAATTCTCACAAACCACCGCCAATCCCCTATGGAGACAAGAGCTTCTGGACAAACAAGATTCGCAACCTCCTAGGGCTGTACAAAAGGCTTATGCTCACCCCGGCTGGATTCCTCTCGCTCGTGACTGGGGTGGAAACAACGTTGCTGTTGATCTTGCGCCAGGGCCGGTTGGAAAGTGGGGACAAATCATCCTTTTCGGACGTGACTACGACTGTAAATATGTTATTGCACGCTCTTGGGCAGCATTTCTAGCTATGGTCGCAGACGATATGAGCAGTGAGAAAGTCTTCGTTGATGAAGAAACCCAAGAGTTGAAGCTTCGAGAGTTTAAGCAGGCAACGGTTGAGCCCGCTTATCTTGACATCCTACGCTGGAGAATGGATCAGAAGTACGGCCGGAAGGGTCCTAGAAGAAGGCCCGGCAGTGCGCATGGTCCAAACGGCAATGGCGGTTCTCCCAGAGGGTCTCCTTATGGCAGTCCAACAGACGAAAGGGGCCGCTCACCACATCGATTTCCTAACCGTGGTCCTCATACTTCGAGCCCGCGCGGCAACATGGCAAAGCCAAGCCCTTTGGCGCAAGTCACTGAGGAGAGTAACTCCGTCACAAAACCGAGCGTTGCTGGCGGTGACGTAAACAGAGACCCGACCGCGACGGAGACAGCAGCAAGTGAGCGAGATGGGACATTAGTTGAGGTCGGGAGTCCTACTAGTAATGACGAGGGCAAGGGAGTGATAAGTCCCCTGGGTACGGTCATGAAACCAGCTGTACTACATGACGGAACAAATAAAGAGAAGGATAAGCAGGCACGGCCTTTGGTGACGGGACTTGGGGTGGATGGCATTGAGGAGCTCAAGAGCGTGGACATCTGACGTGCCAAGTGACTGCTAATTCTACTCGACAGGCTGGGAATAAGCACTTCTCAATCCAAGTCTAATAAGTTGGTCACTTTGCTCCAAGCTCATTCAAATACAGCAATATTTTCTTGCCACAACAAGCGCCTCTATATGAGCAAGTTTACCATATATCAACTTATGCGGCAGCACCATGGTGCTTTCACCAAAAAGGCGCCATGTTTGCGAGCAACAAGTGCAAGGGAAATGGAGTTCACTCTACAGCATGCCTGTGCCTTCCATGTCTCTCTTCTGTATTTCTAGAAAGACACAAGTGTTTACCCGAGCGGATGATACACTTTTGAGCTTTGCGTGCTTGGTGCTCAAAGGGCGAGCCACTGGGCATGTTTTGTTTGCGGGCTTTGTGGTTTGTGTGGTAGCATAGGATGTAACAACCGAATGAAATATCAAAGTGGGGATCTAGGGATCTGAGTTAACTGGTTCATATGATGGCAACAATTGGCGAAGTGTGCTATTTTAATCATGATCAGCTCTTACGGGCACGAGTAAACTGTCTTGTTCCCTACTTTCGGCATCCTGCAGATTCACCAGTACTGTAGGGCCTAAGACGCTTCGTCAGCTATCTATTGGAGATGACATCGCCGTTCTAAACATGCTGACGGGAAGGGAACTAGGGACCGAGCTATGAGGGATTGATTCTGTTGGCTGCGTGGTGAGTGCATGTTCGGAACCTCGTTCCTCCACTCCGTCACAGTACGTTTTACTCGTATGTATTAGTATTAGCTCTACTAAGCTGGAGAGTATATTCACCGTGTGTGTTGCTATCAAGGTGGGAAGAGGGTGAGTTTGTTTGTTTGTTTGTTTGTTTGTTTGTTTGTTTGGGTCAGCGGTTTGGGGGGGGATGATGGGTGTTTGATTTGGGTTTTGCTAGGTTTAGATCTGGAGATTGGGGTTTGAGAGTGTTTTTTTTTTGGTTTTCCGTATATTGGTCTAAACTGGTGGGGGGGGAGGGATCTTTTGGAGTGGTTTCTGCGGTATTAATTCAGCTCGGTTTGGGTTAGATGATGGTTTTTGTGTGTGGTTCGATTTGGGAGGTTTTGTTTTTTTAAAAGGGAGTTTTGATGTGGCTCTTGGTAGTACAGTAGTGGATGGGGTCGAGTTGGCAATTTACGCTCTGGGTAATTCTGTCAAGTATTGTTATTATCTATATTGTTACTATGTATCCCCGACTCTACCGTCGCCGTTCCAACGCAATTCAAAGACGGTCAGACCTCAATCTTTTTTTATGAGTTTATAACTTTATCCTCTATACAGCGTGAATCATGATATTATGAGAAATATGGAGGAGTAAGGTGGGCAGCCAGGAAGGTGGTTTCCGGTATGTCAGGGAATACTACGGTTTGCACCGAGGACTGCCTTTTTACTCTGGAAAGACTGCGTAGCCGGGCTTTAGCAGAGCTTGTGGGCTATGTTAGTCTAGGTGGGTAAAGAGTCTTTCTTGGCTGATAATGTATCTATGGTTGGGTTGAACCTAAGCCCCATTGACCAATACTGTCCCCACTATCTCCTGGATGCTCTTGCGTTGCCCTCAGAACCTCGCAGCGAGTGTGCAGAACCTATGGGAACGGGATATTAGACCATACCAAAACCCGAGAAAGCCTTGCCCCTTGCTTGTCTCGACTTGGTGGGAGGTGTTGCAGTTCGCAAGAGGCCCTACTGCGCTTATTCTATGCAGGCGGACCCTACTATCCGGGTCCCTAACGTTGCGGAAGTTACGCAAAATGGTTCCCGAAGAAATGAATAATCTCCTGTGTCCCGGGGAGACCTTTCGCTTCTGCGAAGGTCTCAAATTTTTACAACCACCATGGTCTTTGGTTTCGACATAGCGCCGGATTCTGGTGGTATTTGGGCACCGGGACACCCATAAACCAAGCCCCGGGCACTTGAAGCAGTATCGAACATGAGAATGAGAGGACTGGACTTGAGGAGACGGCGTGGACATGTACCATAGATGGTATGACTTTGAAGAAAACAGATGCTTAGACAATAGCTATCCTGGAACCAGCAGGTAGACAAAAGGATTCATTATCACCAACAGAGATAGCTGTGTATTGATAATACAGGAATCGTGCTTATCTTTCGCGAGATAGGTAGAAAACGGCGTTTTGAAGTTGGCTTTTTCCTGACAATAGGACTCCGCAATATCAAGTCAAGAATCTGCGTACTGAATGCTAGAGAATTTTCCCATTTTCCACTTTGAGATCTTGCAGCAACGAGAAGTCCCGTTTGACGGGCATCGTGCATATTGTAATGGAATTTATGCGTGAACATATTTATACAAACACAACATGTTAACCAACACAATTCTTCGAGTTCATTTGCAGTGTTGTTTAGTTCATCTCGTTGAAGACCTCTTCGAATACATGCTTTCAGTTGTGTTGCTGGAGCGGGAGAAGGTCCTTCTGTAGTATATCTTCCACATCTTCAATATTTTGTTCCATCAACCTTATCTGGCTGACCAGTGCCTTGGAAACTTATCCTAATAATCTTCATTCTCCTGCGGATCGGGTCATATTCGTTGGAGACCTTGGCCCAACTTCTTCTGAAAGTTCGAAAGATTGTCCGCACCATTAAACAACATCTCTGGAACGGACCAAGTTCCATCCTAGACAAAGATGTCCTTCTCACCACGGGGCCCTCATGGGCTTCCACCTCCTCTTCCGCATGGCACCTCACCCCGCTACTACGGGTGGCTAATGACATTTTACCCGCAGCAGATGGTTGAATATGAGATGGGATGTGGTGGGCCTGATCCGAGGCATGTCTTGAGGCGGTCCTATCAGAATCATGTACTTCGTTGGGGATCCAATGGTCCAGCAGAAGTTAGGATCATGACCGATATCCTGCTCGATCGTGCGGAAGTGCTCATGGGAGCAAGAACGGAGCAAGGCCCAGATGGAAACTCCTACTGGGTCGGGGCTCCAGGAAGACATGATGGACATCGACTCCTAGCACCGCATCGTGAGTAACACTGACATATCAATGATTGCCATCCACTAATCCATCATGAAGGACAACATGAACACCATCAAACACAACATTCTCGTCATCAACAACATGGTCGCCTCAATGGGTTTGAGCGCCAAGAGACCCGAGATACGCACCTCGTGCGAGACAGCTGGTGGGAGCAAGATGTACCTCATGAACACGGTATGTGGAGAGGTCATACCACTCATGAAATTTTTGGCCGTAGCGGAGGTTCCCCTTATCCTGGTCATCATCCTGGTCACGGCCGTGGAGCTGGTCACGGCTGTGGAGCTCATGGTTATGGAGGACACCATCAACAGGGTACACATCGACCAAACCATATAGAGAACCAGCATGGACCTTATGCAAGTAGGAATCGCCCAAGGCACAACGCAGGGAGTCGTTTCCAAGGAGGGTTCTCACATGGTCGCGAACAAGATTTAGCTGGTCTTTACGGAGGCCATCATGCGAGCTATCCCGCGGAGGAATACTTTGGAGAGTATTCTGACGATGAATACGAGTGATCCCCATGTCCTTACGGCCGAGACGATCAAGGATGGCTGTGCTTATCAAGTTATTCTTAGGCCGCCAGCATCCAAACTCGTGAAAGGGGAAATTTACCAGAACATGATGCAGGATAAACCTGTGTATCGGGGATTACGAAGCCGCAATGGGAGACAAACATGCCAAAAGAAGGGATAACACAAAGACGTAGCTTGGGAAAATGTAAGATTGGAACAAGAAATTGCGCGTTTCTAAACTATTCTTGAACTTAGATTAACAGATTCCATCAGAAGAGAAGAGTTAGTGATAGACAGAGAAAAGCGAATGACTTTAGTTGCAATGATTCTCCGCTGCATGTTAGATTTTAAAGTATCAAATTCGAGACCTAACTCGTGGTGGGCTTTGGACTCCTAGAGTCATTCTTAGTAGTATCTTGCATAGCAGTGCTAGTGTCTGTAGATTCTTTGTCTTTGATACATCTCGTACAATTAGTCTTAATCCTGAAAAAGAGCGCTGAAGTCCTATTGATGGAGATGGGGAAGTATCTGTGTTCGGATCCTGAGGTTGAAGGTTATGTCGGAATGCCACGGACCAATTCCAGGGCTAGCCCTATGATACCCCATGTCTTGGTCAACCTGCACATCAAGCACTACCAAAATAATACTCTCTACGACTACATGGCCCCAGCTTTCTAATGACAGCTCGCCCTTTGGACCGATTGCTCCTTTGACTACTTGAAGTGACTGTTCACCTCCAACAGCCTTTGACCGTTCTCATAACTTAAGCTCGTCCAATTCTCGCGCTGAACACACTCTTCAGCAGGAAAGCCCAGCCCTTTGACTAATAATACAGTATATATTCTATGTGCCCTGGTTCTCGTCTTCTTAGCGACATCAAGGGCATTCCACACATGAAACATACAGGGTTGAACAGCCGTCACCTCACGCAGCATATTCCTGTCATTAGCACAGTCTCGGTTCACTGTGGGAGCTTCCACTCTCGCAGGACCTCATAGCGGTGATGCTTCATTTACATTAGGGAATTCGACAATACGTTCTGTCTTCTCTGGATCAATGAAACCTCTTACTAGCTCCCAAGTCTCCTATTAGTCTCCATGGTCTTCGAGCTTTTACATGCTAAGGAGCTGCCTTAACTGAGGGCCCCCAAAGTGGAAGATTAGGTACCATATTTTAGGAAGAGATATTGGCATTGCAGCGTCCTTGGATAATCTACTATATGGGTAAGCTACTGCGTTGAATATGCAAGCTTATGGACCCAGACCAACAATCGAACTCAACCATTGATCGTCAGCAGGTACTAGACCAGAAACCATCTCACTCAACATTTCGGAAACAACACAAGTAACTTCTGACTCAAATTTACTGCGAGTAGGATTCATCAACCAACACCTCGACATGAACATCCATGTTGACTGGTCTCTCAAACACACTGTTCCAATAGTTTCATTGACTTATATATATACCTCGAGACTTTTTCAATCTCTGTTCCGTTCATTTCTCAAAGACGCATCAGCTATTCAGGCATTCGTACTTCAGTAATACTAATCGAATCCGTTCAGTATCTGTCCTGCTGTGTCTGCTCCATCGTACTAAGAAAAGCAAAAGTCACCCCGACCCTTTATCAGCTTCGAGTATTATCTATACCATCTTTTCATTCTCAAGAAGTACCGTCTGAACGATACAATGTGCCTCTTTGCAGTCTCCCAACCACGATCGCGCTCAAGACCAAGAGACGAGTGCCCGATACCCGTAGTGATCCTTCCACCACCAAGGCCCGTGTACATACTTCACAACGAACCTCCATCTCCACATACACAACGATCAGACGGACACTACAGGTGGTGCCCAACTCCCTGCCAAGGCTCTCACGGACCTCGAGCGCCAATGCCTCGCAACATCAGATTTGAGGACCGTTCAAGATTCCGAGGCGACACTAAACACCGTCGTATAGAAGAGTCCCGCGAGGCTGAGTGGAAGGGAATGCAGCAGCGGAATACACGGCGTCCAGAGCCGGCTTATCTAGGAGGCCGTCGCATGGTTAAGTTCAGGGATATTTTTGACATGGACCCTCGCTTTCGACGAGGCGATGATAGAACAGTATCCGAAGAAAGCTATTCTGCTCCTCGCCATCAACATCACCGGGAAGCTTCGCCTCATGATGGCTATTACCCGAACGACTCACCAAACGGCTATCCCGCCCATCCGCATCCGGGCCACCACGATCGCCTCCCCCCTGACTACTCCGCCGAATCCTCAACAAACGGCTACCCTGGTCCCCCGCACCAATCCCCTCGTGAAACTTATCCCCCAGAGTATTCTTTGGAACGTACAGACCATGCACACTTTGACTATCGCTAGGAATGGCTTCAAGCTAGGAATGACCATAAGCAAACGGGCGGGGCAGCCTGAATGGGAGATGGACGGAGATACGAGTCCGAGGCTATGGAATGGGGTTAAGCCTTCGCACGTCCGACCAGACTCGTTATGATAAGGATTTTGGGGAAGATCGTTTTGAGAAGTTAGCAGGGTCAACAGGACGGGATTTGGGTTTTCCCCCAACGGGTCGCTGAGGGGGTGGCAATTAGATCCCACAAAGTAAACATCCCGATATCTAGGTAGCGTACCCTTCTTCTCCAAAACTTTACTTGCCCAGCCTAATTTCTGAGCTCATTCCCCCCATCCCCGAAATCCACTATCACCTCACCATCAGTATCAAAAGTTCTACAATCGACCAGCTGATCAACTACCCACATACTGATAGCTCCCGATGGAGAAGGTGAAGATCTATCGTATAGAGGATATAGTGTTATAGCAACACATGGAAATGAAGCGGTTTCCGCGATACACACACATGAGCGCGATGAAAGTGTTTTTAGAATGTTGGGTGGTATAAACAATGTTGAACCCAACACCAGTCAGACCACTTCTCCGGCCTCCCTTTTCATGGTTCCTACCCTGATCTCGCAGCACTCGGTCTTCCCTCCCCACAATATCCCTTGACATACTCCAAGGTTTTGATTGAGTGAAAAATATCGCACAAATACACCGCGCCTACTGTTTCTTCGAGAATCCCAGCACGCCAATTAAATATTCGACAAGGGTTCTTTCTTACATCCAAACTCCACTAAACATCCCTGATGCCCCATTGGGCCCCAGTCACCACTCCCTCACCACTCCCACCACCATTCCCACGCACCCCTCCCAACCCACGTCCACACCCCCGGAGGAACCAGCCCCCGCTTCTAACGGCTGGCTGATTGATGTCCCACGCCTCGCCAATAGCGGGCCACGACCTCCGCGGTCTCCTGCGCGCCGAGTACGAACATCACGCCGACCGCTGGCATGCCGAGTCCCCACAAGCATGGGCTCTGGATGCTGACCTGGCGTACAGCCTCTGGGGCCCGGTCACGGAAGATGCGGAGGGGAGGGTGTGGTGGTGTGGGTCGAGGAGTTGTGCTGTTAGTCTGCGGGGAGATATGGGGGAGTTTCATCGGATGGGGCAGGGGGCGTTTCGTGAGGGGAGGAGGGGCGAGGCTGGGATGGGAGTGGGCGGTTGGGCGGCGTGGCGGGAAGCTTTGGGGCCGACGTCTTGGGAGTAGAGGCCGAACGAGTGAAGGACGAGGCCGGGCCGGCTAGACACTACCTTGTAGATTCGGACGACGGGTCTCCTGCTCGGCCTCGCGCAAGATACCATGGGGATCCTCACCCGGCACGCCATCTCTGGGAATCTGATGGATACAGCGATGGAATTCGATCACCCCGGCGATGAATGTGACGACGATCCTAGGAGTGGCCGCCGTGAAGATGGCCACTTCCGCGAAAATATTCTGGATGATTCGCAAGAAGGATATCGTTGTGGACGTGGTGGAGGTCATTAAGGTGGCAGCTTTAGAGGGCACCGCTTTTATGAATTTTCGGGCGACTCGCACGATTTAGGGCATGAGATGATTCCTCGTCAGTCACCATTGCATCATGGGCCACCTGTCCGTCGTGAGGCACCTCTTCGTGGTAGAGCTACTTCGGCCAGAGGTTCGCACAGTGCGGGCACTCACCCTGGACGTCCTCGCCCCGGAAGTGCTCACCTTGGGAGTGCTCACCTTGGGTGTACTTGCGGAAGGAGCGCTCGTGCAGCTTCTCGAGCTCAGATTCATGCCTCTCCTGGGAATGGGCGGAACACTCCCTCTTGGGAGAGAGATGGGAACTTGAGTCCGAAGCTAAACGATGAGTATTTACCTCCGCACATGCAAGGTGATGCCTTACCTGCCCACATGCGACGTGATTCCTTTTGGTAATAGGCCTTGGATGAGGACGTCCTGGTCGCGGATCTGATCGCTATAGGAAACATCAGAGTATGCGAGCAATAAAGGCGGTCGTCCTTATCCTTTGCGTCTGTTGCCAGGCGGAGAGGCTGGTATCTTCATTACAGCTGTTTTTAGATAACAGCCTTTTTCACAAGTTACGTGCAAGGCCTTGTAGCTATTTAAGAATCAGCTCGGCCAGATAGCAGAGTGGAATAGAGCTTCCTAGGTCATGAAGAAATTTGATGGTCGTTGCAAGTGAATGGTAGGCAAGCCTTCAAATGGTACAAGATAGTCTCCTTGACATAACCTACTCCTTAATCTCCATCTTTCAAGCCTTCCCATTGACCACAAGACATATAATCAGCATAATGGAAACGAATGCATTAAAAACTACATCCAAAAAACTTTACCGGAGCCCTTCGATATAGGAACGAAACAAGTCTGCCAGTTGATATATTTTCCGAAGTTTTTTTATGTCCAGAGATGTTGGAGGTGCTGCTTCCTTCAAATTCAGTCGCCGTGTCTTCGGTGCTCGCAACGAGGAAGAAATATAGGGCAGCAGCGCATGGCCATACATTATAGCTTTTGGTCCGACCGCTCAACAGTGCAGTATGACCACTGAGCAATTGACCCACAGACCCACTCTCTCCTCTCTAGATCGGTAATGATATCTATATTAGTTCTACATGCGAAGCCGACCTTCTGCGACGTCTTTGGAAATACCAGCCTCGTTCTCAACATGTTGCCACTCGCCATCCCTTCCTCGCTTTCAATTTAGTCAACAAAGTGGATAATAGAGATGTACTGTAAGTATTACCTTATCCCCCGGTAGATCGAGTTCCACTTCTCCCCTACACTTTCTGTCATTGAAGAGAAAGGGGTAATGAGATTTGCAGAAGCGCGGTGATATCGTACGTGTTAAAGGAGCTTTCCACCGTGAATTCCCTCCCAATTCTTCAACAAGTCAGCCATGAAATAGATCGATCTGTTCGAGATCTATACTGATTCTCTTTTCTTGATTGATTACGGAACTTCCTGACAATAATATCCGCTACAAATCAAGGGAAAGAGCTGATGCACGCTGATCATCCCCGTTACAAAGATCAAGTTGAATCTTACAGTTCCACGATGATAGTAACATGATAAATCGAACTGCAAGAACATTGCAGAGACAGAATCAAGAGTATGAGATGCGTTAATCGATATATCTTGGAGCTGGATGTGCGTAACATCCTTAACGCTTTGTATGTCCCTAGAAACCATAATCGGCATCGCCCCGACACCCCATTGGTGCTGCTACGCGACGCCGGTTGACCCCGATACTTGGTGCTATAGCCATGATGATGGCAAAAGGTTGAGAAGGTGGCGATCAAATATTAAAGTACCTAGGTTTGCTATGGTTTGCGGTAGATCTATCTTGGTGGAAGTCGCTTTTCGACATCTACTTGTAGGTGCAACAGTGCAGGTAAGTAGCGGTACAGTAACCGCGCTTATTGTACCACGACTTTTTACATAGCACTGTTAGTAGTAATCGTGGCCACCACTATGCGACGCGGGGCTCATATCGCGTCGCATAGTGGTGGCCACGATTATGTTGAAGATCGGTATTCCGTTGTGCCTGTCGTTGGAACTATTTCGACATATTGTCCTCCAGTGAGATCAAGCGGACAAGGATTAAAGCACAAGCTTGCTCAGATGGCGGTCTTCTCCGTCATAAAAGTCTAGCACTGCTTTCCGCTGACGCTTCATCCTTCGAAAATTTTACATCACCTCAAAAAATTGTATCTTTTGCCTCCAATCTGTCCTTGACTGCGTTCCGGTACGCCTTTAAAAGTGGAACGCGAGGGCAAGCCCAGTGGAAGGGATCGTCAGTACAGTCCAAATCCAGAAGCGAGACGCCTCCTGCAACCACATATTGTTGCTGTTGAAAGGCATGGACAGTAGAGCCTGGCAAAACCATTGACGAAAATAGCTAGGCCAAACGAGGAGAATTGCTCACGGCGAATGAGGTTCCAGGCAGGAAGAACATGGTCAGGACTGCGATCTTGGAGGTCAAGGTGTCAGTGTGAGAGCATCTATGTTTGGAAACTACTCACAGTCTTCATTGACAAGCTATCCTTCTTCATCCCCTCCGTCAGTTTGTTCGCCTGGACGGCAAGATTTCGCGAAATTTTGACCTCCTCTTGGGAAGCCTTCAAGATCTCTCGTATGGCAATGCCGTTTGCAACCATCACTCGGTCGTTCGATAGTTGAATGCGATTGAAAAGCTTTTCTCCCCATCAGCAGAGCTCTCCTGCGCAGGGAGGTACAGCACTATGGCTTACCGAAGCTAGACTGTTCTGGACCTTCTTCTCAAGTTCTTGTTCGAGATCTCTGGCCGCCTTGATCTGTGATGCTACTTGGTAGAGTCCACTCTCAACTTTTTAGAAGGCAGCGGCTTGTCTTGTAGGTGCGCTTACCGTCATCTCTTGATGACGTCTGAAAATAACGAGCAGCGTGTCGGAGACAGAAGCCAGTTCCGATGAATATCGATGGAGATGAGCAGCGGCTGAGCGGAGGCTTCGATTGATATCCTGATGGAAGTCCTCACTGGTGTCTTGGTTGGCTTCTCCGCCTTGGAGACTAGTTTCCTGGATCTCATCAGTGAGGGCACTCATCATGGGTGAAGAGCATGGTCACATAAGCCATTGAATGCTCGTGTATGCTGTGTAGAGCGTTGGTCGACCACCTTGCAACGCTCGACCAGTAGACAAGGTGAACGGAGAAAGGATCCTCCCCCAAGGAACTACGGTGGGAATCGTTAAGTATAGCCTCAATACGGCTTTCTGGCTCTTGCACTATCTTCAGCCACCGCCCACCGCTAACACGGCGGTAGCTCGGCCATCTCTCGTGTATCCGAAGCTTAGAGCAATTCGAGAGCCTCTTATATCCACTGCTTTAAAGTGGCAGATGCAGGTAATGTTATCTGAAAGCTGCCTGCGGTGCTGGCAGCATGACTGCGTTCAGGGTTCTGTGCAATTGACTTGCTTGTATGCGAACGGGCAAGATGTACCACAAACAAAAAAGTTCCCCACTAGAAGCTGATTCGCAGAACCTGGTTCCCACAGCCCAGACCAGAGAGCAGGCAGAATCTTGACAATGCAAAAAGATGCAGCGGTAGTGGAACATGTAATAACGGGTATGATATTTAGAAAAAAAATTTGAAAAACTTCACTGACTGGCAGCTTGAGTTGAGCATAAAAGAATTCATTCGGAATTTTGCATATTGCATTTCTTTAAAATTGTTTGAAACATAAGCAGTTTCATTTAAACAGCAGTCTGGATAATGATCTTGACAGCATATGTATTACATGACACTCTAGACAGTGATGATGTATGATTTTGCTGAAAATAACAAGTGAGAAGATTGTCTAAAACGGCGCCGAGATCAGATCAGACGCGTTCTCACCTGCATACAAAGTATCCGCGTAGACCTATAGTAGTCACGGTTGGAGATATACCTTCAATAGTATATTGTAGGTGATTTACTACTTCGATTTGTGTGTACAGGTAGGTGTCTAGTCATTCGAAGGGGCTCTGACGCTGTCCATATACAACATGCCCAATCCTAAGCCCTGATGCCCCCAGGTAATGCTGAAAAACTAACGCCTAGCAATGCCGCTAATCCCGTGCTCCAATGCTTCGTGAAAATGCCAATCCCATGTCGGAAGTCCTGAAACCGCTCACATATGCAAAACTACGCAAGTGCCAAAGCAGCTGCGACGCCAGAGATTCCGAACAACGCCGTATGCAACATATGTCTCGAGGATACAGCAGCACTCTTGCTTGTCGGTCTTGAAGTGCTGCCGGTGCCGGTGCCGGTGCCAGTTGCCGTTATAGGGGCAATTCTCGCACCGCCGGTTTCCGATGGCGAGGCCTGGATGGGATTTGCAACAACCGAAGCACTCGGGACGGCGTTATTGCCAGTACCGATTTCCAGAACATGGCTGGTCGTGGCGTTGAAGTTGGTCTGAGCAAGAGATATCTCGTTGTTACCCAGGTCGTACACGACGTATGCGCTTCGGAGAAAGGTGTCACCCAGGACCGGTGTGGTTCCGTGCGCTGGATTAATACCGAAGATACAAACAGTGTTCCCAAGCTGGTCGGTACCAGCAGGGATGACGAGTTCGCTGGCTGGGACAGAAATCTTGGGTGAAGTGAAGGTAAAGTCGACAGTGTCTTGTGAGTTGGCTAGTTTGCAGTCGACGATGGCGACCTGCTGTTGGTTGTCATATTGAACATTCCAAGCTCCGTAAAGGGCATTAATCAAGTCGTTTGGAAGATATGTCACACTGCTCCCCGAATCCAACAGCACGGGCGTAGGAAGGTCTTGGGAGAAAGTCTGAGTCTTCCCGTTGACTGTCGAACTAATTCCGCTCAGGGTGATAACGAATTGAGTGAATGCTCCAAACGCTTGCTGAACAGGCAAAGTTCCCAGTGTTCCATGGAACTTATCCGTATCAATTCCACCAAAAAGAATCGAACCAGTATTCGCCTCTAGATCATCTAGCCACAGACTGTAGGCATTCGATTTCGTCAGACCGTTATCCGCCATATATTGGGGGACGTTGGGATAAGCCTGTTTAGCATTACGGTTCACTTGGACCTCGTTGCTCGTATATCCGATACCAAGAATGCCTTCTGGAGAAGCAGAGCGTAGCCCAATCCCGAATTGTAAACCTTTTAGCTGCTGACCGCCGATACTCAGTGTATCCGTGGCATAGTTGCCCAATGCCCCTGACCCATCAACATAAGATATGTTGAAGTCGCTTGATACGAGCTTATATGTACTCGAGGCGCTGGAATCATATGTACCTGAATCAGAACACGGAGCTTGGTTATTCTGGCACAGTTTTGAATCTGGAGCGTTCGTCCAGAGATCGCTGCTGCCGGTATCGATGTGTAGTCGCAGAGATTGGCCAGGTGTTCCTAGGCTAACGTTGGCGAAGTACAAAGTCCCCTGCGGCAGGTCAGTATGAGAACCAGGAAGGTTAGATGCTGAAGCAAATCTTACCAAGTTATCCAGGGTTTCCGACACGACTTGCTGCCGCCGTTGGAGATCTCGTTTAGCAGGGTTGTGGACATGCTTTCTCTGCACGTTGAGTCCAACGACAGCAGGCACAGCGTCTGTTCGCTCCGCTAGGTAAAGGGCGCTGGAGGTTGTGGCCAAATATGCTGCTACCAGAGCAGTGAGCGTTACGCCTTTCATGATGAGAACAATATATGTAGTGTTGCTGTAAATGAGAGCGAATGATGTGGTGAGCGTTATGGAATATGCGCGCGAAGGAAAGACAAAGGATGCGAAAGGTCTTCTATGATTTAATAGAGAGATGACGCGGACAGTGAATGGGAAGAGAACTGATAGGTACTGGGAATCCTTGTATTGGACCGACAATCCTACTGGACAAGCTGTGGAAGGAAGCTGAGGTAATAAAGAAGGATAGTCTTGATTGGAGAGTTGTTGTGTAGCTATTCCGTAGAGACACTGAATCCGTGGCAAAGCAAATCCTGTCCAGTACGTAAAGTGGTGAAGCTGACGCAATGGAAGCCGGCTCTGTATGCCGATACCCGCCACGCAGCTTCTCCCTGACCGAATTGTGAACAATGCACCAACAAGCGCATGGAGGGAAGGATTCCGGCGTGACAACACCACCTACTGTTCAAAGTAGTAAAGGATCATGATGGATGGCAACGAATCATCTGGGACTTTCTGTGTCGCAGCTTCCGAATGCAGTGGCTTTGACCGGATCTTAGCGCGAGGTGGCTTCAATGTGGCTGTGCAGCTACGAGTAAGGTTACTCGTAAGGAGACTGAAAGAAAGCAACGCACAACGATTGTGGGAGATCATGATTCCCTGGACAGGGAAACCTTTCCATCAGGACATTCGGATTCCAAAATTCCAACAATTTGCGTTCTGGATTACCTGTCCGGCAGCCTAACTGTTCGAGCCCCCTCTCTCAGCTCATGTTTCGCAACAATGATTCCCCAGCTTCTCTCTCTAGAAAGACCTTATGCTTTTGTGTTTGGGGCTTGGGTGCATTTGCCGCTTCCTGACGGTTCGAGTTTCAAGTACCCTAACGAGCCGGGTACCGTCTCTCGCATTCTGCAGTAGTGAGTCGATAGGTGTAACGTTGGGGGTTTGAGTAACCGCTGCACACCATAGAGGTGAACTGTGACCAACGACAGTATCATGGAGATCACAAGAATTTGTCCATAGCTGTCAAAGCCAACATAGGTGATGGCTTTCATCAAGCTTACTTCCTATGAGCTGGGGAGTGTTTGGAACCTTAAGCATCCACCTTGTCCCGTGACTGACCTAGGGGGGGAATTTGATGCTTGGTACCCGGTACCCCTCGGGGCATTTTAGATATGATAGGCAATGATCCGGTATCACATTGCATACGTAAGCCGCGCGAACCTAGGTTTATTGGCATTGGCAAAACTTTCGAGGGGAGAGTGGTATGGTGAAAGAATCTATCGCACAGTAGAAAGAGCCTGAGGGTAGTGATACAAGGGCAACGTTCAGTTGTACTCCGATACTCTGATTGGACGGCGAATGCACTTATGCGAACGCAACCTCAACGATGTGTGGCATGTGCACGCCAAATGATCTACTAAATCTCAATTTTTGCAGTTGCCACGCCTTCAAGCGGGTGTCCGTCTTTGCCATCAGAGAAACACTTCTCTTACACCTAGCCGAAATGCCACAATCACGATCAGCCCATGGTCAAGCCGAGCCTATGCCTTCATCGTCTCTTCACTCCCTCTTTTCTTCTTCAATCAGCCTCTGCTCGAGGGAAGCGAACGTATCTGCCACGTACCTGACCCGTGGGGGCGCCGCTCCCATGTCTATCTTTACAAGCGGGCAAGGCTTGCCGTGTTGTAACCAGAGGAGACTCCAATGGCTGGAACGGCGATATGCCGCTGGGCGCGGGAAGCCGTCAGATCTACCCTTGGCGGAGGGGCATCTGGGCGTGCTTCCTCGCGCAATGCGAGGTTACCAAATTGTCAATCTTTATTTCATCGTTAGACTTGGCGGAGCAGATGGACTTCTCTGTGTACTCACCATCGTAAAATTCATCCTCGTCCTCGAAATCAGCAAGTTGCTCAAAATTGACTTTCTATGTTTTGGGTTAGCACTATGCGACACATATCATTAAAGTATCAGAACGTACATAGCGGAGCATGGCCCCTATCCCACCAAAGCCTTTCACGAACTGATTTCCTTCCGATGAACGATCTGATACGAATTCGAGGGTAGCACCAAAATCTTTGTACTTCTCGGCGAGCCATTCCAGGAAGGAACCTTGATCGACAACCTCCATCTCTTGGCCGGTTTCTTTGTCCATGAACATTTCTCGGTCCGCCTCTTGAGTCTTTGTCGTGTGGAAGATAACTTCAGATCCATTAGATGCCTTTAAGACCCATCGGTTGATGTCAAGGTTTTCATATACTATCAGTGTCTCTGCCGCACCCAATTCAAGCGCTTTCAGGGTATCCTCTACACCGTAGCAGACTCGGCCAGAATCCTTTAAATAATGACTAAGTCTTTGTTCGCTTCTAGTTAAAGATCATAGACTCACTTGACTAATCTCTTCGAAGTACCTGCCGATAAGCTTCTTCTCTTGGATAAACTTGACATTGCTGAGTGTTTCCGATGCCAATTCGATAGCCTGGTTGAATCCGTTTTCTCCCCCGTATGAGACGTCAACGACCTTGATGACTTTGCTTTGTAGGCGGTTGTCGAACATGTCAGACTGGTTCAAGTCGTTCTTGAAGTCGGCAGAACCAGCAAGGATGATTCCTGCAACATTGACTTTGTCATTTGAAATGTAGTTTTGAACCGCGAGCTCAGCAACCTTCCTGACATAGTTGTGTCTCTTCTCCTCACGTAATCGAGCAAAACGTAAAGCAGATTGTCCACCACGACCGTGCTTCTTGGGTAGGTCGACAGAGAACTTATGTACCACGTCTCTAGTATTACCACTTAGTGTCCCGAATAGAGCTCCATTTCCGTCCATAATAATAAAGCCAAATTTCTGGTCAGACTCAAGCAGCTCACTTAGGGCCTCCGTATGGAATTTATTATCGCAAAGATATAGAGACGTGTTGATGGGCTTGAAGGGCTCGAAGTCAATGTTGATCCTGCGCTCCTTCCCTTCGGATGTGATGATTTCCCCACAGTAGACAACAAGCCCATTGGGTGGAACCTTGTTGTACAGCTTCAGACGCTGCTGTGTCGAAGTAATGGCGGATAAGACAGACAAACGGTTGACTCGAGATTTAATGTTAGAGGCAGTACCCTACCAAGATCAGCGCTCGCCTCAGACGATCCGAGCTCTGATGTGCTTACAAATTCTTCTGCCAACATCCTCGCCGCCCGAGAAACCTGATCTTTTGGAGCTGGGTGGTAGATGTATCAGTAAACAGGTTCACCGCTTCACTCTCAAGATACAGCAGACATACGAATGATGAGCGAAATCATCGAGGTTCCATTTCCCCTCGCAGCCTCAAGCCGCTTGATCAGCTTCTTTACTTTCCAGATCTCAATATTCTTCTCGGCCTCATTGGCCTGAGGGGCGCTCATGGTGGAGCGATGGGGACAGGTAGTACTACAAAGCTCAGCGGCACTCTCGAAGGTGACGGGTGAACAAGAATATGAGCGTTGACGTCGCTCTTGGGGGTCACTGTGGGATCCAAATTACAGTTTTTATTGCAGATCTCGCCAAGAGTCTCAGCCTTCCAACACAGTCATATCTGACTCATCAGTCACGTGTCGGAAGGGAATACGATGATAACCTAATGTATTACACACCAGCCAGGAATTATTCCTCAACGTCAGTTTACTTGTCAAACACGGTTTTGAGAGTGAACCTCTTCATCGACGAGAACGTTCAACTGAGGATCAAGATGCGAGTCTTGCCTACCTTATCAAAGAAACGACGAGGAAATAGGAATGGCTTCCAATCCTTATCGCCGCTAAGTTCCCCACCTGTCATTTATCTGCAGCTACAGTACCTTACTCTCAATTTCGTGCTTCAGGATGGCTTTTCGACTACGACTCATCACTTGCTGTCTGTTTGGATAACATCGTTTGCGATTGTATTGTATCTCTCTTCAATCATGACTTGGGGTGTTTGCTTTTTCCAAGGTCCGCAAGTTGTGCAGCTGCTCGTGACTTCTTGATGCAGATCAACCCCTCTAGCTATCTACCAAGCGGAACCCAAGCACTTGCACTTCTTGTAAATGTCATCAGGTACCTTGAAAGTTCCTCAAGCTCTAACAAAAGCTCCGCGGATCTCATATTTTCGTTACGCTGCCTGCAACCTGTCCGCGTTCGGCAGCGTAGTGACCATTGTCCCTAGGTGATGTGATGACCAGCCCAAGCTCGCGGAGGCCCATCACCAATTGGGATGACTATGAGCGAGGAAGAGATTCTTCGCAGAATGGCTCGGTTGGGTCCACTGCTAGCCGTGTTCATTTCGATAATGGTTCTCCCTCCGCCACATCAGAATATCTGAACACTCATCATTCGGACCATGATAATAGCGAGTCTGAAGGGAACCTTCGCCACCGGAGGTGAGCCTGCCATTTCACTCGTAGCCGAGATTTCTTCTGCATTGCCAGAATGAACAAGTCTTGACTTTACGCTTTGTGTTTGTGTCCACCTGGCTAACGCATACCAACACTGCTGGCAGATCGTCGCTCTCGGTACGAGTCAGCGCCCTCACCCATGTTGGGGGGTTGAACAGTATCGAGAACTTTGCTCGTTCGTGGCAGCGCGCTGCAGGTTTCGTTGAGATACCATCGAGAACGCCTTCGTTCATTCTTTCAGAACATGATGAAGGCCTTTTCGGTGCTCGACAAACAAGTGACGACCCAACTCAAGTGCAGCACAGGTCGCTACTTCGGCAACAACTCGAACGAGAAGAATCTTCTTCAACAGCAGTGGTTGAGACGTCTCCTCTCAGACGCCATGACGGAGATTCTCCAGATCGATACACTGCTGCCGATTCAACCCTTCGCCAGGAAAGTGACGTTATCGGTTACGCCCCATATTTGGCTTCTCCGTTCGCAACTAGTTACGGCGGCATATATGGCTCCTTGTCATCCCGAGTAAATGAGTCCTCAATGCGGCATGCTGGGCGATTGTTTCAGGAACAACAATTGCGAGGCGAACAGGAGCCGGATAAAGAGCAGGAGCCACTCCTCGTTAAATATGTGGAGAGGGAAGATGGCAAAGTAGTGCCGGTTATAGTTGGCCAATCTACCTTGCCTCAGACTGTTTTCAATTCCGTCAACGTCCTGATTGGCGTAGGGCTTTTGAGCTTGCCCTTGGGCATGAAATATTCAGGATGGCTCGTCGGGATGATTTTCCTATTCTTTGCCGCCATTGTGACAAGATATACCGCCGGTCTTCTTTCAAGATGTCTTAATGTCGACGATTCCCTGGTAACCTTTGCGGATTTAGCCTATGTGTCCTTTGGGTCTAAGGCCCGGATAGCAACTAGTCTTCTCTTCACATTTGAACTTTTAGCAGCGTGCGTAGCACTCGTGGTACTTTTCGCAGACAGTCTTGATGCTCTTATCCCAGGCTTGGGGTTAGTAGAGTGGAAAGTCTTCTGTGGAGTCATCCTGATACCTCTGTGCTTTGTACCACTGCGCCTACTAAGTTTTACGTCGGTTCTAGGCATCGTAAGCTGCCTTGGAAGTAAGTAAACAAAATCACTCTGGGGATTGTGGAAAAGACTGATTTGGTTGCAGTTGTTATCTTGGTGTTTGTTGATGGTCTCGTAAAGCCACATTCACCAGGATCACTCAGGGAGCCCGCTATAACATACTTGTTCCCTCATCACTGGTCTACCCTGCCATTGAGTTTTGGACTTTTGATGGGTATGTCCTCAATGTCACGTGATAGCTGGTCTACTACTAAATTTGTCAAGCTCCATGGGGCGGTCATAGTGTTTTCCCAAATATTTATAGAGACATGCGACATCCACGCAAATACAAGAAGGGCATTAATATCGTATTCATATTTACCGTAGGTAAATTTTCTCAGTAGGAAGAGCACTGCTGACTTGACAAAGTACCTTCTGGACTTTAGCCTGGCCGTTGCTGGTCTCCTGATGTTCGGCGAGGGAGTCCATGACGAGGTGACGTCGAATATTCTTTTGATTAAAAGCTATCCCCAAGCTATCTCTGTGTGCATCGTCGTTTTCATTGCAATCATCCCTCTTACTAAAGTTCCACTAAAGTAGGCTAGCCACTTAATGTTGCCCTTGTTGGTCTTCTCATGACTGATTTGGATATAGTGCTCGACCTATCTTTATTACTATCGAGATTCTCTTCGGGCTAGATGCTCGCACGGTTGCCTCTTCGAACGGTCTCGTTGGCCTCTCCGGCTCTTTTCGCGGCGTGCTGAAATGTATTATACGTATCAGTATCACCATCGTGATCATACTGATCGCAATATTGGTACCCTCTTTTGATCGGATAATGGCCTTAATGGGATCTGTCCTGTGTTTTACCATCTGCATCATTTTGCCACTAGCGTTTTACCTGAAGATCTTTGGCAAAGAAATAAGTCGGAAGGAGAGAATTCTGGATTGGTTCTTAATTGTAAGTTGTTCGATAATGGCTATCATCGGAACTGTTTGGGTGTTTTTACCGAAGAACATGGTCGGGGCCAATTGAGATTGATACAGCATGGAAACTGGAATGATACAGCTAGTTACGACATTGTAGCATTTGTGTGAGCAGTATAATTCCTTGAACGGACAAGACCTGCCATCCTGTGCAATGTGATGTTGACTGTAGACCTTGGTAGCTGGCAAACCTTTTAGGGGGTACCCTCCATCACTATTACCGTTCTCATTCTCACAACCATTGATGTTTCATCACTCACTATCCTGGCTAGATATTGGACTTCACAGTATGCAGTGAACAACTATGTCATTTGAAGTTTGGACAAGTTTCAAAATACTCACTGACCCAGGACAGCTCACTAGCTTCGATGACCGGAAAATCGTCTTCGGTTCCATCCTTCACCACTTCCATATATCATTTCTATGACATAGAAGCAGAGAAGTGAAAAACACCTACCAGATAGGACTTGTTCTCACATACGATCTAGTGATTTCCATGGAGAACTAGGGATTCGAATAAGACGAAACGATTGATACACTCTAAACGTTGTTACCCTGAGTCATGGCCACGGTCGAAGATTTGAAAACCCAGGTTGCATACCTTGGACCTCCGTCTTCCTACACTCATCAAGCAAGACCCAGATTTCAGCCACGCAGATAGGATAGCTTGTGCTGACATAAGACTAGGCAGCTTTAAGTATCTTCGACCAAGATGATCATTCCTTCACCTCGAGAAGCTACATAAAAGGTCTAAATCACTTGACACATCCATCGAGACAGCCTCATTAACATGTTCCCAAACCAGATGTCTTCACCGCCGTGCAATCTTCTGATGCATCCTATGGCGTAATCCCCTTTGAGAACAGCACGCACGGATCTGTCCTCGATACCTTGAATTTCCTCATTGATCGTGAAGTGGATTTTCCTGATATCCTTATCTGTGGGGAAACATATCTGAACATTGAACATTGCCTACTCGGTTACGCTAGTTCTCGTTCAAGCAATGCCGATACACCTTCCGGAACATCAACGCCCACGATCGATAGACCAAACCCTCAAAGGCCTGACGCGCGGCCACTGGCTAGCCTTGACCACATCACCACTGTCTACTCTCATCCTCAAGCTTTCGGGCAATGTAAGGCTTTTATATCTGGCTACCTTAAAAGAGCCAAGCACGAGGATGTCTCTTCAACGTCCAAGGCAGCAGAAATGGTTTCAAGGGACGTATCCAAAACAACGGCTGCTATTGCCAGCGGGCTTGCAGCGGAAGTGCACGGTTTAGACGTTCTAGCAAGAAAGATGCAAGATCGGGGGGACAATCAGACACGCTTCTTCGTGCTTCGAAAGGCCACCTCCAACCTCAACGATCCGGCATCCTTGCGCAAGCTTGAGAATTCTACAGACTCCCCGGGTTCTGTGAAATGGAAGACCATTGTTACTTTCCACATCAATCACCACCATAGTGGAGCACTGGTACACGCCTTACAAGTTTACGCCATACACGGGTTGAATCTCACGAGCATCAACAGCCGACCGAGTCTTGTACATCCGTGGCACTACGTTTTTTTGGTGGAATTTGAAGGCCGACGGGAAGAAGACGGAGAGGGTCAGGTCAACGAGGCGCTTCAAGAGCTGGGTGAAAGGACTCAGGGCTGGAAATGGCTTGGAAGCTGGGTTGACCGGCTCCACGTTGGGCCAAAGGGATCACGTGAAGATCAGCAGTGACTACCTTGCCTTACCTGACCTCACCTTCGGCATGTTCGTTTAGTCTTTCTTTTGCAGCTTACGCTGCTCGGTTTTGTCACAGGTTCAACTGGAGATGAAGGTAGAGCGAGGATGAGGATTTGAAGGTGAAGCACTGTTCGTTGCGCGGGCTTTCCGGAAGATGATGTGCCAGCACATGACAACACGCAGTTCCGGGGACCATTATGATTAACGTACGTGAGTGCGAATCTGGAAGAGGCCTTTACCGCCTTTTCCGCACAGACTCACAAGACCAGGATGTGGGAAGTGTGATGGATGCCCGTTACAATAACAACAACCACCTACCTTACCTTACCATGCCGTATTTTAGAAAGGTGCATAGACCAGGGAATATTACATATACATAGGTACTCGGTGCGAAAGGTCCGAATCTATGACGCGGAAATGTCAAATAGGATCAGAGCCCCACTTGGTCCAGGCGGTCAGGGTTCCGGCGCCACGTTCAGATAATCAGTCCCGGGGTTAAGTCGACTAGTGAAGTCTATCTGCTTTCAACGTCCAGCATGAGTAGCACAACCGAGTGGCACGATACAATTCGCACCTTGACGGGCGTCAATTTATCATCAATGATCAATGATCAACCATCGACTGTCACATTCACATTCACACATCCGGTTGTGTGGTCCGTCCGAAATACCCCGGAAAGAATGCAAGAAACAATGAAGCTGGACCTGTATCGTGAACGCCGCTCTTTCTCGTTCTGGGAAAAGCCCGTTTTCGATATAAAAACATGCCTGCATTGTGCCGCCGATCAGCTGTGTTATTTGTTATTCTGCAGCTGCCACTCGAAAAAGTTCCCTTGGCCACCTTGATCTGGCATCGTGAAGTGAACCAACAGCCCTAAGAGCCCAACTAGCCCGGATCGCATGCTTCCCTTGGATTCCCCCCCCCCCCCCCACCATGTGTTTATTTTCCCTTACCTTACTCTAACCTCCCCATGCTTATGTCCCAATTTCTTGTTCAAAGTCTATTCGATCTACGCTCAATTACTTGCTTGCCCCACTCCCACCTTTGTCTATACAAACCATTGTCCTACCTACTCGACCTTTGTACAGCTTCTTTGCCTGGCAACGTGATACACTTCTTGGATGCCTTATCTCACCGCCTTGGATACTAAAAGTGGCTCGACGGAAGCCAAGGAAATGGCCGACATAGATGTGGAAGATGTCTTGTCGCGGCTAACACTGAAGGAGAAGGTCATGCTCACAGCTGGTAAGTGGGTCATCACAGTTCGTAGAGTGCTTGCTGACATCGAGCCCAGGCAGTGACTTCTGGCACACGACCCCCATCCCTCGACTGAAAGTACCTGCCTTGCGGATGTCTGATGGTCCCAACGGCGTCCGAGGGATAACATTCTTCGACGGCGTTCCCGCAGCCTGTTTCCCCTGCGGGACTGCACTCGGAGCAACATTTGACATTGATCTGCTACATGACGTCGGGCGTCTTCTGGGCGACGAAGCAAAAGCCAAAGGAGCGCACATCTTGCTCGGGCCAACCATCAACATTCAGCGTTCGCCACTTGGTGGCCGTGGCTTCGAATCCTTCTCCGAAGATCCCTTTCTTTCCGGGACGTTGGCGGGTTCATACTGCTTGGGAGTAAAGGAGAAGGATATCATACCTACAATAAAGCATTTCGTCTGCAATGACCAGGAGCACGAACGTATGGCAGTAGACAGCATTTTGACTGATAGAGCGCTACGGGAGATCTACCTCATGCCTTTCATGTTGGCGATCAAGACATCCAAGCCCGAAGCCGTCATGACGGCTTACAACAAAGTCAACGGGACCCATGTCAGTGAAAATCACAAGATTATCGATATCTTACGAAAGGATTGGGATTGGCAGGGATTGTTGATGAGCGATTGGTACGGAACCTACACCACCTCTGAAGCTCTAATTGCAGGGTTGGATCTTGAGATGCCTGGGCCTACCCGCTGGCGGACGGATGCTCTCGATCACGCCGTGACATCGAACAAGGTGAAGGAGCACGTTGTTGAGGACAGCGTACGTGCCGTGCTCAAAACTATTAAATTGGCCGCCAAGTCCGGTATCCCAGAAAACCAGAAGGAAGGCGTGCGGAATTACCCCAAAGACCGCGCTCTCCTTCGTCGGGCTGCTGCAGAATCCATCGTGCTCCTCAGGAACGAGAATAGCATCCTGCCTCTTGACAGGTCGAAGACTGTCGCCGTTATTGGCCCGAACTCCAAGGTAGCCGCATTTTGCGGTGGTGGTAGTGCCGCACTTCTACCCTATTACGCTGTTACGCCGTATGAAGGAGTCTCCAAGAAATGCGAGAAAGTGCGTTTCGCCCAGGGTGCATATGCCCACAAGGAGCTACCCAAGATTGGTGATAAGCTGCGAACACCGGATGGAAAGCGTCAGGGTTTCAGATTCCGGGCGTACAATCAGCCTTCAGGTTATGAGAGTCGCGAGATCATTGATGAGCGATACCTTGTTGATTCTAGGTTGTTCTTAGCAGACTACAAAAACGACAAGCTAAGAAGTGATGTCTTCTATGTTGAAATGGATGCAACATACACTGCCGACGAAGATGGCCTCTACGACTTTGGTTTGGCCGTACACGGTACTGCTAATCTTTATATTGACGATGAGTTGCTCGTCGACAATACCATAAATCAGGTTCATGGGTCTGTATTTTTCGGCTCTGGAACTGTTGAGGAAATTAGATCTTTAAACCTCAACGCTGGCCAGTCCTACAAAGTCCACATCGAGTTTGGCACAGCCCCAACATCTGACCTTGAGAGCCCAGGAATTGTGTCATTCGGCTATGGTGGCTTCCGCCTTGGAGGATGCAAACGTCTAGATCCAGAGGTAGCCATTGCGGACGCCGTCAAGCTCGCAAAAGAGGTAGACCAAGTGGTTTTGTTTGCAGGTCTCAGTGGCGATTGGGAGAGCGAAGGCTTTGACAGGCCCGATATGGACTTACCCGAGCACAGCGACGAGCTCATCAACAGAGTCCTTGAAGCTAATCCAAAAGCCGTGATTGTTAATCAGAGTGGGACTCCGGTGACTATGCCGTGGGTGGATCAGGCCGGCGCTATAGTGCAAGCTTGGTATGGCGGAAATGAAACAGGCAATGCAATTGCGGACGTGCTCTTTGGCGACACCAATCCTTGTGGTAAACTCTCCATGAGTTTCCCTAGACTACTCTCTCACAACCCTGCCTATTTAAATTACTGTTCCGAAGGCGGCCGGGTTCTCTACGGTGAGGACATCTACGTCGGCTACCGCTATTACGACAAACTTGAGCTTCCCCCTCTCTTCCCCTTCGGCTACGGCCTCTCCTATACCACCTTCGACGTGTCCTCGTTGAGCGTGCAGCCCTCCTCCTGCAGCCCAGAAACTCATATGAATGTGTCTGTCGCAGTGAAGAACACCGGTGACAGGCAAGGGAAGGAAGTCGTTCAAGTGTACATCGCCCAAGGCAAACCGACTATCAGACGCGCGATAAAGGAGTTGAAAGGATACGGAAAGGTTGAATTGGCGCCAGGCGAAGAGAAGCGGGTGTCGGTAGAAGTAGAGACGAAATATGCATGTGGGTTCTGGGAGGAGCGGAGAGAGCGATGGCTTGTGGAGAAAGGACACTACAAGGTGCTGGTTGGGCGGGACAGTCAAGGACCATTTTTAGAAGGGCACTTCGATGTCGATAAGACTTTCTTTTGGGTGGGTTTATGAGAGGTTAAAAGAATACGCCGTATGGCGTATGGAGACGCAGCTCGTATCGAGGATGGGAGTCTAGGTTCAGTCATCTTGCTGATGCTATGGTTATGACATGTCAGGCCATAGACGGATCTGTAGAGGCTTAGAAGATAGATTTCATAGAGTCGGTGGTCGAGAAGTTCGCATCTTGCCTTTCTTTATGTGATTGATAGTAGCTGTTCCCTCTCGGGCCATAGCGACAGAGTTGATTCTGCATATCACTCAACCACGAGAATTTGCACGTGCCAGAACGCTAGAAGCATGCTCGGCAAGTCAACTTCTAGCGTCATATCAGTACCTCCAATTTTTCCACATCTGCCCACCACCACGTCCCAAACAACAATAGCTACAAACACCCTTCTTTTGGTGCTACAAAACATATCTAACGAACATCCCTTACTGCGCATACTTCTTATCCCTCCTCTCACAATCTTACAAATTCCCCAATCGCGAAACTAGAATTTCGGCAAAGCACCAAAGCAACTCCCTCTCCCTTCGCCACAAACCCCCCGAAAGACTGCCGAGTCTTTCGTAACCAGCAGTTCCTGATAATTTGAAAGAACTTCATCACTCTGGCGCCTCCAAGGCTATCTCCGAACACCACCTCCAAGTTGGCGGGGCCTCGCACTCTCCAGGTTCTCCTCATCCGACCTCTTTTGGGACCAAAATTCCGGGTCCTTTCTGGAGGCGTGCTTAGGCCGCCATAATTGGGCTTTAAGGTGTATTGTCGTACAATTCTTAAGTAAATGACATCAATAGATGAAACGTACCGAGAGATTAGAGGAAGAGAGGATATAGCTTGGAGATTGGAAAGTGTTTAGATTGGAGCCGGATTACGACTCTTTGGACTTGGTGTCTCGGCTTGCCCATTCAAAGCCAAACTAATTGGATCCGGCCAGCAATCGTTCCAAACTTCGACTCAATCACTTGGAAAAGCCATATAACTTCCATTATATCGTCAAAGATCGCTGCGATGGAATCTCCAAAGTCTGAAAGGTCCCAAACCAGGTTCAGTACTCCAGTCTCTGACCTTAACGACCATCGCCATCAGCCAATTTCGGTCCCTCGTATTGGCAGTATTGGCGATCGCAACCCAACTAATAATAGGAGGAATACGGCGACGAGTGTTACGAACATGGAGTCACCATCCATCACACAAGCAAGAGGAGAGTTTCTCGGGACAGAACCCGTTACCAAAGACTTTGAACATGCTATCGTCGATGACGAAACGAGCGGGAATGTGGAACATTTAGGAGAACGCCTCGGATCGAATAGCCCCGTCGTTGTTAGGCGCGGTACCGGTGGGCGGACTAAACCTCAGCTGAACAAGTCCCGGGGCTCTTCGCCTAGCTCTAGGTCGACGTCTCCAGCCAACTCCGTCGACGCCTTTGCCGATCCTCGGCGACGCGAACGGGCAAACACTGTCGGCAGTAAGGCCCCCTCTGACCCTGACGACGGTCTTCAGCGCACTATTTCCGGAGGAACCCACCGTCGGCGACCTGCATTCAGCAATGGAAGTGTTCTGGGCACTCGTGACGATGGTGCTTCTTACCACAACCCTGCCGAAGAAGATGTCTGCTTTCCTCAGGCCGAGGAAAACTGGAAGACCTATAAGATCGATTTCGAAGAATTGGACGAGTTTGTGGCTGAGAGCACAAGAGGCAGACCACCTGTCACAGGTGCGTGTCGACACAAGTTAAGCTTCAGCTCTCAGGGCAACAAGCCAAGGATTTTCAACATTCTCCGGAATGGTGGACCGGACATCCCCAAGATTGTGACTCAGTCTGCTAGCCCCGCAAGGACTGGTACTTGTAACTGCGCTAAAACCGAGTGCGCCGTAAATGATAGCGATTCGATCCTCAACGAGAAGAACCACGATCCGCTAGGGGCCAATGGGCCTCAGGAGCGGCGACCAAGCGTCTTCGAAGCTAGCCGTTACAGCTTCTTTTCGTCGGAATTGGAGCAGACGATCCATGCAATGGATTTCGGAGATCTTCTGGGAGCAGGCGAGACCTTTCGGGACCTCTTCGAGCTACCCGCTGATGGCGGTTGCTGGTGGCTTGATGCCTTGAACCCCACAGAGGATGAATTGCACGCTTTTCAACGAGCCTTTGGCATCCATCCCCTCACGTACGTGTTTTCGGAGTCATTTCCTCTCCTTTCCAAGCCTTGTTCCGAGTTTCCAGACATTTTTGGGGAGCATATCAAGCTTCCTTTGCCGTTTGTTTCCTACGATTCATCATGAAACTCGGTTCACAGCCCAACAAGGCAATGCTAACTCCGAAATAGCACCGAGGATATCATCACCCAAGAAGCCCGCGAGAAAGTCGAGCTGTTCAAACAGTACTACTTTGTCTGCTTCAAATCCTTCTTTCAGATGGACAAAAACAGCGAAGACTACATGGAGCCAGTCAACGTCTACATGGTCGTCTTCCGCGAAGGCATCCTCACTTTCACCTACACGCAGTCGCCCCACGCCGCAAACGTACGCAAACGCATCGGGAAGCTAAGAGACTACATGGCCCTGACGGCCGACTGGATCTGTTATGCCATGATTGACAATATCGTCGACACTTTTGGCCCTGTCATCACGAGCATCGAAATCGAAACCGACGTCATCGAAGACCAAGTCTTTGTCGCCCGCACCGACGACTTCACTCCGCTCCTCCGCCAAATCGGCGAGTGCCGCAAGAAAGTCATGTCCCTCATGCGCCTCCTCGGCGGAAAAGCCGACGTCATCAAAGGCTTCGCCAAACGCTGCAACGACCAGTATTCCGTCACCCCCCGCGGCGAAATCGGGCTCTACCTCGGCGACATCCAAGACCACGTTGTGACCATGATGTCCAACCTCGGCCACTTTGAGAAAATGCTGTCCCGCAGCCATAGCAACTACCTCGCCCAACTGAGCATGGATAACATTGCCCAGGGCAACCGCGCGAATAAAGTGTTGAGCAAGATCACGCTGCTGGCGAGTATACTGGTGCCGTTGAATTTGATATGTGGGCTGTTTGGCATGAATGTGCCGGTTCCGGGGAGAAGCTCGGAGGGGTTGGGGTGGTTCTTTGGGATTATTGGGGTTATTGCTGCGTTGGTGGTGGCGAGTTTGGTTGCGGCAAGGAGGGCGAGGTTTATTTAAGTCGGGGTGTGATTGAGAGAGCGGAGTGGAGGTTTGACGTTTGATTGATAACCTGTTGATATTTGTTTAGCGTGTCAATCGCATGGGATTTTTTTTGGATTTTTTGGGTGGGGGGGGCGGACACGGTGCTCGGGAATAGATGAGCTTTACACACATGGCGATGAGGGTGAGGTTGGTGGGTTAAAGTATCAGACGAGGTTTTGCGGACATGCCAATAAAGAAATAAAAATGCAAAGGCCCTTCCCCCCCCCAAAACAATCCTCCTCTCATTGCTTTCGCAAGCCCGAACGAAGAAGAAGAAACCAAAGTTCTAAGGCATCAGCCACACTCACACCCACATTCTATCTCCACCCATAGATAGCCCATACCCCTTTAGCATACCCACCCACCACTACCCACCGCTCCCCCCCACACCCCACCATCCCCTCCCTCACCCCACTACCCCCCCTTCCTTCACCCCCCCTTCCAAACATCCTCTCCCCATTCCATCTCCCTCCCCCCCCCGTCCTTCCTCACACCCACAAGCTCACACCCACAACAATGCAGGTACAGAAACAGAAGAAGAAGAAGAAGGCAGAAAACGGAGGGGGGGGGAGGGGATGAAGCAGAAAGCTCCACGAGTAAAATCCCAAACCACAGAGACGACGAGGAGTAGTACATAGTAGGACTCACAACACGCGACGAAAGGAAATGGAGAACAGCTATGTATGTAGATAAGATAGTCAAAAGAAGAAGAAGAAAAAAAGAAAAAAAGAAAAAAAGCCTTTTGAATGAATAAAAAGACAACACCGTCCGTCCTCTTTCAGAAGAACATGCTCTAGCTATCCATCCATCCACAACACGATCGATCAAAAATTCTTCGAATGAATCCATCACAACGCACCCCCTTTTCCCCCGCACAAAAACGACCAAGTACATAAACTTGAATCTCAAAAACCCTCACTCTACAGTAGTCCTCCCCCGCCCTCTAGCATGCATGGCTTTTACATTTACCGCCGCCACTACCCCTCCCTCCATCCCTCCCTCCCTCCCACCACCATAGCCCAAAAGCAAGGTTTTTTAACGCTCTCTGCCAGTGCAAAAAACCCCAAAAATCCCACTCGTAGTAAGCACATGCTATCTTCTTCCCTTCTCTTTTCTTGGGCCCCACCTATGTAGCAACCAGCCAGCCAGCCAGCCAGCCAGCCAGCAACCCACTCGGTCGAAAATCCATCCATGGCACACCAAACCTTCCCTGAAGCGTCCTGCCTCTCAGAAAATCCCCGCTTCCTTCCCTTCCCTGCCCGAGGGGGAGGGGGGGAGTAAGGATGGGGACGGTAGATGGGTCTGCGGCTCGTATATGTGTGTGGGATAGTCCGGGAAGTAGGGAAGTAGGGGAGTCAAAGGACTCGGGGGGGGGGGGGGGGTTCGGAGTTTTGGGGATGCGATGTGTGTGAAGAAGAAAGGTTTTTTTGGGTTGGGATGATGGGGGGTTGTGCTGGATGTGGGATTAGAAGGGAGAGGGGGGGGGAGTGGGGAGGAAGGTGGGGGAGGAAGGGGTGGAGAAGTGAGATGGTGAAGGAGGGGTTGGAGGGGGGTTGATGTAGTTCGCGAGAGAATGATGGGGAGGTTATGGGTATTGGAAGGGATTGGCCAGTATCGAGGCTTCTGTATCGTTTTCCCAGTCTTCGAAATGAATAATCACCTGTTTCTCAATATCCACAGCACCCCCCCCACCCACAGTCCCCCGCCACTCCAACCTCTCCCCCTCACAAAACCCCCTTCGTACTCCCCACCTCGCCCTCCTTCCCCCCCACCCGCTCACACGCCATCCGACACGCCCCCGCCACAGCCTTGAACGCGCTCTCACACCGATGGTGATCATTCTCCCCCCTCAAACAATCCACATGCAGCGTCACCCCCGCCGCCTGAGCCCAACTGCCCAGCCCATGATGTATCATCTGCGTGCTCAAGCCCCCTATGCTTGGGTGCAGGAAACCCAGGGTGCCGGGGGCAGTGGGCGAGGAGCCGACGAAGAAGGGGCGGGAGGAGATGTCGAGGACGGCGCGCGAGAGGGCTTCGTCGAGGGGGGCGTAGGCGTGGCCGAAGCGGGTGAGGGCGGTGCGGGGGCCGAGGGCGGTGGTGAAGGCGGTGCCAAGGGCGAGGAGGGTGTCTTCGGTTGTGTGGTGGTCGTCGACTATTTTGGCAAGGGGGGGTTAGTGGGGTTGGAGAGGGTGGGGGAAGTGGAGAGAGAGGGAAGCAAGGAAGAGATGTCCAGCTAGTCAACCGAGAAGACAGTGTTCTAACGAAAAAATACAACAGGATAAACTCTGGTTCACAAAATTTAATCATAGATTCATTCCCACTCACTGTACAAATCCCCCCTCACCCTAACCCTCAAACTCCACCCCGCATGCTTCGCCCACGCATGCAACATGTGATCCAAAAACCCGATTCCCGTCCATATCCAAATCTGCTGCGAATTCGTCATCTGCGAGGCATGCTGTTTTGAGTCCTGGGATGGGATATTCGAGGCTTTGGCCGAGATATTCAAGGCTTTGGCCGACGCGTTCGACTGCTGAGCCGAGACGTTCTTGGAGCCTTGAGCCGAGTTGCTGGAGTCCTGGCTGTCGTCGTCATCATCATCGGGGAATTCGTCCGTGGCGGGGAGGAGGTCGAGGGGCCCGCCGTCGAGGGAGAGGGAGAGCTGGATTTTGGTTTCGTTGGTGTTGCGGGTGATGGAGGCGGTGCGGCGGGGGAAGGCGGTGCTCATTATTGTAGGAGGTATAGAGTGTGTGGGCGGTGGGGAGAGGAACAAAATGGAGCGTGCCGGAATTGGAGAGGATTCCTCTAAGAGGTTGCTGGTTAGATCATTCGTTCGTAGAAATTTTTGGGAAAGTTTTTAGTCCATTGTTAATACTTGTTCAATTACCTCAACCGAATGATTCTGTAGCAGTTGCATGATTCATAGGAAACAAAGGGTAGTATCTAATATTGTACACAAGAATTAAAGTGGTATATGGAACAAGATCCTCCGCCAAGTTGACTTGCAACCAGCAGATTCAATCACCCTAAGAACCCCCAAATATATACACCTTCCAATGCCTGAGTTCGTGGACCGAGATAGAGACGCCAGATCCCCCAATGGTATTCCCTAATCGAACAACACCAAACATTCCCGAAAGATGGGCGACACACCCGGTTGCAATCAAAACCTCCGCTCCACAAGCTCGTAGTCCCTTTTTACATTCCTCCTCCATGACATTGCCATCCATCCTCTTCCCCCAATTACTCTGCGTTGCCCGAGAAGTAGTACTCTTCCCCAGACCCACCACATCCCCAAAGCCACAACACCTGCAAGGAGGAACCCGGCAACGGTCAATTGCATCCAATGCGCGCCCAACCAAAAAATGAAGCGAGCGTCCTTGCCGTGCCAGCTGTTGCCCAAATGATGGCTGAAGAAACTCCAAGGCTGCTTGTTGTATTCGTCTGGCATGAGAATGCGAAGTCTTCCCCCGTTGATGTTGGAGCCAGAGGCCATGTACTTTTTCCAGATAACGCTGAGGAAGAGAGGGCCAGTACTGGACATGACGGTTATGTAGGGGAGTCCCCAATTCGTGTCGTAATCCTTGAGAGACTCAATGACGAAGAGGAAAAAGGGGTGACCAGGGACGGCGCCCATAGCGTCGTTGGAGATGCCTGTAGGATTGGTCTTTCGCGCCCAGGATGGATAGGACAGAAGGGGGTCGAGACGTCGCTGACAGCCCTACCAAAGTCAGCAAAACTTTGATTTTATAAAGCGGACTTTAGGGGTCTTACATCGTCCAAATCTATGTAGACACCACCAAAATGGGCAAGGACAAAGTATCTTATAGCATCTGCGCGCTGGATGGGCTCGGAGTAGTTGTCGAAAGTATTGAGGAACCAGGGGTATTCCGTTGCTATTAGCTCGCGTGACATGGCGTCTGTCCAAAGCTGTAGGTACTATATTAGCTTCATGCCTCCAAAGCGATACAATTCAAAGGAAAGCATACCTTGTACTCATAGTCCTCATGCAGCTCTATGCAGCTCTGTCGAGCCTCCCTCCATATTTCGGGTATGGTTTCGTTGATGTAGGTTTGGTGTATTATTTTGGGTATTAATTGAGGCATGTTCGCAATCGACGGGGAATTTGGCGCTGGAACCTCGACGCTGTGGATCGCATCGGCAGAAGCATCTTCGACTAGGAGAGTGAGGAGGGTCGAAACTTGGTAGACTAGGAAGGCGATAATGGAGAGGTTGATGGTAAGGAAAATCGCGAGGCCACGACGCATGGCTGCCAGATTCTATAGGGTGGGTATAAAGTGTCGTAAAGTCCTGGCGATCGTTTGCGAAGAGAGAGAAGAGAAGATGGAGCTGGTTGGTAGGGAGAGGAGTACCCCAAAGGGCAAGTAAATGTTATCGACCGAGGTAGAGCAGCATGTAAGTCGTACAGGAGTAGCAATGTTCTTGAACAAAAGGTATACTTCGATTGAAGTACAAGGTAGGTAGGTAAAAGGTATTGAAAGGTATTATATGAAGGGCACGGTGAATGGGAGGTCTAATGAGTGTGGGGGGGCTTTGATCTTGAGCCGTTGCGACTGCACTTACTTTTTGCTGTGGCACAAGAAGGGAGCCCCCAGACTATCGCTTCAACAGGACTAGTTGAAAAGGGTAAAGATGACGCTACCTTAGATCGGTACGCGCCTCGACTGCGGTGGCGCCGGTGAGATGATGAGATCATGAGATCCCACCTCACCGAGAACGCGCAATCAATCTCAATCAAGCTCCTGTTGCGAATCCTTTGAGGCGGTGAGATGGATATTGTGCTGTTACTATTTTATATGTACAATGATCAGTATGTGTACCCAAACTTAGGATCCTTCATCACATGTTGCTCGGGTTGTCGGAGGGGAGTCATGGCATTCTTAAGGCTACTCTATCTCTCCTTGCATTTTCTTGTCACTCCAGACTGATTCATGGCAGGGAAGCTCACCGTCGTGTACTCTAGTGTTATCAGACTCAGAAGATTTCGAATCGGCTGGACAAGACGAACAAGTTGCAGCAATAGCGACTCATCCACGTTTTGAGTTTTCTAATTGTCCTTGTCGCACATGCTTCGCAACTGAACCTGGGTTAATAGTCATACACTCTATCACTGTTTGTCAGATCGACTATCAGAACAAGTGACGTTTTCGTCAACGTTGGTTCATCTCATAGGCTCATTTTCTTGGTACACATACTTTACGATTAAGCTCGACTTGATCAATATATTGTTTTCAAGTAATTAATGAAATTAAACGCCGATTTGGATAGGTTGAAGCGGGATATGTGATTACTCGCAACCAAATGGCAAACCCAATCTGTAGAAAGCGCTACTGTAGTAAAGCGGTTTGAAAAGAGCTGAATCAGCCTGGCATTACTTGGATTACGTGAATCTCGCCGTCCCGAAGCATCGAGTTGAAGCAGAGACCATCCAACTGGCAGAACAAGTCATTGGAGCTTGTCCAGTGTTGAAACTGCGTCACAAACTAGCAGCATATCCACTGAATGGTGCGGATATGTTGAAAAGTTCGACCTTGGCAGGCCAAGGACAGGAACGACACCTTGTCCCTCTGTTTACTCCAAGAAAGATGGTTCAACGCCTCAACGACATGATGTACTGAATGAGAGGAGAGATCAGTCTTCGGCTTTCCGACTGACAAGAGATCAAGAAGGCGAAAGTTTTATGCGTGTCGGATGGGTGTATGAGCTCATTAGCCGGTCCGGTCAGCTTAGGAGCGAATCCGATTCGTGGGGGGGAGATAGCGTTGAAGACGACGAATTGCGACTTAAGAAAGACATCATCGAAGACGAAGAAGTCGGCGTCAATATTGGCCTGAAGGGCACCGAAGCAGTTGATTCCGCGACGATCGATTGATGTGAATTTGAGATATAAGTCAGGAACAATAGCTTTGTAGCTTCCGATGCCGAGGGTAAGACTTGAGAGTTCAGCTGAGCACTTGAAGATGTATTCGCCCTCTGCCGAGTTGTACGAGGTTCCTGGAACTTTTGCATAGTATGCGAAGACAATCACATCAGGAAGAAACAGTACGATGACTCCCGTATCAGCTATAGTATTGATCGAACGATTCTGAAAGGTGTCGGATCCGACAGCGTAGCCATTACTAGTGAATTTTCATAAGCTCTTGCTGGTTCTCACTGGCACATAGACAATTAGACCGATATACTAGATGAAATTGATCTTTCCAAAATCGTAGCTTCCGGGCGCATCACGTTTCAAGTCTACGATAAAGACAGGGACAGATAGGCTCGTCTTCAAATTGGAGAAAAATGTCTTTTGGGACTTGGGGCTCACTGTCAAGTATCAGTCAGCTGTCTTGCATCTACACTCTAACAAATTCGTGGCAGAAAGGAATCCGTGTTTTTTACCTTCGTTTCCGGAGTCAAAACCTAGGCCAAAGACACCGTCACTATTCATATCTTCCTGAAATCTATCGCTGACCGACTCGGCGAGCTCGACTGACTGAGTGGCCACGGTCGTCGCGCCTACTGTGACCTGATCAGTGTAGACAATGCCCTTTGCGTTACTACCATCACCGTAAGTTATATTCCAATCGTAGCCGCTTAAAATTTTCGATGTCGTCGACTTTGAAGCATTGTAGACTCTATGACCTGTTTGATTCGACTCCGGCAGCTCTGTTGAGAGAATAAAACTGGCCAAATGTTAGCATTCGACATGTCGAATCGATACTGGTAAAGAGCTTTCCGAATGTGCTCGGAACGACAAATATACACTTACAGATCTGCTGAGCCAGTGTCAAATTGCAGGTTCAAAGTCTGCCCTCCAATAACCACAGGGGTAAGAAATCCATCGTCATCCTCTGTTAGAGTCGCGATGACTATGCCATCCTTACCAGCCACGGCAGCTTCCACATCAGCTGGTGCGGCCTTACCGTACCTGGCATATGTTTTGGCTATCTGTGCCGGTCCTGATAGGATGAACGGCTTCGGTGTTGTCTGGTGCACAGTGAAGCTCTTCTGGTCGGCACAGACCTCGATAGGTGAAGATATTACGCTGGACTAGAATATGGAGGCCCCTCCAAGGTATTGCATAGAACGCATGGTGAGGTCTTCTGAGATCCTATGCAAGGAGTTTTTATACGACGAGGAAAACGTGACGTACAGATGTTGATACGGAGGGGCAATGGAACGCTATATATGAAAATGGAGAGTCTCTGCCACGCCGAGAGATCGGTCTATTTCTCATGTCAAAGCGACTGATCTCAAAAGAAAACCCAGATTTCCCCGACGGGATATGTGCAGAGGTACATCACTGCATATGCTTCTTGGCGTTAGCGCTCCAGTTGTCTTTCTAGCCACAAAATAAACAACTCTCAAGAGTAAGAGTGGCGCTGCTGAACAAGATTGATAGCCTTTGACAAGGAGGGACTGGGATAGAACATCTCTAAGCCATCACGACCAGGTCCATGGACTTTATGTTCTCACAATCTCGAAAGTCGAGCACGGCCACTCCTCGAGGTCTTTTGTATGCTTTGACAAACTCTTGGTTTGACTGGTCCATAGCCACCCTGTGCCATGCATGCATGAGGCAGCCCTCCACTGTGATTAGAAGGTGAGGAAGGATCCCGGTTGAAATTTCTCGAGGACCACAGTGGTACTTCCATAGGGCTTTCAAAATGTGGTCCTTTACCTGGACAGTTTAGGGTGGGGCCGGCAACGCTTGCCTCTGGCATCATATGGCTAGATATATTTATCGGACGTTATTTACCAATGTCCACTATGGTGGCTGCTTTGCTGAGTTCATGGCCTGAATGATGACCATGGACTTCTCGGAGTCCAAGATAGTAGTGGTGTTGATGAGGCCGTGGGCGACGTCGGTTAGTAGGCTGGCGGAGAGGAAATCAACCCTTTTCACTTACAATAGAAGTGAGGTGCGACTGCATCTTGATTAGAAAAGCGTCATGTGAAAGCTCACCTTGGGAGTCTATACGCAGTATAGGATTATATTATACAAACGATCTAAAGTACGCATATTTAGCGGACCATCGCTGTGAACTAGTAAAAGGCTACATCTATGGATACAATGCTCACACAGCCATCACGGGTTCGCCACCGCTGAGCCACGCCCATGAATCATCACGTCCATGATATCCTAGACCCTCACTTGCTGTTCACGCATATCAAATGCGCAATTCCTGACCCATCGTCAAAGCTCCTTCGAGATCCTCGCCATCGTCGTAGTCAATCAAGCGCTCGTTCGGCGGCCGGCCACCAATATTCCCTTCAAGCCCATTCACATTGTTTCCCGCGTGGTTTCCAAGCTGTAAGTCGGCTTCGCATGTAGGTGTTGTATCCATGGCGAGATTTCTGATGGCTGTCGCTAAACTTTCCGCAGACACGGGCCGGTCTTGCTCTGTAAGTAGATCTATGTCAAGCGAATTGATAGGCAGCCCTCGAGCGATTTTTTGATTCCTTGCTAGGTAAACTTGTAATCTCGCCACTTCCCGATCCCATTGCTGCGAGAGGCTTGCAACTGCTGCCTTGGCCTCCTTCTCCGTTGCGTAACCCTGCACCGGTGTCTGTTTCTCGGTTGAGCGACTTGAGAACGATCTTTGACCTGTCATAGCTGCCCCAAGAGTTCTTCTCATGGTGGATTTTGTCGACATACTCGTACCCCACGAGGGAGTTTCATGCAAACTATCCAACTCTTGGCTGATCTTCTTCATGGACCAAACTCGGTCATTATGCATGTCCGGCAAATATAGCAAGGTGGTATTGTGCTCAAGGCTGTTCACGAGTACAGTGAACGCTTGAAGATTGATCTCATTGTTCTCGCAGTGCACCTCGCGGATCGATGTATTCGTTTCCAGTACCGATGCTAGGGTATTTGCACCTGGAAGGCTGAGCTGTTGATGCTCAATGCGGAGGACCTGGAGAGATTTATTCTCTTTGAGGCCAGTCAAGGCATGATTCAATCCAATACCAAAATTGGCGACTTCAAGATGTGCCTGTTCGCCCGACAGATTGATCTCCTCAAGAGTGTTGTTCTCAGCAAACATTACCCGCAACGCCTCACATGTGTCATCGCATGCGTTGTAGGGCAAGTTGGTTTTGGATATATCCAAGGACTTGAGCACAGTATTTGTTGTTACTCCCTCAACAAGCCTCTGAAAGTATTTCTCCTTATGATACTCAATCATCTGCATTGTCATATGCGTTGGCGTCGCAGAATTTCCAACGTCTTCCGCAAGCCTCTCGTGATCCTGCTGAAGCCTATTTTCATTAGCATACAGATGCAGATTCCGGGCATGGCCTGGCCTATTCATCGCACGAAGAAGAAGAGCTAGATTCCCACCGGTCAGCTGGGTTTGGTTAAGCCGCAATTCTCGAAGGGTGTCCGACTGTGAGCTTCTCAGATAGGTCGCTATTGCTTCTACTGTCGCCTCATTGAGAGTCGTCCGACTCAGTTCAAGTTCCTCAAGTTTCCATGCAAGTAAAGTCTCTCCAGCGACAAGGGGTTCTGTTCCAGATGTTCGATACATATTGGACAGATTGAGCTTCCGTATGTAGCCAAAATTGCCCAGCTGTACGCGTAATGTCGTCGGATTTAGTCGTGCCATGTTTCCAGAAAGATCGATTGACTCCATCGTGGACTCTTGATGCATAAGAGCTTGAAGGACAGTATTCATAGATTGGTCCACCAAGCCACAACTTGCCAAATCTACTGCCCGGAAATGGCACGACTTCTGGATGGCAGCAGCATATAAGAAATCGATATCAACGTCAGCGAGCATTATACCATTTAGTACAATCCAGTCAACATTTGTAAGTTGCTTTGTGCACAGCGGGAAAAGCGCTTCGCAAATGCCACATCCTTCATCTCTTCCGCTATCATGGTCTTTTGGCTTCCTGGTCAGAGAATAGGCAAAGTCCAGTCGCCGTAATCTCTTACTCTTCAATGCCAAAGCCTGCACTTCTTGAATAATTAGCCATGAATTTTCTTGCATTGGTATGTTGAGTGGCTCCCCAGATCTTGTAGTCCAAGGTACATGGTCCTGACCTTGCGTATCACGTACACCGTGTAAGACGTCCAACTTGACATTGCGGAAAGATATGGAGACAAATGTTTCGTTGTAGCGTAGCGCTCGCATAATGGCTAAGAGCTCTAACACAGTATACCTAGGCCGTCGTATATCATTTGGAGGAAGTAGCATGAACATTGGGGCATCTTCACAATGGTGATTAACCGTATACCGAACCCTCGAGGTGTCTAGTTCATAGGCAGAACAGTAGGCTGTCAATGTTCGATCGAAACTATGATAATCGTCTTCTTCTCCCGGGACAGATAGAAGCTCGTCATCAAGACTCTGAGGAACATTCCAGGTAAATGGCTGCTCAAGCCATTCAGGTCGAAGCCAATCAGCAGCCTGTCGGACCCAGAGCGCTAGGTCGTTGACAGACGAGGACGCCAAATACAGAACTGTTGGCTGTCGGAAGGGAATCCGAAAACTGAGTTGGAAGGTGTCATCAAAAGACTGCACATTCAAAGAGGTTAATGTGGTAATGCCGTGCGAACCTCCGTTCAAATCTGATAGCGACGTGCTTGATGCTGTTTTTGTAGACCTAGGTAAAGGAACAATGTGGATCTTGTAAACTCCGATAGCCACGATACAAATATTTGACATCAATTTTGACAAATCATCAGAAGATGATCGTCCGCCAGTTTTCGAAGCTCGTTGGACGACTTTGAACATCTGAAATCGGTTTGGATCGTAGTCGCGTGCGTGCTCCAATACTCGTGCGGTGTACTCAATCATGCCTGGGCTGAACTCCAAAGGGTCAGTCAGACGCGCTTTGGTCGCGGCGGCTCGGATGGTGGACATCCAAAGTTCGGATTCCCTTGGGTCATCATGTTGTATTGTCATTGCTGAAGGGTGATTCTCGTCTAGATGGGCAATTTCAACGCTAAACCATGGTTTTCCATCATCGAGCTTATAGACAGCAACAACTTGGTTCAGCGGAATGCTGTGGAAATTTTCGGACGGGGTAGATGATTGCAGCTCATGTAAAGACCCGCTTGAGCTCATCCGTGAATGTCTTATCGCATTGGCTCTTCCAAGTGAAGCAGGGATGCTTGGGAATGTCTCCGATGCTCTGTCGTCAAGATGCTGTCAGTTAAAGACTTAGAGGCGGTTGGAAAAAACTGGAACATGGCTGTACGGGATCAATGCAGGACTAGGGCATGTGAAGAAACGAACAGATAGTAGACAAGCCCAGATAGAAAGGTTTTCGAAGGCATAGAGTGATAGGAGGATATAGGGGTACGAAAGAAAAGAAAAGACGTGTAGACGTTACGGACCAATCGTAGAACCGTGATGCTCAGAGACAGAATTTATATAGAGTGACCTTTGAGATAGCGCCAGTGACACGACAGCAAAGACACCACTGAGGGAGTAGGAAGAGAATGAGTCTGCTACCTACCGGGCCTGATTCTTGAACCGCACCAAGTGTGTCTCCGTAAGGACAAGATATATGTTTCTCTTTCTGAACATGTTGCTCTGCAGCTGGACGTCTCCATGATGAAGGACCGTCTGACTAGACGGGTGAACCGCCCCGAGGCTGGGCGAGTGTACGGAAGTAGGCGTAGAGCTAGTGCGAGTGAGGTCGTCGTTGTCGTCGTTGACCGAGTGCAGGGAGCGGAACGAGCCAAAGATACTCGAAGGGCGGCCGGATCTCTGCAAGCTATGCGGTCTGGACTTATGGGAGAAGAAGCGATCAATGCTGCTCTTCGAACTGGTTCGCTCGAGCGGCGGGTTCGAGTGGGTTGAGGTAGGACTGGAGGATGGTTCTGAAGTGAAGAAGGACGCAGGGCGGCGTTTCTTGAGGTTCGCGGAACTTGGTACTGGTGGGTCGTCATCGTTGATCGGTGTGAGAGCTTTCATTGGAGGCCGGAATATGCTCAAGCTCTTCCGTCGTCGTCGTTCCGACATTGTGCTGTAATCCGCAAGAGTTGCTCAGACAGTGTGTGAAAATAGAGGAAGAAGAAGACGAAGAAGAAGAAGAAGAAGATGAAAGATCATGACGAGACGTCCGGATTTTAATCTGTCGACGCCAGCTCGACACGTCAATTAAGCGTTGTTATACCTATACTCTTTAAGGTTGAAGAAGTCGCGAAGAGACGCAGAATGCCACCTGGGACTAATCTGGTCTTTGCGCAATGGGCGTGATTGGGAGCAGCTTCCATCTGATTTGACAGGGACAAAATTGATATTGCAGGTACTCTCAGGACTTCTAGTGCCTACGGAGATGCACGACAAGCATTAGAGAGCTAGAGAGAGGCTTAGATGCTCGTAAATCCAACGTTCGCCCGCAGAAGCGTGCATGCAATCCTTGCTCACCCGGTCGCCCTTTGTTCCGAACCAGTTTTCCATCCAGAAGCCAATTCCTCAATTCCCATGTCCCATGCCCTCGGATCACTCGTTTACCGGCGTCTCGATATATTGATCCTATTTTAAACACTTCCGGCAGGTACTGTGGTCACCGTACACGGCGTTGACGATTAGTAGCACATCATGTGAGCAGAAAGGGTGAGGCAACACACAACTACAAGCATGCCAAGCGTATCGGACTTGTAGGCTCTTGCCACTCTTTGCTGCTTGAAGACCCTGATCTCCAACACCCAAAGGGGAGAGTCAACTCTACCACTCAAAACGCCAATCTTGAAGTTATACTCAATCATTCACATGCCGCCGCTATCTAAGTACCACCTGGGTGTTCAGCCCGCTGAGTCATAACCATGGCTTCTGCCAAGATAAACTCAGGCTCACCCGGGATGTGAATCAGTGATATCAGGCTAGATCTTTCGAAAAGGTGCCTTCTTCCCATCAGTACCTTGCACAGTGTGACGCTCCGACAGAGAACAATCACATCTTTCAAGACCTGGAGGCTGCAAAGCGAATCATCAATGCGAGATCCATTGCATGCTCAGTCTGCGTCGAAGTGGGTTAGATAGTCTTGAAGAGGCTGGTGTTGGGTAGAGGTCCACCAAGTTCCCAAAGTAGATTCTCAGGTAAGGTGGACATGACGAATCTTGCACCTAAATCTAATGATCATCTAAAGCACGCTGCCTCCTACAATATCACCGTTGCACCTTGAGCTAAGCAAAATGCCTCGACCGCCGAAACCTCGAAAGCCCAAACAGCAGCATCGGCAGCAGCAATCCCCTTTCCTCAACCTTCCCCCCGAAGTTAGAAATACAATCTACCGCCACGTCCTCATCAACCCGTCGCCCATCGACCTATGGCCTCACCTCCTCCACACCGACCTAACCGGCAACCTGGAATGGGAAGCCCGCATCTCAACCTGGTCGGAAAAGAGTCCCCTAGAGAATCTTCCCTTCAAAACCCGCAATCAAGCCAGCCTCACCTATGTCCGTAAAGAGATGGCCACCGGACTGCTAGGGACATGCCAGCAGGTGTACAATGAGGCAGCTATGTATTTCTGGGCCGACAACTTTTTCCGTTTTCCTGGCAGAAGCGGCTGGCAAGGCCTGCTGCGTTTTTTTCTGACGATAGGGCCAGTAGCCAGAGCACGTATACGGCGTTTGGATGTTCATGCTCCGATCTACATGCGCTGGCCGGACAAGAATGGCGATGAGAGAGATCTTAACGGACGCTCGAAGAATTTTCCAAAGATGCATATGGACAAGATCTCTCCTGAAGGGCATCTTGACCGAGTAGCTATACAACGCGTATGCGCTATCTTGGCACAGGACAGAACGCTTGAGGAAATGAATTTTATAATTCCAGCCGACTTTCGAAATGGTGATGATACTGAGTATGGTGGCTATATTGAAGATCACGATATGGGAGCCGACTCCTATGAGCGCCTGCGGAAACTCTCGACGCTTGATTTTTTGAAGAAGACGGTCGTGGTGGAGGAAGGTGGATACTTGGCTGTGGAAAGAGGGCCCGAGCAGATCATGGATCAGGGGTGGGATTTGGTGTGTTTGCCAGGGAGCGCTATCTATGAGGAAAAGGAAGGGAACGCGTCGAACATCTATGAGAAACATGAAGTCACTGAGACGAGAACGTGGAGGTCTCCAGCGAGGCAGTGGGACTACCTTCTCGGTGTGAATACATTATTTCAGGACTCCGAGAAAATGGACCAACATGCAAATGGAGGCAGACACACCAAGCCATCCCCGACACTGTGGAGGGACTTGAAAGGGTTCGGAGAGTGCAATTTCATCGTTCACGACGGCGCTATCCGGCCTTTGATAATATGGGCGCCCTCACGCCAGGAATGGGACTACCTATTGGGAGTATCACAGCTGTTTCAAGAAGACGTGAGAGTTGCTGAAATTTCTAAGAAAGAGAGACGGAAGAAAGGGGCAAGGAAATTGAGGGCGCAAAAGGAGTCGGTGGGGTACCGAGTTAAGTGTGAGGAAGGCTCGACGTTGAGGTTGAAGGGCTGAATGTGTAGAGGGAAAGAGATGAAGAAGAGGCTCAGAAAATGACACTGAAGCCAACAGACCGCAGGACTACCCAGGGAAAGGCCCCATAGAAGAATTCTATAAAAAGTATTTGCACACATAGCACAAGCACATCCCACCATTTCCCCCAACAACAAACACCTCCACCACAGATATCCCACCAACACCCGATCGAAACAGCCACCAAAATATTAGATACCCCCTTAGCTACTGCGATTTACGCAGACTTCCATTCAAATTACCTTTCTAACACACTGAAATACGTCCTTCTCCGGACCGCCTCCCTATGCCCGTCCCTGAATACCAAGAACAAGCAACTCGCTCGCTTCCGCCATTCCCATCTCGCTTCTTCTTCCCCTCACGTCTATCTTTCCCCCCATCCCATCCCATCCCATCTACCCTTCCTTCCTCCCCGTCCGTCCTCTCCGTATCCCTTGTCTTCATGCTCCTCTCTCTCTGCAACGCCCCTCCAATTTCCTTTGCGTCAACTGACGCAATCAAAACCGTAGCTACCAGCGCCACGTCGCGGGCTAGGGAGGAGGCGAGTGAAGTGAGGTCGGGGTTTTTTTTGGGGCTGGGTTAGATGGGGGGGGTTGGGACGGGAAAAGAAGCGGGGAGGCGGGAGGTATGTAGGAGTAGCTACTGTAGGGAGGAAGATGTGAGCGATCTAGCATACGAAGCTGCAAGTTTCTTCCAAACCAATAATAATAACTTCACCCCTATCCCACTCCCTCTTCTCACCTCAATCCCCCGCACCTCTTCCCCTTATTTCCTCTGTCCCCCAGCCCCCGCCCCCCTCCTTTATATCAGAAGTCGCGGTCTCAGTCAGACTATCTTATCTTTGGTTAGTTTTGATAACGTGGCTGCGGGAATAAGGGGGTTTGAAAAGGGGGAAAGGGGGGGAGGGGGGGTTGGAGGTAGAGGTTGTGGGGTTTGCAGAGAGCGGGTGGGATAAGGTAGTTAAGGTAGGTGAGTGACGGGATGAGCGGGTGAGCGGGTACATAGTAGGGAAGTAATGGAATACATCCAAAGCGTCTTGCGAACTTGCCGGCAGGTGTGGGTAAGAGTGCGTGATAGGACTGCTGTTGGAAGAAGACGCTGGATCAAGAAGCGGGAAAACTGTAAGCTTTATCGGGCTTCAATGGTTGAGAGCTGTGGGTTGTTGTTTGTTTTTTTTCTCTGGGGGGCAGGAAGAACGGTGGTGGGTATGGATTGGAAACTGTAGTATAAGATGCGTAATTGGAAGTGGATTCTTGGGGTTTATTATGGAGACGATGGGGAGATGGGGAGATGGCGGCGGGTGGTGGGGGAGATCGGATAGCTTGCTGGATTAAGGGCACTTTTTGGTTTGGATAGGGGATGGAGTATGGAGGGAATATCATGAAAGGTGACGGCGAGTTGGGTGGGAATATTACATTCAACGATTTGGAGATTTCGGGCATTTGGGTCGGAGATTGTGCTATTGACGCGGTAGGAAGAGGGATGGGAGAACTAACATGAGGGGCTTGGAGAGTAACCTCCTTTGATGTTTTGGAGATTCTCTGTATAAGGTTGTGCTATGCATGCGATGGGAACAGAAACTTAAGGACCAAAGGGATGCTAGGGTGATCATATTTTTATGTACGTAGGCTTTAGTATCGAACATTCAACATTCAATCAACGTGCTTACCTTTAGAACCAAAAAGCTCGATTTGGTGTCCTCATCCGAGTTAGCACAAAATACTTGCCCCCTTTCAAAAATTTGGAATCGATTCCGCACGGGTGTTTGGAACCGGTTTTCGACTGAGATTTTCAATCGATTCCCGACTGAAGTCCGAAACCGACTTCTGACTCTCTTTTGGAATAGATTCGCGATTGAAGTCCGAAACCGACTCCTGACCCTCTTCGAGTATGCTACTAAACCTCTCCCCCCTATAATCTGGATGATAATGCTCCGTATACGGCCCCTTGTAGTTCGGATCAGTCCTCGGATCATTCAAGTACCATGGTTCCCCACGGATCAACCCAAACGACATCGTCCTCAACCGCTTGCGTATCCTATGTTCCTTCTTGTCTTCAACACAGTCTATGCATTCCATTGGGAGAGGCTGCTCGATCTGGGATTCCTCAATGTCAATGAACATTTTGCACCATTGGCCGGGGAGTCGATCGCAGCGGTGGTAGTCGCGAGAGGTGTGGCCGCAGGAGAATGTTGCGAGGATCTGTTGACACATGATTTGGTGGGAAGGTCTTTTCGGTGGTTTTGTTGGTTTGAATAAGATCAGGGGGTTTTGCGATATTTGACGGTTAGTGGCTAGGGAGAGGAGATCGAGGGTAAAATAGGAGTCTGCGATATGAGAACAAAGATGCCATAGTGCTGAAAGAGGTATTGTGTTTTGCTCAAAGCCTTTGTTATCTTAAATAGTTGAGAGCCATTCTTCACAGAGAAGGCAAGGCGTGAAGAGGAGTATGATGACGAGACGACGATATTGCTGATAAAGAAATTGAGCAATTGGTACTGGAAGTAAGACCAGAAGGCAATATCTATCTTAAGATACGATGTTGGTCGAATTATTCAAAGGCTTTACTTGGAAACCAGTTGAAAGATGTCCAGGCTCGAGATAGTGAAGTTGTTGCCCTTTTCCTTGGACTCAGCATCAAGTTCGAGAGACCTGATAGATGACCACGACGGGTTCAATGTATATTAACTGCAAGGTCGAACCGATATATGTCCGAGAAAAGAACAGCTTTTCCATGTTCTCTCTTTAGCTACTTCTTGAGATTTTGCACTCGCGTAATGAATTGCATTTACTCTACCCAGCTGGCGAGATCGACCTCCTCCACACATTCACGTGAGTATATTTTATCCACACAGTGCAAATACAGTGTACCTCAAAATGAACCAACAAAGGTAATGAATAGCCGCTCATTTGGCTATTGGTAACATCTAAGGATGTACGAAGCAGATTTCTGCTCAAGCGTGGCATCGACAAGCTCTTTCCCGAAGTCTCTCCTTAGTCAGGTTCTGTAGTACTTGCACCTTCTCTAGGAACCGCGAGTATTGCTGAGTAAGAAGGTTCTATAGTCCTCGGTGCTTTGCCGATTTAACATTCATGCCACCTATCCTATCCTTCACTGACTACTGAAGCCGCCGTTTCTCTTTCTTAAATGTTCTAAAATCCGGCGACGGTGCCTTCCTTCCATGTCGTGGTCTTCGGAGAGCCAATGGCAAGTTCTTTGTATGACTCTTCCCAACGTGCGAGAGAGTCCCGGTCTTACCCACGAACGAGCCGGCGAGTATCACGACTTGCCCTCTTTCTTTGCCTCCTCCTCGATCAGCCCTTCCCACCTCTTCCAAACAGCCTCATCTTGCGTCCTTTTCTTCTCCCGCCTGGATCTGAACTCATACTCCCGTAACCGCCTATCAGCACCGATCATGCCGCCGAGAGTCATGCCTGAGGTTTGGATGTAGACTTTGAATTGCACAGTCAAATTGCGGTAATTGGGCGAGAGAAAGTAGCCGGCAACGCCGAGGAAGGTGGTTATGAGACCCCACTGATAAACATTTATTAGTAGTGCGTTCAGGAAAGAGTCGCATGGTCAGTTGGACGAGTGAACGTACTTTTGCGGCGCCAACAACAGCGCCCTTCGCAGCTTCGGAGGCTGCGCTGTTAATCTCTTCAGTAGTCTTTGTTGGGTTACGGGGCATTGTTTACCCAAAAGTATGACGGGGGTAACAGCTAACTGGAGAAGCACTGCGCTGATCATTTGGGAATTTCTTAAGGTGTGTATGTAAGGTATGATAACTGGAAGGTAAGGTAAATCAATGACGTAGAACTACTGGCAAAACACAATATCTAAGGCACTGGCACGCACAGGCACCGGGCATTGAATGTTCGATTCTCAGTGTTCATTACTCTCCTTGGATAAAAGATTATGATTAGTCTATAGGTAACTCGAAACCAATCGAAGTACAGTATTATGGGCCTTCTATATAGAATGGTCGGTTGAATGATAGGTAAGACCCTTTCATCTCGTTCGTGCCCTTTCGAGAAGCCTCAACGGCCGGAGGAAGCCTAGAATAGGTTGTACAATTCCACATAACCATACACATACAGAACGACCAAATTAGTCCTCCGACTGCTGCTCTGCGGGCTTGGTGACCTCTTCCCGTGGCGGCATCGGCTGACCCACAACCGCCACTTTCCTCCCTTCCTCCTTCCTATCCATCTCCTCCCTCCACAACGCTCCCTTCTGGCTCAATCCCCTCAATTGTTTCACATATTCATTGACCTTGTCATTCCCGTCTCTGTTTTCGAAGCTCTCTAGTTTTTTTCTCCTCCGTTGCTGGCATGCACGGTACAGACTCCACGCTCTTTTTGGCTTAGAGATTTCTTCTAAAGAATATTCGATGGACCATTTGTCATCCGGACTGATATTTTCCGGACGCTGGACGTAGTTGTCGTTGACTTTATTACGGACTGTGAGGGCCATGGCGAAGACTTCGGAGTCGGGAGCAGGGCTGTACTCATGGTCCATTTCTTCGAGGAATGAATGGTCGGCCCGAGTGTCGAAATTCTGGCTAGAAGAAGCCGGGTGCGCTTCAATATCCGACTGGCTGGTGCCCTGATCTGAGCTATCGCTGCCATGACCCGCCTGATCAAGACTCGAAGCCGCCTCCACTTCTGGCTCTTGGCCTTCTGCGACGATCTCTTGAGCTAAGATCTCAAGTTCTTCTTCTTGCATCCCGCTTTCGTTCCCACCTTCTTCCCCTTGCATCAAACCGTCAAGTTCTGCCACGAATTCTAATCCTTCACTTGGACCGCTCTTGTCTCCTTCATCGTCCAGTCCTATTTCGACATGACCAACCACTTCTCCGCCCGCATCGCTCTCATTGACCTTGTTTCCGTCGTCAATGACTTCTTTGACATCCCCGTCGTCGCTGGCACCCCCGAAAAGCTCTGTGGTGGCATCCCAAGTACTCATTCGGGCTTGCTCTTCAACTTCGATCTTAGCCGAGTCGCCGGCTTTGTCGTTAATCTTTTCCTGGTCGTCGATCTCAATATTCTCAGCTCCATTTTCTTCTCCTTCTCCTTCTCCTTCTCCTTCTCCTTCTCCTTCTCCTTCTCCTTCTCCTTCTCCTTCTCCTTCTCCTTCTCCTTCTCCTTCTCCTTCTCCTTCTCCTTCTCCTTCTCCTTCTCCTTCTCCTTCTCC